>OGLB01001351.1_pt1 | contig 10679 bp, 8 predicted proteins | sample 1572551 | NCBI WGS metagenome assembly OGLB01 (sample SAMEA2582003, study PRJEB24529) | metagenome | biome: Human gut stool | place: China | collected 2011
TGCAAGCTTCCATTCCTTGCGAAGATAATCTTTTGTTACTCCGCAGTCAATATGGTCCCAGGGTTCAGCTTCATATTCATCCCTGTCTCTGGCAGCGTACTGATCCGGATCGACTCCGCACTCTTCAAAACATGACATCCATTTATCGAAATCAAAGAATTCTGTCCAGCTGTCATATTCACAGCCCTTCTGCCAGGCCTTGAGGATAACCTGATTAAGCTTCCTGTCACCTCTTGCAAGAACGGCTTCCATATAGCCGGTCCGTGCGTCATGGTATGCAAACTTAATATGTCTGTTGGTAAACAGGCTCTTTAAATATTTCTGCTTTCTTTCTATTTCTTCTACGCTACACTGAGGCATCCACTGGAACGGAGTAAAAGGCTTTGGTACAAAGCTTGCAACGCTGACAGTGATTCTGCACCCATACTTGCCGCGTATCTCATGATACAGTTCATTGATCCTGTTTGCTAAATCAGCAATCCCCTTCAGGTCTTCATCAGTTTCTGTAGGAAGACCCATCATAAAGTACAGCTTAACGCGGTCCCATCCATTTCTGAATGCGTTTGAACATGCTCCCATGATGTCATCTTCGGTAATGCCTTTATTAATTACATCGCGAAGCCTCTGTGTACCGGCTTCCGGTGCTAAGGTAAGACCGCTCTTCCTGACCTGCTGCACCTTTTTGGCAATATCGACGGAGAAACTGTCGACACGCAGGGACGGAAGGCTTACGCTGACTCTCTTGTCCTTGAAATTATCCATCAAATGATCGACCAGTTCCGGAAGGCAGGAATAATCTGCCGAGGACAGTGACATTAAGGAAATTTCATTATATCCGGTATTCTTAATCAAAGTATCAGCAATTTCCTGGAGCTTTTCCTCACTCTTTTCTCTGACCGGCCTGTAAATCATGCCCGCCTGACAGAAACGGCAGCCTCTGCTGCAGCCTCTGAACATCTCAAGCACAGCGCGGTCATGGACAATCTCGATATGAGGAAGTATCGGCTTATCGTCTACGATAACATGATCGACGTCTTTTATGACTCTCTTTTCAACAGGAAATTGTGCCGATGGATCAATCGGCTTTATGGCTCTGAATATGCCATTTTCGTAGTAAGAAGTTTCATACAGAGAAGGAACATAGCATCCCTTGATTTCAGCCAGTCTATGAATGGCTTCCCATCTTCCGCCGGGTTTATTTTCTGCTTTCCATTTTTTTATGACTTCAACCATTTCCTGAATGGCTTCTTCTGACTCGCCGATAAAAAATACATCGATAAAATCAGTCATCGGCTCAGCATTATAAACACAGGGGCCTCCGGAAACAACAATAGGATCCTCATCTGTGCGGTCTTTGGAAAGCACTGGGATTCCAGACAGATCGATCATATTGAGGATGTTGGTGTAACACATTTCATAGGGCATTGTAAGACCAAGAACGTCAAAGTCTTTAATCGGCGCTTTGGATTCCAGTGCATAGAGAGGTATATTTCTTTCTCTCATCATTTTTTCCATATCAACCCATGGTGTATAGACTCGTTCAGCCAGGGCATCTTTTCTGGAGTTGATGACGCTGTAAATGATTTTCAGCCCTAAATGGCTCATTCCGACTTCATAAACATCAGGAAACGCGAGAGCGACCTTTACATCCACGTCTGCATGATTTTTCATTACACTGTTCCATTCGCCGCCGACATATCTGGCTGGTTTCTGGACATGCATTAACCAAACTGGATCTATTTCTACTCGATTCATTTTCTTCTCCTAGTCAAACATTAACTTCTTACGTCTTAAATAAATGTTCATCAAAATACCAACGCACAGCAGATTCATAACTAATGCACTGCCGCCGTAACTCATAAAGGGCAGAGGAATGCCTGTAACAGGCATGATTCCTAACGTCATTCCCACATTAATAAATACCTGAAACAGCCACATCGAAAAGATTCCGCATGCCAGAAGGCTGCCAAAGGAATCTCCTGATGAGCGGGAAATCATAATCGTTCTGTAAAGCAGTACAAAATACAGGAATATGACAAAGATGGCACCGATAAATCCAAGCTCTTCCCCAATAACAGAGAAAATAAAATCCGTATGATTTTCCGGGAGGAAGTTCAGCTGGCTTTGCGTCCCTTCAAAAAGTCCCTGTCCCAAAAATCCGCCGCTACCGATAGATATTTTGGACTGGATGACATGGTAACCAGATCCGTACGGGTCAACACTTGGATTGAAAAGAACCAGAATTCTCATCTTCTGATAGCTGTGAAGAACGAAGAACCAAATTACCGGAAACATGACAACTAACGCAATGAGCGCTCTTTTTACAAGCTCCATCCGGAGTCCGCAAATGTAAAGCATGCCGAAAGCAATCGCGGCAAAGACGAGACTCGTTCCCAGATCCGGCTGGATAAATATCAGTATTGTCGGCAAAAACATCATGCCGGCAACCGGAATCAGACTCTTCCATGTTTTAAACCCTGTATGGTTGGTAGAAAGCAGGCGGGCCAGACAGATAATCATGATCAGCTTGGCAAATTCTGAAGGCTGAAGTGTAAAAGGTCCGATCTGGATCCAGCGCTGCGCCCCCAGGGCACTTGTTCCGGCAAATTTTACGATTAAAAGCATGACTGCATTAATGATATATAATGCAGGAACCAATCTATATAATTTCCTGTAGTCGAAATAAAGCATTCCTGCGGCAATACAGATTCCGCCTACAAGAAAAACGCCTTGTTTCATAACAAAATCATATCTGCCGGGATAATCAGGAATATTTGCATGTGTAGCACTTGCAATGATCAAAAGGCAGATGATGCCCAGTCCAAGAACCGTCAATAAAAGCGTACTGTCAATACGGCGCCAATAATGAATCAAATTCAATACGGTTCATCTCCTTCTCCGCCATTTGTAAAACTGGCTTCCTGAGTTCCAGGAAAGCCCAGGCTTGTTAATAACAGGAACCAAACCAGCGCTCTTATTCAAGATCTCATCAGCTTCATTGTCACAGCCCCGGATAAGCTTTGACCAGACACTTAACGGAAATTCCTTCCCTTCAATGACTGATCTGTATACGTAATCAACCGCTTTTCCAAAAGGCCCGTTCAGCTTTAAATCCTTCAGATTTCCATGACCTGCAAGACGAGCTGCTTCTACAGAAAAAGGAATCACTCCACCGAAATACTCCGAATCGATCGTTTCGAGCATTTCCTGAAAGGATGCCTGATTCTGATTGGAGAACGAAAATTGATTCATCACATAAGAGAAATCAACTTTGGGCTTAATCATTTGAGCGGCCTGGTCAGCCGTCCGTCTGGATGCCCATGAAGGAGCCACAACGATCATAAACTTATCTGAAACATCTGCTGCGAACTGAATTCCGCTCCCTACTCCTGCAGGGCAGTCCAATAAGATGAAATCATAATCATCGCCGGCATCATCAAGTATGACACTGATAGCTGCAGGGAATATTTCATCCCATGTTTCTGCCTGTGCTGCGGGAATAAAGTCAAGATTTTTGCTGACAGAAAGCTTTACATCATTCATGAAGCATCTGCCTTCAGCCAAATCTAAAATATTATAGAAGCATTCATTTTCCAAACCAAGAATCAAATCCATGTTTCTTAAGCCCATGTCTCCATCTATGAGCAGGACTCTGTAACCTTTATGGGCCATGACTATCCCCAATGAGGCTGTCAAAAGCGTCTTGCCTACCCCGCCCTTTCCGGAAGCTATAGATAAGACTTTAGCCATTAGGATTTACCTCCTGTCCCGGAATCCTTAGATGCAGCTGACTTAGCATATTTTCCAAAATGGAAGTATGCATCCATGATTTCCTTAACCACTGGTGCTGCAGAATCTGCACCAAATCCGCTGTGTTCAAACATACATAAAACGACAATTTCCGGTTTGTCAAATGGAGCATATGCTACAAACCAGCCATTATCCAGACCATTCGTTTCTGCGGTTCCCGACTTCCCGGCAATGCTTACCGGATAGTCATGGAACAGCATCCCGCCGGTACCGTCTTTGGACATAACCATCCTTAAACCAGTGTGGATATCGTCCAAAGTTGCTTTGGATACAGGAAGCGATCCGACACGCTTAGGAGAATAAATCTTTAAAGGAGAACCATCCAGCTTATCAATACGGTTTACAAGATACGGCTGATATTTGAAGCCGCCGTTTGCAATGGACGAATAGACCATGGCCATCTGGATTGGCGTAGTCAATGTATAACTTTGCCCTATAGCAGCATCCATTGTTTCGCCCAGATACCAGTCCTGATCAAAGACTTTCTTTTTATACTCTTCACTGGCAACGTTTCCGTCAGCTTCACCAGCAAGATCTATCCCAGTTGGCTTGCCTAATCCAAACTCGCGCGCCATCTGGGATAACTTATCGATTCCAAGGCGGCGGCCCATTTCATAGAAATACACATTATCTGATTTTTCCAGGGCTTCATAAAAATCAATCCACCCAAAGGCTTCGCCCTGCGCATTCCTTTTATCTACAAGCCAGTGCTTGCCGCTGTCAAAAATCCTCTCTGTCGGCGACATGACTTTTGCTTCCAGCGCAGCCGCCCCCGTAACGACCTTGAACAGGGATCCGGGAGGATACATGGATGCAATGGTACGGTTCTGCATAGGATGATTTTTATTATTAATAATCTGATTCCAGTCAGCAGTTGAAATTCCTTTGCTGAAGCGGTTCGGATCATAACTTGGTTCGCTGACCATAGCCAGTACCGCGCCGCTGTTAGGATCAATCGCTACAGCAGAAGCTCCCGTTGCATAAATACCTGATTTCGCCAGAATCTTGACCTGGGAATCAATCGCATCCTCTGCAGCTTTCTGCAGGTTGGCATCAAGTGTCAATCGGATATTGTTTCCGGAAACGGCAGGTGTACCGCCGACATAACCGACCGGCTGCCCCGAAGCATTGACTTCAATTGTTTTTGATCCGTTTTTCCCTTCAAGGTATTGGTTGTATTTCCTTTCGATTCCGGCTCTTCCGATCAAAGTTGCTGTTGTATATGGATTTCCATCAGCATCCTTATCATCCGGACCAGCTTCACCAACGTATCCAAGTACCTGCGCTCCAGCCGCTCCTAAAGGATACACTCTAAGAGGATTGACCTCGATCTGAATTCCCGGGAAATCATCTTTCTTTTCTTCAATCTGTGTTGCTACATCTACGCCGACATCATTGGCAAGATAAATAGCACCAAAAGCTCTCTTATTGTCTTCTATCTTTTTCTTCAGATCAGCAACAGGCATTTTTAGCAGGACTGATAATTTCTGCAGTTCGTCATCACTTAAGGTATTTCCCTTCCTGTCAACAGGCATGATGACGCTGTATGCAGGCCTTGAACCTGCCAGAATGACTCCGTTCCTGTCATACATGACTCCGCGGGTAGCCTGAACAGGAATACTGCGGATTCTGTTTCCATCTGCTTCTTCTTTATAGTAACTGCCCTCGACCACCTGCATGTAAAATAATCTGGCTGACAATATGAACAAGAGAATGATTGCAGCATAAATCATCCGGGCATATCTGGATTCTTCTTTATTTTTTAATAAGCTTGTCAAAAAAGTTGGTATGTTTTTTCTTTTCACCATTTGGGCTCACTTTCACGCTTCATCCTCCACAATAAATTATAAAGGATTATAGACGAAAGACCATTTAAGAAAGTCAGCGGAATACCTAGACTCAAGAAGTAGGAATAGGAAAGATAATGACTTCCTCCCCACCACAAAATCAAACTGGAGAACAGCAAGTACACAATCGTTGCCATAACAACAGCAAGCAAAGATATATACCAGTGGCGTGTATATCTTCCTCTTCCAAATCTGACCAGAAGCGCTGTTATCAATAAGTATGGCAGTAAATGAAGGCCAAAAAAGTTGCCAATGATAATGTCCTGAATGAGCCCGCCGGCCATTGCTATGGCAAAAGCTTTCCTTTTATCAAAAAGAAGTGCTGCAATGGCAATACTGGTCAGGATCAGATCCGGCTGGACCAATCCATGAAAAAGCATTGGAGCAAATGAAGCCTGAATAAAAATAACGACAAGTATGAAAATCGTTATCGAAAAAGAACTCATTATTTCTCACCTGCCTGCACCTTGTTGGGGTTCATTGGCGGTTCACGCTTAGGTGCATTAGCCGTAATACTCCCGGGTGCTGTTTTTTGTACTTGATCCGTAATAACGAATACCTCTTCTAAATGAGAAAAATCAGCAGCCGGCGTTATATATGCGACCTGGCTTCCGCCTATCGTATCCACATCAACATTAGAAACTGTTCCAATAACCAGACCCTTCGGATAAACTCCGCCATAGCCCGAAGTGATGATAACATCACCCTTTAGGACATCTGCCTCTCTTGCGAGATTTATAAAGGCAAGCTTGTCAGGACTGCCGCTGTTTCCCGATACCATAGAAACGACACGGGAAGCCGGTCTCTCTACAATGCCGCCAACTGTAGTCCTTGGATCAAGAAGAAGCTGAACACGGGCTGAATTTTCATAGACTTCGCTGATGAATCCGACCAGACCGGGCGGAACAATAACCGGCATATACTTCTTTAAACCGCTGTCTTCTCCGCGGTCAATCACCATGGTCTGTGTCCATCCGCCATAATCTCTCGTAATGACTGATGCTCCAAGCATATTGTACTGCTTATAACCCTGCTTGAATTGCAAGAGACTCCTGAGCCTTATGTTTTCAGCCAATATTTCACTATAACCTGACTGTTCAGCTTTCAGGCTCTCGTTTTCTTTTTTAAGAGAATCCAATTCTTTCCAGTTATTCAGAACCTGAGAAAGGATTCCCAATCCATCTCTTGTATTCCAGGCTGCGCGGCTTACCCCATATTCAAAGGGTGCTGCTCCGGTGGAAAGAGGCTGGGAAACAAAGGGAATATATTCTCTGTGCCTCCAGAACCAGCCGCAAGCTCCTGCAAATATAAAAAGAAGAATGGCAAATACTATCTTCTTCCTATCAAAAAATATCACGATTAAGCGCCTCCATAATATTTTTCACCATTCTCTATCAAGAGAGAAAGATGTTTCTGCTTGTCAAAAGCTTTCAGGCAGCCTTCTGAAATAATATCTGCGGGATTATCCGGAACGAGCACAGGAATCCCCAATTCAAAAGAAAGCCAGTCCTTTAATCCGGACAATAGTGCGCTGCCGCCAGAAAGGAGCAGGCCATTCTTCAGCAGATCGCCTGCCATATCCGGTGTTGCTTCTGCTATAGCCCTTTTAACAGACGATAAGACAGGCTTCATGATTTTTTTCATAACAGGGCTCAGCTCTTCGAGGGACAGTTCGATGACAACTTCTACCCCATCACTGATCCTTCTGCCTCGTATGGTAAAAGTATCCTGATTCCCTCCGCGGGTTAAAGAAATCACTTCACTCTTTAATTTTTCAGCCTGCTCTATTCCTATCAGGACATTATATTTATCCTGAAGATACTGACAGATTCCAACATCAATATTATGTCCGCCAAAGGCATCTCCCACCTGAGAGACGATGCCGCCGCAGCAATATAATCCGACATTTGTAACATCCCGGCCTATGACCATGGATAAAATCGTCGAGGAATTCTCAAGATTGAAATCAGCCCCGATAGCTGCTGCAGCCGGAGAGGCGATTAAATAAACCTGCCTCGCGCCTGCATGCATCAAGGCGTCCACTAATGCATGCCTTGCTACCGAACTTGTCTCACAGGGAACCGCTATCATTACGGATGGACGGCTGACCGAATGATGAAGCGCCTTATTGATAAAATAGCGCAGCATTGATTTTGCAATGTTATAATCAGCAATAGAACCGTTTTTTACAGGCCATGCCAAGTAATGATTTTCTGGCTCTTCATGGTATCGGATCAATGCGTCTGTGCCAAATCCCAGAACTCTGCCGTTGATGTTATCCACTACGGCAACGCTGGATTCTTCTAATACCACTCTGTCATCACGAAAAATACGGACTTGAGAGGAGCCCAGATCGATTCCTAATTTATTCGTTAATGCGGAAAATGCTTTCATACATTTTTATACCTTTCTATAGTAATACAATTTATTATATCATGTTTGTGGTATAACAATCATCAAAAACCAGCTTATCTGTTGTAAAGAAGACCTGCTTTGCTATTTGCTCTTCCAGGTGAAATTCCGGATGGTTTCCTGTTGCTTTTAATCATCCTGAAGAAGAAGCGTATTATTTTTCATTTTCCTTTTATTTCCTGGTATGCAGCTTTATATTCTAAACCTTAATTTATAAATGTTTTCAAACGTACCGATTGTTCTAATTTATTTCTATTGATATATTAATTAATTCTGTGTTTTTTGTTGACTTTAGAATAATCCTGTATTAAAGTTATGATATAAAACAACTCAAGACTGTGATCAAGTACTTGGGAAATGCTCAGATTCTCTCTCGAGTTGCTTATAATTCTATTTCTATCAGAATTTTAGCAAAAGGAGTGATTTTCTAATGAAAAAAGGAGTTAGACGTATGGTGGTTGCCTCTATGGCTGCACTTTGTGCATTGGGTGCCAGTTTTTCGACAAGTGCCTATGAATTGAATCCGGAAGTCAAGGATGTTACACCAGCTCTTCGCGAAGCATCTACCGTAGGTGTTTGGACATCTGAAAACCCCGCAATGAAGAATGCGCCAAACAAAGATGCCATTCTCGTAATGACATTTGGCACAACATTTAAAGACACTCGTGCCAAAACCATTGATGCAGTAGAAAAAGCCATTCAGGAAGCCAATCCCGGGGTACCTGTATATGAAGCTTATACCTCCCATATCATCATCGATCGAGTCAAGGCAAAGGAAGGAATTCAGAAGTTAACGCCTGAGGAAGCGTTTGCTAAACTGAAAGCAGACGGATATACACGTGTTGCCGTCGTTTCTCTCGATGTTATTCCTGGCATGGAATACAGCTATGACTCTATCATTACCAAGATGCAGGCTAATAACTTCAAGAAACTTTCTCTTGCAATGCCTCTTATGTATTTCCAGGGCACCGAAGGTGAACCAGATCAGATCGTAGAATTCTTAAATGCTCTCAAGAGCCAAATTCCGAAAATGGGACCGCATGAAGCTACCTTGATTATGGCTCATGGCACCCCGCATCCGGGCAATGCTTACTATTCTGTTATTCAGGATCGTCTGCAGCAGCTCGGTATGAATAATGTGTTCGTATACTCCGTAGAAGGCCGTCCGAATCTTGAAGATGTCATCCCGAAGCTGAAAGCTGGCGGTTATACGACAGTTACCCTGATGCCAATCATGATGGTCGCTGGTGATCATGCAAATAATGATATGGCTGGCAGTGATCCGGATTCTCATAAGAGCATCCTTGAAAAAGACGGATTTACTGTAAAGACTTACATCCATGGACTTGGTGAAAACAAGAATGTCCGTCAGATCTATGTGAACAGAGCTGAAGAAGCGCTGTCCGCACTGCAGAAATAATCCCATTTGTGATATGATAAGAAGAACCTCTCCGTCATTCTATGCCGAGGAGGTTCTTTTAACAATCCTCCAATAAAATCCATCAGGCTTGATATTTATTCTGCTTCTGCAGACGAACTATATTCGTAGAAAGGGGAAAAATGTCTCCAAAAAAGATTTGCACGCTTTTTGTATCGGCTGCACTCTGTTTCGCTCTTGCAGGATGTGCAACTTCAGGTACATCCTCTGAGAAGGGTTCCATTCAATACAAATATGAGGAGCAGACGGTAACAATGAAAGCCCAGCCGAAGAGAGTCGTCACGCTGACCGCTCCCCTGCTGAACATGGCTTATAGTGTCGGCGGCACTTCTGTTGCAAGACCTGTAACCACAAGCCCGATTCCTCCTGAGGCAGAATCTCTCCCAATCATCGGCACTATCCAGCATATCAATATGGAAACCTTGGTGGGAATGAAGCCGGACTTTGTTATCGGCGAGAAAAGTCATGATGCAAAACTTGAATCGCTGCTTCAAAGCAACAAGATTCCCTATATCCTGATTAATTATGATGGAATCAAGGATAACGTTCCTTTGCTGGAATTTATGGGACAGGTTTATGGCAAGGAAGATGCCGCAAAAAAGATTGTAGCTGATTATAATAACAAGATGTCTGATATAGAAAAAAAGGCATCTGCAAAGACACCAGCCAGAGTCGCCGTATTAAGAGCTACCGGCAAATCAATTACTGCCGAAACTCCTGAATCGATTTGTGCATCTATGGTAGAATTGCTGAAAATGAACAATGTCGTCGTTTCCCATAAGAATATTAATCTGACTGGGAAAACCGTTCCTTATTCTCTTGAACAGCTGACTGCAGACGACCCGGATATCATCTTTGTTGTGACGATGGGAAATGCTGATGAAATCAACAAGAAGATGGATGAAGACATGCGTTCAAATCCTGCATGGAATCATTTGAAAGCTGTAGAAAATCATAAGGTCTTCTTCCTCCCCTCGGATCTCTTTCTGCTAAATCCTGGTGTAAGAACACCAGAAGCCATGGAGAAGCTGTATGATCTGGCCTATAACGGCTAAATGGCTGCATCCGATTTCATATTAAAGAAAGGGGATGTGACAAAATTCATCCCAACAAAAAGGGCTCTGCCCCGGATCATTTGGTCCGGGGCAGAGCCTTTCGTGTTATAATTTTTT
>OGLB01001352.1_pt1 | contig 10678 bp, 9 predicted proteins | sample 1572551 | NCBI WGS metagenome assembly OGLB01 (sample SAMEA2582003, study PRJEB24529) | metagenome | biome: Human gut stool | place: China | collected 2011
TTAATAAGGAGAAAGGATTGCTTTCCCGTTAATTTTTATAAAAGATGGACTATCAGAACACTTTAACTTACTTATATAACAGCGTACCCATGTTTCAGCAAGTGGGCGGCTCGGCATACAAAGAAGGTTTGGAAAACACGCGCATATTAGACGAACATTTCGGACACCCCCACCGTTCGTTCCGCACAATCCACGTGGCAGGAACCAACGGTAAAGGCTCCTGTTCCCATACATTGGCTGCCATATTGCAGGAGGCGGGATACCGCGTGGGCCTTTACACCTCTCCCCACCTGGTGGATTTCCGTGAACGGATCCGTATAAACGGCTCTCCCATACCCGAAGAGTATGTAGTGCACTTTGTAGAAAAAGAACGTGACTTTTTCGAGCCTCTGCACCCTTCTTTCTTTGAATTGACCACAGCGATGGCATTCCGCTATTTTGCCGACGAGAAAGTGGATGTAGCCATTATAGAGGTCGGACTGGGCGGCCGGTTGGACTGTACGAACATCATTCATCCGGATTTGTGCATCATAACCAACATAAGTTTCGACCATACTGCTATATGTGGATCGGAGGGGCATCGAAATGAATATGCGAAAACTCTCCATCAACAAAGCCTGCGTCCTTTTGGGAACGCTTTTGCTGCTGGCGGTTGGTGCAGTCTGCGCCGCTGTTTATCTGCTGACCCAGAATATAACCGCTGTCCGGTGTGTGTTCCTGTTCAGTCTCTTTGTACTGCTCTGCGTTATCTTCTTTGTGGCTCTGATCCGCCGGAAGCTGGTTCGGTTCTCCGATGCCTTTTGTGGTCAGATGGATGATATGCTCTCCGGGGATATGCAGCCAAAGCAGACGGTCGAGGAAGAAAGCCTGTTCTATAAAATCAACTATCGGCTGGGGCGGTTGTACGAGGTCATGCAGGAAAATAAAAACAGCATCGCAAAGGAACGGGCTGACCTGCAAGAGCTGATCTCTGACATCTCCCATCAGGTCAAGACCCCGATTGCCAACTTGAAGATGATCAACAACACGCTGCTTGAAAACGAGGTTCCCCCGCAGAAGCAAAAGGAATTTCTGACAGCCCAGGCCAGCCAGCTTGATAAGCTGGACTTCCTCATGCAAGCCATGATTAAAACCTCCCGCCTGGAAACAGGAGTCATTTCACTGGAGCAAAAACAGCAGCCGGTTTATGATACCCTTGCCGCTGCCCTGGGCGGGATTTTGCTCAATGCCGAAAAGAAACAAATAGATGTGCAGGTGGAATGCCCGGAGCATTTGGATGCACGCCATGATAGAAAATGGACAAGCGAAGCCCTGTTCAACATTCTGGATAACGCAGTGAAGTACACCCCGGCAGGCGGGCAGATCCGTGTGTCGGTGGAAGGCTGGGAAATGTATGTGAAGATCGACATTGCCGATACCGGCATCGGCATTTCAGAGCAGCACCAGGGGACGATTTTCAAGCGGTTTTACCGGGAAGATGCGGTGCATGATGTGGACGGTATTGGAATCGGCCTGTATCTGGCCCGTGAGATTGTGACCTTGCAGGGCGGTTATATCTGGGTGGTATCGGAAGTTGGGAAAGGCTCAACCTTTTCTGTTTTCCTGCTCCGAAAGTAGCGCCGACACGCCCCAAAAATTGAAATGTCACAGACTTGTGACATTTGGGGCCGAATTTAGCGGAAATTTTTTGTGGCTCGTGACATTTCTGTGAGGTTTGGTCGTTACAATGGGTTTATCAAAAAGAAAGGATGGTGTTCTTTATGAGCATTTTGCAAACGACTGAACTGAAAAAATATTATGGCGCAGAGCCGAACATTACCAGAGCCTTGGATGGTGTGACCCTCTCCATTGAAAAGGGCGAATTTGTTGCCATTGTCGGTGCAAGCGGCAGCGGCAAGTCAACTCTTCTTCACCTTATCGGCGGTGTTGACCGTCCCACAAGCGGAAAAATTTTTGTTGACGGCAACGATATAAGCAAAATGAATGATGATAAGCTTGCCGTATTCCGCCGCAGACAAGTGGGCATTGTCTATCAGTTCTACAATCTTATCCCGATTCTGACTGTTGAAGAAAACATCACGCTCCCCTGTGACCTTGACGGCAGAGGTGTTGACAGAGAAAGACTTGAGATGATTCTTGATTCGTTCGGACTGCGTGCAAGAAGAAAACACCTTCCAAACCAGCTTTCGGGCGGTCAGCAACAGAGAACATCTATTGCCAGAGCGCTCATTAACAATCCGTCTCTTGTGCTTGCCGATGAACCGACAGGCAACCTTGATTCAAAGTCAAGCGAAGAGGTTATGAGTATGCTCAAAATGTGCAATCAGAGTTACGGACAGACTGTTATAATGATTACGCACAACCTCGACATTGCAAAACAGGCAGACAGAATCATAACAATCAGCGACGGCAAAATTGTTGAGGAGGTTTGATTTTATGAAACTTCTCAACAAGCTTACGCTTAAAAATCTGCGACTTAACAAGGTGCGTACAATTGTTACAATCGTGGGAATTATGCTCTCGGCGGCACTCATCACGGTTGTTTCGGGAATGGCACTCAGCGGACGACAGACTATGATTGATGGTCAGACGGAATGGTCGGGCAATTATGATGTTGCACTTGATATTATCGACACCGCAAAAATTGATAAAATCCGACAGAACCGTAATGTTGAAAATGCTTTTTATAAGGAAAGACTGGGATTTTCCAAGGCAACAGTTGCCGATAATGCCGAATACGGATATGCTGTTACCGCAATCAGCGAAAATGCATTTGACGGTTGCTTTAAGTTAAAACTTGAAAAAGGCAGTTTCCCGACAAATTCAAACGAAGCTGTTGTTACAGGTGCATTTAAAAACACTGACGGAAAAGATGTAAAAGTCGGTGATAAAATTACGCTTGAACTCGGAGTGCTTAAAGGTACAGACGGAAAGGTTCTTGGAGAAAGCGAGTTGCTTGACCTGTCGCCAAAGGGATTCAAAGAATCTAAAATAACCGATAAAAAGCAAAAGACATATACAATAACAGGAATTATCGAAAATCCGAACACAAGAGAGCTGAACAATCCTTCCTCCTGTTTCGAAATATATACCGTGTCTGATGAAAAAGCACCTATCGAGGCAATCAGAACAAAGCATATGAATAAGCTGTATATCGCCTATACTCCTCAGAGCGAAGGCAATTATCTTCAAAATACAGCGGATATTTTAGGCTTTAAAGCTGATGATATGAGTAATGTAATCAGCGATGAAATTTCACCCGAAGATCAGCAGACCTCAGGAATAAATGCATACGAATTCAATTTCGTACTTCTCAGTATGAAAGGCTACGGCGGAAGTGACGGTACAAATGTAATGATTTTCAGCCTTGCCGTTATTATCATTATTATAGTAATGCTTGCAAGCGTGTTTGTAATTCGCAACAGCTTTGCAATTTCAATTACAGAGAAAACGAGTATGTACGGTATGCTTGCGTCGGTCGGTGCAACCAAAAGGCAAATCCGCAGAAATGTGCTTTTTGAGGGATTCATTCTCGGCTTAATCGGTATTCCTCTCGGAATACTTCTCGGACTCGGTGTAAACGCAATTCTTATTGCAATACTCAACAGCGTTCTCGGTGATGTGCTGAGCGGTGCAACATTTGTATTTGTAACTCCGACAATTCCGATTATTTGTGCAATCGTTCTTTCTGCCGTTACAATATTCCTTTCGTCATTCTTTATTGCACTGCGTGCGTCAAGAATTCCGCCCCTTGTTGCAATCAGAGGCAACAAGGATATCAAGGTAAAGAATAACAAACCGTACCGCACATCCAAGCTTACCAAAAAGCTTTTCGGTGTAGGCGGTGAAATCGCCTCAAAGAGCCTTAAACGCAGTAGGAAAAAGTACCGCACAACTGTTATTTCAATTGTAGTCAGCGTTGCAATGTTCATTGCAGTTTCGGCATTTATGGACTATGGAATGACATTTACAGACCATTACTACGGCAATGCCGATTACAGCTATATGGTTGTCGGAATTGATTCAAAGCAGGCTCAGACAATTGAAAAAATGCCCGAAATCGAAAATTATCTGACAGTCGGTTTGCAGTACGGTTATGTGTCGGCAGATGTGCCTGTTAATGAATGTGGCAAGAACTTCCTTTATGATGAACCTGACGGTACAAAGTCATTTGGTGCAGAGTTTCTTGAATTTGAACACGATACCTTTGTTCAGATTTGCAGGGAATTGGAACTTGACTACAACAAGGTCAAGGGCGGTGTACTTGTGTATTCTCAGGTAACCCCCGATAACAGTGAGAGTGGCAACTCTTCCAAGCCAATGAAACTGTTCGGCAAAACCGCTCCGACAAAGTTTATCGTTTACGGAAATGAGCTGATAGCAGGCAAATTAAAGGTTTCGTCAGTGTTTGATAAAATTCCAAAGTCGGCTGATTCTGTAATCGGCGAAGGAACAATTTTCGGTCAGGGATTGATAATCGGCGAACAGGGTGTAATCTCCCCTCAGCTTGGTGAACACGGATGCGGTATTACCCTCTATGCCAATACATCAGACCACACTTCGCTTACAAATCGTATTGAGTCTATGTCGGGTACAGGTGACTCGGAAAGCTATATTTCTATTTTTGACTATGAAGAAATTGTAAGACAGTTCAATGCCGTTATGCTGATTGTCGGAATATTTGTTTACGGATTTATCGGTGTTATTTCGCTCATCGGACTTACAAACATTTTCAACACAATCTCAACCAATATGCAGTTGAGGAGCAAGGAGTTTGCATCGCTTAAATCTATCGGTATGACAAAGAAAGAATTTAACCGTATGATTCGCCTTGAAAGCCTTATGTACGGCATAAAATCTTTGCTTATCGGTATTCCTCTCGGCATTGCAGGTGTATTTGCAATCTTCTCGGCATTTTCAAAAGGAAGTGTTCCAATAAGCTTTGTATTCCCGTGGAAAGCGATTTTAATTAGCATTGCGGTTGTATTTGTTGCAGTATGGCTGATTATGAAATACTCAATCTCGAAGGTTAATAAGCAAAATATTATTGAAACAATCAGAAATGACAATATCTGAGCATCATATTCTGCCAGCAGACTGTATTTTGTTGAAATTTGTTGACAATAGTTTTACACTCTGTTATAATGTAGTTGTAACAACAGATACCACAATATTTTGTATGTTTTCATTGCTGACGGGCGGATTATTGATTTAATCCGCCCGAATTTCATTTTGGAGGACTTGTTGTGAAAATTCTTCTTATTGAGGACAACCGTGCAATTTCAAAAGGACTTGTTTACACTCTTGAACAAAACGGCTTTGAGGTTGCGTTGTGTGAAAATGCCGAATCAACCCTTAACTCTCTCGGCGGTGACTTTGACCTTTTTATTGTTGATGTGTCGCTTCCCGACGGCAACGGCTTTGAGCTTTGTGACGAGATAAAAAGAGTGTGCGAAACTCCCGTGATTTTTCTCACAGCACTTGACGATGAGGACAGCATTGTAAAAGGCTTTGACCTCGGAGCGGAGGACTACATAACAAAACCGTTTTCAAGCCGTGAGCTTCTTGCAAGAATTAAACGAATTACCAAAAAGCTCGACAAAACTATGGCTATGAATTTTGGCGACATCAGCATTGACTTTGACAAAAAACAGGTTTGCAAAAACGGCAATCCCGTTGTGCTTACGGCGCTTGAGTACCGCCTGTTTGCAATGCTTGCCAAAAACAGCGGCAAGGTGCTGACCCGTGAACAGATTCTTGAACGCATATGGGATTTATCGGGGAATTATGTTGAGGACAACACGCTGACCGTGTACATAAAAAGACTTCGCAAAAAACTTGATACAAATATGATTAAAACCGTAAAGGGCCTTGGTTACAGGCTGGAGGTATAATGAAAAGCACATCAAAATTTCTTGCGGTAATGCTTGCGATAACGGCACTTTTCTGTTGTGCCGTTGCAGTAGGCATCGGTGCAGGATTTAACGCTGTTCGTGAAAGCACAGACAAAAAGATAATTGCCGTTGCGGAAAAGGTTAGGGAACAATATCCCGACATTTCGGAAAAGGAGCTTGCTCAAATTTTGAACAGCGATACTGCAAGCATAAAAGGAGACTTTGCCAAGTACGGAATTAAATTTGAAAACGGCTGGGTTGACATTCAGAGCGGAAGTTATGCAACGATTACAATTGTGATTGCAACCGCAGGTGTTTGTGTGTTCGGAATTTTGCTCTGCGTTGTGTTCATAAGATACTGTAAAAAGCAAAAGCGACAGCGACTTGAAATTGTAAAATGTCTTGAAAAAATAAACAACCGAGAGTACGACCTCGACCTTGACGGCTCAACCGACGACGATATGTCACTGTTAAAGCAGGAGATTCAAAAAACAACGGTAATGCTTCGTGAGTATGCCGACAATTCAATGCAAGAGAAGGAAATCCTCAAAAATTCGCTTGCCGACATTTCACATCAGCTTAAAACACCGCTGACTTCAATTTTGATTACAACCGAAAATATCCTTGATGACGATGATATGCCCGTTGAAATCAGACGGGATTTTGTTATGGATATAGCGCATAATGCCCATTCGATAAATTTCCTTGTAAAAAGTCTGCTCACGCTCTCAATGCTTGATTCGGGAACTGTTGAATTGAAGTTCGGAGATGTGTCGGTTGAAAAAATAATTGACGAGTGCATTTCACGCACAGAGGTTCTTGCCGATATCCGTAATGTGAGAATTGAAAAAACCGTCAAAAATGATTTTATGCTTAATTGCGATTTTCGCTGGATTTGCGAAGCGGTTTCAAACATTGTAAAAAACTGTATTGAGCATACCGACGGCGGTTATGTCAGAATTTCAGCCGAAAGGAACAGTATGTATTCGGAAATCATCATAAGCGACAACGGCTGCGGAATCAGCCCGAAGGATTTGCCCCACATTTTTGAGAGGTTCTATAAAGCGCAGAATTCGTCCCCGTCAAGCGTCGGCATAGGTCTGTCGCTTGCAAAATCAATTGTTGAAAAAACAGGCGGATATATTACCGCCGATTCCAAACTCGGCGTCGGCTCAACCTTTAAACTCAGATTTTTGAATGTAAGACTGAAGTAAATGGAAAAAACAAGGACGGACGGCAACTTTGCAGATTGCAAACCATTGTCGCCCGACCGTTTTTGTTTATATGGGAGTCAGTGTGTTACATACAATTTTTATAAATGTCATAATTCAGTAATGGCTAACGGATTTTACCTATATCCTGAGAAAACACACCAAACTCCCCACTTCTCTATTTCAAGAAATGGACATCTGTAATTATCAAAAAAATAACTGCGTTTTGGATTGTCTTTATTTCTGCATTGTGGGCAAATTTCAATTGTTTTGTTTTTGTATTTTTCAACGAGTTTTTCGTTACGCTTTTCAACATTGAAAAATTGTCCGCATTTTTTACATTTCAGTTTCATTTTCTTTCCTTCTTTCTTTTGGCTTTCTATTTATTTATGTCGCTAAGGGTGTCTGCTGTTGGTGGTTTGTTCGTTATATATACCAATTAGAAAGGGGAAAATTTGAACGGTAAATTCACCGAATATAAGAAATTTTTTACGATAAAATTGTAAGATGTTACGAAAAACAATGAAATATCACAAAAAAATTTTTAAAAAGACAAATAATGACATTTGCTTTGCAACATAAAAAAGCGGCAGTACAATGCAATTTGCACGGTACTGCCGTTGATTTTTATTTTGATTATTTTTTTAGATTTAATTTTTCCATAAGTGCTTCTTGAAGAACTGCGGAAAAATTGATGTGCTCTTTTTCAGACATAGTGTTAAGCCACGCAGGAATTGTACAATTTTTGCGGACTGCACGATTTTCAAGCATTTTTCTGTATGAATCGAAATCTACATCGACAAGGGTTATTATTTCATTTTTGTTATGTTTTATGTCATCAATATTAGATGCGTCAGGTATTGTTTTACCGTCATCCTGATAATCAACACCCATAAGTGAAATTGCATCTCTTGCCATATCTATCGCATCGGCAAGGTCATCGCCTTGTGTCATAATATCAAAGTCAGGCACATTTACAACATATCCTCCGTCAGACGGTATTAAAACCACAGGATATACATTTTTCATTGTAATACCTCCAATAAAATTCGTTAGCAGAGGGAAGAAAGTACGGACTATTTGAGTCCATACTTTCTAATGATGGATTTCGCAAGTAATTCGTTGATTTCACGGTGTCTTGGTATCGGCTCGGAATTTGTGCCGTTTGAATAAATATCATGCCGACCTCCGTCACGGACATAATACCAACCGTTACTCTCGAGTAGTTTAACCAAATCCCTGCGTTTCATCGGCATCACTCCTCTACTTTTATTATACGCATATTATACGCATAAGTCAACATAAACATTCGTGTCTGTTCAAGAAAATTTCTACAAAAAGAAAAATGCCCTAAAAGTAATTTTGCATAAAATTCCAGTGTAAAGATTGTGTAACTTGCTATTTTTACAAAATAAAGGGATTATGTGTAGTTTTTGTGAGAGTTTTGTGATAAAATTAAATTGTCTAGGGATGTTTGACCCTACGTTTTAAAAGCTTTGAAAGGAGTAATCAAACAATGAAAAAAAGAAGTATGAAGAGAGCACTCAGTGCCGTATTGACACTTTGTATGGCTCTCCCCGGTGCTTCCGTAGCATTTGGTTCGGCAAGTGCTGCAACAGTTTCCGATGACAGCAGCACATCTGCATCATCAACTGCCGCAGGTTCACTTGTTGAGGATGACGGCTTTACATGGGATAATGCCAATGTGTATTTCCTGCTTACCGACCGTTTTAAGAACGGAAACACCGCAAATGACCATTCATACGGCAGAACACTTGACAAGGACGGCAAACCGCTTGACGGCTGGGATACAAACCCCGGTACATTCCACGGCGGCGACTTTGCAGGTGTTACTCAGTCAATTGAAGAGGGTTATTTTGATAACCTCGGTGTAAATGCAATTTGGATCTCAGCTCCGTATGAGCAGATTCACGGCTATTGTGATTCAGGTAAGGGCTTTGCTCACTACTCATATCACGGCTACTATGTTCTTGACTATACCGAAACCGATGCAAACTTCGGTACAAAAGAGGAGTTCAAAACTCTCGTTGACACAGCACATGAGCACGGTATCAGAGTTATCATGGATATCGTAATGAACCACACAGGCTACAACACCGTTGCAGATATGGAGCAGTTCGGCTTCGGTACTCTCCTTGACGGTGCGTTAGACTTCAAATACAAGCTCACAGATGTAGGTGAAGTAAACGACCACATTGACTATAAAACATCAGAAGAAGACTGGGGCAAATGGTGGAGCAATGACTGGATCCGCAGCGGTCTTCCCGGATATACAGAGGGTGCCGGCGGTGATCTTACAATGTCACTCAGCGGACTTCCCGACTTCAGAACAGAGCAGACAAAGGATGTTACAATTCCTCCGATCCTCGAAACAAAGTGGAAGCAGGAAGGTACATATGCTCAGAAGCTCGCAAAATACGGTAATTCAAACACAGTAACAGGCTACCTTTCAACCTGGCTTTCAGAGTGGGTTAAGGAGTACGGTGTTGACGGTTTCCGTTGCGATACTGCAAAGCATGTTGATAAGGCTTCTTGGAACCAGCTCAAGCAGGCTTGTGTTTCTGCTCTCAGAGAGTGGAGATCCAACAACAAGGGCAAAGCAGGTGCTGACTGGAAAGAAGATTTCTGGATGACAGGCGAGCATTGGGATCACGGTGTAGGCTACGACACATACTATTCCGAGGGCGGCTTCGACTCAATGATTAACTTCGCAGTTACAGGCGGCGGTGCTCTTGCAAGCGGTAGTGTTGCAAACACATATCAGGGCTATGCAGACCAGATTAACACAAAGGAAGGCTTTAACGTTCTTTCATTTATGTCATCACACGATGAAACACTTACCCGTGGCGATGAGAACACAATGCTTTACAATGCGGCTGCATTCCTCCTTCTCCCGGGCGGAATTCAGATTTTCTACGGTGACGAAACCAACCGTCCTCTCTATCCCGGCGTTGCATTTGACGGTTACGGCGGATCCGGTCACGCACTCAGAAGTGATATGAACTGGAACGACGTGGACAAAACTCTTCTTGCTCAGTGGCAGAAGGTTGGTCAGTTCCGTAACAAGCACGTATCTATCGGTGCCGGCGCAAATGTTAAGCTCTCAGCTACAAGCGGTGTTGCTTTCGGCCGTACATACGATAAGAACGGCGTAACAGATCAGGCAGCTGCAGTAATCGGCTGTAACAAAAATTCAAGCGTAACTGTTGATGTTTCAACTCTTTGGGAAGACGGCAGCTATGTAATCAATACTTATGACAACTCATCTTCAGTTGTTACTGACGGTAAGGTAACTTTCAACAGCGGTGCAAACGGCACAATCCTTATGGAAAATGCTGACGGTCAGCCGCTTGTATCAATCACAGGCGAGCCGAAGTTCTACGGCACAGAGCAGGTTACTGTTTCTCTCAAGGAATGCGACAGCGCAAAGGTTTCTGTTGACGGCGGTAACAAGTTTATCGTAAAAGACGCTACTTCTGAGAACACCGTATGGTGGACTTCTGAAGAATATAAGAATGACAACAAGCCTGTAACTCCTGAGGCTTGGAAGGT
>OGLB01001353.1_pt1 | contig 10676 bp, 9 predicted proteins | sample 1572551 | NCBI WGS metagenome assembly OGLB01 (sample SAMEA2582003, study PRJEB24529) | metagenome | biome: Human gut stool | place: China | collected 2011
TTCGGTTTTCTGTGTTTGTTTTTTTGCTTTCTTCTTCTTTTCCTTTTTGGGTTTTGCCGGCACAAGTTGAAGCTTTACAAATCCGATATACACGGCACACCAAAACTTCTCTTTATATGATGCACGCAAAGTAATCGGAATAAACATCACAAGCGCAATAAACAGCACAATTCCGAGTAGGATATATAGCCAAAGCAAATGGAATTCCCCCTAAATTTTACTGCCTGTCAACAGGCTGATCGGCAAGCAAATCAATCTGCTCATTGCCGTTTTCAGTCTTTTCCTGTTCTTCACCGTTTTCTTCGGACTCCTTGTCCTCATCATTCTCGGGGAGCGGAGGAAGTTCGTCAAGACTTGAAATGTTAAAACAACGCAAAAAGTTTTCGGTTGTGCCGTAAAGCAACGGTCTGCCGGGTAGCTCAAGTCTGCCCTTTTCTTCAACAAGTCCCTTTGTTGTCAAGCTGCCGATTACACCACTGCAGTCAACACCACGCACCTGCTCGACAAAAGCCTTTGTAACAGGCTGATTGTACGCAACAACTGCAAGAACCTCAAGAGCCGCCTGTGAAAGCGGAGTGTTTCTTCTCAAATCCATAACGGTACGAATCTGCGGAGCAAATTCCTTTTTTGAAACCATCTGACAGGAATTGTCAAGCAATATTATAGTTATGCCCCGTCCTGATGCCTCATAATCATCAATCAGTGCAGAAATATGCTCTTTAACCTTTTTTTCGGAAATTTCAAGCGCCTGCGCTATTCGGGAAAATTCAACCGACGCACCGTTTGCGAACAAAATCGCCTCAATCGCACCACGAATATTTTCAACAGCCATTACTGCACCTCCTCATTTTCATTGTTTTCGTCCTCGTCAACCTGTGGCAAAGGCATTGCGTTTTTATCCTCAATCATATGAACAACGGCATTTTCACCGCTGCCCTCAATTCTGATACGCTTGCCCTTTACCAGCTCCAGCGTTGCAAGAAATGTTGCCACAAGGTCGCTTTTGCCCTCGCACACCTCAAAAATTTCGTGATATTCAAGCCTTTTGCCGTGCCAGAGCCTTCTCATAAGATGGATAATCTTACTGTTTACCGACACGATTTTATGCGACACAATACCCGAAAATGCGTCTTTTGACGGCGGAAGCTTACGCTTGCCCCGTCCGACTGCACTGACATATGCCTTTGCGATATCCCCACTCGGATGAATTCGGTTATATGTCAGGTCAAATTCAACAGGAGATGCATCTCGGTAAAAGCTGTCAAAGTCATAAATATCGCCCAGCTTTGCCGCCATTTCACGGCAAACCGCATATTCAAGAAGCTGTCCCGAAAGTTCTTTCTTGAGTTCTTCAGCCTCTTCCTCATATTTTGGCAGGAGCATTACAGACTTGATATAGACAAGCCTTGACGCCATTGTCAGAAATTCCGATGCGATATCCATCTGATTTTCCTGCATCATATTAATCTGCTCCATGTACTGGTCGAGCAATTCGGAAATGCTGATGTCGTAAATATCTATTTTGTTTTTAGAAATCAGCGTCAGCAAAAGGTCAAGAGGGCCTTCAAATGCCGACAGCTTATATTGAAGTTGTTGTGTTTCCATAAATAAGTTTCAGTTATGATTTGATGTTACGAATGATTTTGAAATCAACCGACAAACGGCATATACGGCAGGCTTGCAAGCCAGCTGATGAAGTTAAGAATCTGATTGCTGAGCCAGTTAATCGGAGTGTTGAGAATTCCCACATACAAGAGAACAAAAAGACCGATAAAAAAGTACATCTGATATCTGTAAAAGAATTCAACAGCCTTGTCGGGTAAAAATACGAACAGAACCTTTGAGCCGTCAAGAGGCGGAATCGGGATAAGGTTGAACACAGCAAGTCCGACATTGCACGAAATATAGGCAACGATATTTGCAATCGGTCCCATAATTGCGGTGATTGCCATACCGACCTTTGGATTTTTAAAATTTCTCGGATCAATCGGAACAGGCTTTGCCCAACCGAATCCGAACAAGAGCATACACAAAGCACCGATAGGGTCAATGTGGCTGAGCGGATTAATTGAAAGTCTGCCTCTGCCCTTTACCGCCTTATCACCGAGAAGTGACGCAGTAAAAGCGTGCGCCCATTCATGGAACGGGAGAATTAAAAATATAATAACGAGTACAGCCAATATTTCGGCAATTACCTAGCCGAAATCAAGGTTGCCGTTTCTGATGCCGTTAAGTAATAATGAGAGCATAAGAGCCTCCTGAAATCTGAATTTTTAGGTAACAATCGTGTAACTATATTTATTCCTAATTATATAATATATCGTCAAAAATTACAAGAGCAAAAAACAAGTTAAGAAATTTTCAAAAAACACTTGCATTTTCTCTCATTTTCTGTTATTATAACAAAGTTAGAAATAGAATTAGTTTTCTTTAAGGAGGTGCAGACGCATGGCAAAATGTGAATTCTGCGGTAAGGATGTAAAGTTCGGTATTAAGGTATCTCACTCACACAGAAGATCAAACAGAACATGGAAGCCCAACGTACAGCGTGTTAAGGCTATTGTTGACGGTTCACCAAAGCGTGTATATGCTTGCACCCGTTGTTTGCGTTCAGGTAAGGTTACCAGAGCTAACTGATTTTACAGATTACGAAACAGCTCCACTATTACGGTGGAGCTGTTTTTTTGTATTTTTATCAGAATTTTAAACCTCAATCACAGCACAGAAAGAGGGCTGACCTTTGTTTGGTCAGCCCTCTTAATTATTAGTCTTTATCAGCCGTTAAAGGATTTCTTCCTTCTTACGAAGAACGAACATTACACAAGTTGAGCCGATGAGAAGTGTAAGAATTACAACAGCCAGAGGAGCTTCACCTGTCTGAACAGCAGCATTTGCATTGTTATTGTTGCCGTTGTCAGATGTATCCGGAGTGTCGGATGTTGAGCTGATTTTCTTTGATACAGGCTGTGTTACAGATGTTGCATCCTGTGAAGTTACAGGAGCAATTGTAACCTTAGTTGTTTCCTGCGTTTCCTCTGTAGCCTTAGTAGCCTCAGTAGATGACTCTGCGGTTGAAGGCTCGGCTGTTGTCGGTTCTGCATAGGTTGAAGGAGTAAGCTCAGTTGAAAGACCATTTTTTGCTGCCACAGCAACAGGATCTTTCTTAACTACTTCTTTATCAACAAGAATAACTTCTTTTGAACCGTCAGTCATTTCTGTGTCCGGATTTACTTCCGAAACACGAAGCACCTCAACAACAAGGTCAACCGTCGTCAAAACCGGTGCAACCTTTGAAATGTCTTTAACATCAAAAACAACTGTTGCAAAAAGCGTCTTTTCGCTAAAGTCATAAAGACCGAGATTACTTGCACCGAATCTTACATAACCAACGCCTTCCGACTTATTCTTGAAGTTTACATATACACCTCTGCCGTCCATTGTCGGACAAACCGACTTAGCAGTATTCACATCAGCAACCGAAAGGATTGAAGGGTCATAAGAAATGTGCCACTGCGTGTCGAGCACATTCTTTGGAGACTGCATAATATATGTAACCGTTACCTGATTTGTAACTGCATTATACTTTGCACTTGCCATTGGGAAGTAATTAGATGTTGCATTTACTGTAAGAGCAAGCGAAGATTCAGCAGACAATGTTGTACCCTCTGTTGCAACGGGGGCATCAGTTGCAGACTCGGTTGTTTCCGATTCTGTTACAACCTCTGTTGTTGATTCGGCTGTTGTTTCCTCACCCGATGGATTGTACTCTGTCGGGAACACACCGTCTTTGCCGTAATAATCGCCGACCTTGAGGTCTGCCTTTTTAGGAGCATTGCCGTATTCACCGTTACCGTAGTAGTAGAACCACTCACCGGTAAAAATCAATTCATCCTTATCGTTCTCGGAAGTAAATTCAGGATTGATAATATAAATCATATTGTCAAAGCTTTCAACACCGTTGGGATAATAATCAGACTCGCCTTTATCATAACCCTTAAAATTAATATCGGTTGTTCGATAAGCAAGTTTATAGTCAGGATTTGTCGGATCGTCTGTACCCTTAAGAGCGTTGTTCCAGATTACTTTATCAACATCGGTCGGCACATCAGAACAGTAAACATTTTTGATATCAGCATTGCGAGCTGAATAACCCGGCCACGCTGAAGGAGTATCCGAACCGTTTTCCCAATAAACACCTGCATCAGATGTATATTTGTTTTCCCAGTCATCAGGCTTACAGAAATATATATGGTAGGTTTCAGTGCCCTCAGAAGGCACATAACTGCCTTCATCGTCCGTATCGGCAGAAACGCTTATTGCAGCAACCACTATCATTGCCGCTGTGAGCATAACAGCCAATAAAAGACTGATAACTTTTTTGGACATTTGTATTTCCTCCTTATGATTTTCCGACACCATACTTGTATCAGCATGACTATTATAGTATAAAACTCAGAAAAAATCAAGTGTTACAGGGCATTTTGGCGTCTGAAACCTATTGTAATAATCACCAAAAATCACTGTACTGTTATATAAGATTTCTTTATTAGGTCTTTTCCGAACAAAATCAATGCAAAAAAACTGCAAATTTTACCTGCAACAAAAGCAAAAATGCCCTCCAAAGCGGAGGGCATCAAATAATTATGTATAATTATTTAAGATTATTCAAATCTCTTGCGTGTGTAAAGAACTGCACCGCCTGCAACGAGGAGAACTGCGAGAACTGCAGCTGCTGTTGTAGCACCTGTCTGAACTGTTCCGTTGTCTGTGCTCTTTGCTGTGTCAGCAGTTGAAACTGCGTTTGCAGAAGATGTTGGGTTCTGACCTGCAGTAGGAACTGTGTTCTTTGTAGAATCTGTCTTGTTGTCATCTTTCTTGTCACTTGACGGAGCTGTTGTTGCAGCCTGATCAGGAGTAGCAGGTGCAGCATTCTTATCTACTGTCTTAACAAGACCTGCTTCCTTAGCCATATCATAGTTAGGAAGTGAACCGTACTCGTACTTGCCTGTTTCTTCGTTAAGACCATAGTAGAAGTAGAACTCACCGGCATATGTTTCCTTACCTGTGACGCTTACAGAAGTGTTGTTAGGGTCTGTAACATAAATCATGTCATTCAATCTCATTGAGATACCCCACTCAGGATCCTCAAAGAAGTTGTCAGCAAAATTACCGAAGAATGTCTTGTCATTACCGTCAAGTGCTTCCTGAGCCTTTGCCCAGAATTCACCGTCAAGCAAATTGTCATAATAATCATTGTCGCCTTCCGAATAGTACTGGCAAAGAACATCGACAGTCTGCTTAGCAGCCTTAAACTGTTCCTCACCGAACTGGAAAGTTACTTTACCTGTTTTGTCGTCTACTGTCCTTTCACCGCCGTTAAGGTAGTTGTTGAAATCAATATTAGGAACATCTGTAGGAAGGTCAAGATAGAAGATGTTATTTTCAGCATTTTCAACCTGCATCTTATAGCCCGGCCAAGCAGGACCTACTGTTGTACCGTCAAGAGAACCGCATGGATCTGAACCGTTCCACCAGTATGCACCTGCATCAGCAGCATTGTACTTTTCACTCTTCCATGACTCAGGCATAAGGAAGTAAACTTTGTGTGTTTCTTTTACGCCCTCACTTGGGACATAACGACCGTTTGTATCAATAGCTGCGGAAACGCCGATTACACCTACAAGAGCAAGTGAAAGAACGAGAGCGCATGACACTATGATACTGATAAGTTTTTTTGACATTTGAATCTCCTCCAAAAAAATTTCCGATTTCTATCGGTATGGAATCATTATATAACAAAATTTTCAAAATTGCAATCTTTTTCAAAAAGCTTAAAACAAAAAAATACACAAAATTGCAATCGCAATTTTGTGTATTTAGCTTGTATTATAAAAAATTTTCCTATAAAAGATATTTATCTGTTTTATTTATCCGCATCTGCGTCGTCCGACATTCCGTTAATGTCCGCAGATTTTTTCTTTTTTTCGTCCTTTTTCTTTACGAAAATAATTGCACCTGCGGCAATCAAAACAACAACAATTGCAATTATAATAATTAATGTCGTGTTTGAACCCGAACCGTTTGCAGAGCTCTCAACAACCTTTGTAACATCTACAACCTGACTATTCTGCTGAGTTGAGATGTACTTTTTCTCAACAACTACCGACTTATGGTCGTCTTTGTTAGGTGAGTTTTCCTCTCCCATTCCGTCAATGTAGTTTACAAAATCGCCCTGAATTTTTTCGGAATTTGCCGTATCATTATTTACTATCGGAACGGCACTATCCTCAACCTCTTTACCGTTCACCCAAAGCTTGCAAGTGATTTTATATGATTTGAGATATGTCATATCATCGCCGTACATATCCGAGATGAAATATGAAAGATCGGTTTTGCCTCCCTTTAGCACCTTGAATTCAGCAGAAACAAGAGCCTTGTCACCGTTAAGCTTTACGGGATTCTGAACATCTGTCCATGTAAAGGTGTAAAAATTCTTAAGTTTAGGGTTGCCAATCGCAGTTTTAAAGCTTTCACAGTTTATTGAATCGGCATTCAACTTCAAATATTCATCGTTGTAAAAGAAACTCATTGCAGCTCCGATTACTTCTTCTTTTGTATCGGTCATATAAATAGCATACTTTACCGTATCGCCGACTTTAGCTGTTACGGAATCCTTTTCATCTGTTGAAATGCTGATTGTAAGGTCATCCTCGGCAGCACTTGCAGGAATACAGAATGCTGACACGGTAAGTACAGCCACGAAGAGAATTGAAAGCATATTTTTGATTTTTTTAGACATTTTTTTCATTCCTTTAGTTTGATATCCCTATTATATATCATTAAGACTAAAATTTCAATGAATAATTTAACAATTCTCGGTGAAATTTATGTGAAAAGTAAATTAATTGCAGATTCACCTTTAAAGAAATGATATTTTAGAAATTATAATTCAAACTGATTTTCACAACATTACGATATAAAAAAAACGCCCCTCGGAAAACCGAGAGGCGAAAAATTATTTTTTTAATCTGTCAACGCCGTTAACAGTCTTACAATAGGAAATTCAATTACTTATTGAATCTCTTTCTTGTGAAGTAAACAACACCTGTTGCAGAAACAAGAGCTAAGAGGATAACTACTGCCATAGAAGCATTACCTGTCTGTACTGCGTTGCTGCTTGTGCCGTTAGCCGGTGTGTCAGAAGTAGCTGTGTCAGCTGTTGACTGACCCTTTGTTGCAGCCTGTGTAGCAGATGTAGCATCAGGTGTAGTAGGAGCTACTGTAGCCGGAGCATCTGTTGCAGGAGCATCTGTAGGCTCTGTAGCAGGCTCTACTGTTGTAGGCTCTGTTGTAGGAGCATCTGTAGGCTCTGTAGCAGGCTCTGTTGTTGTAGGCTCTACTGTTGTAGGCTCTGTTGTAGCAGGCTCTGTTGTTGTAGGCTCAACATATGCCTCAACCTTAGCGTCTGAGTTAATGTTATCAAAGAGATCATTAGCCATGTCGCCGTTAACTACTGCTTCATATTCTGAATCAGCATCAACTGTGCCTGTTTCAGTATTGAGCTTACCAAGTGTAAGATCAATTACATTGAGGTCAACATTTGTTGTACCTGTACCGTTAACTGTGAACACAGCCTCAACAAGCTTCTTGCCGCCTGCAAAATCATAAAGTGCAAGGTTTGAAGCATTGCCTGTAACATCATCCATATTTACCATGCCATCAGCGATTTCAGGCATTGTAAGTGAATCAAGTGTAAGGAGGTTCTTATCATATGTAAGAGCCCACTGTACTTCTTCAAGCTGTGCGTCCTTAGTGTCAAGGAGATAGTAAACTGATACCTTGTCGCCTACATTAAATGTGCCTGAACCTGTAGCCTGGCAAATATTAGATGTAGCGTTGATTGTTAAATTATCAACTGCAGGAGTTGAAGGCTCAACCTTAACAGTAGCCTTAGCGCCTGAACGTGTTGAATAATCAAAGTTTGTAATGTCGAGTGTGATTGTTACATCAACGAGTGAATCTTCTTCAAAACCTGCAGAAACTGTGTTAAGAAGCATATTCTCACCATTGAATGTAAGGTCAAATTCTTCGCCTATAGGAGCTGCGCTCTGCTCGGGAAGACCCCAGTTAGCTGCCCAAGTATCGTTTACAGCAAACTTGAACTGATAAGCATCGTCTGCAGATTCAATATTTTCATACTTAATCTGATATACCTTGTCAGAAACAGGAGTCATGTGGTTAGCTTCAGCGTCAACACCCCATGCTACACCGTTGAGCCAGTTGTCTTCACCGTTACCAACAACTGTAATGCTGTTAACATCAAGGTCTGTTACCATTTTAACGCCTTCACCTGTTACAGTAATCTTGTTTGTAGCAGGATCGAATGTTACAGTAACATCACAAGCTGTTTCTACATCGAAAGTTACATTGTTATCTGTACCGTCAAGACCGATCCACTTCTGCTCGTCGCCTGTGTTTGCAACAACCTTGAGCTGATAGCTTTTACCGGCAGGAACAGCAGAGAATGTCTTTGTGAATACGCTGCCGTCAGCTGTCATAACATTTTCAGGAGCTGCAGCAGGTGTACCAACCCATTCATAGCCTGTAAGATTTGTTGTACCGGCAACTACATATGTAGTATCGGCAGCAGGAGCTGTTGAAGGCTCTTCTGTTGTAGGCTCTTCTGAACCATCGGGATCTGTTACAGTATTAGTAGCTACAACATTCTTATCTAATACTTCCTGACTAACGATTGACTTGTTAGCAAGTTCAACTTCTTCATCGCCGATTGTCTGGTCTGTTACAGGATCAACCTTTGAAAGACGAAGTACCTGTACATCAAGATTAATAGTAGTTGCTGTAGCCTCAGGATCAATTACTTCAAACTCAGCAGAAGCAAGTACGATTTCCTTTGATGTTGTGTCATAAAGGCTGAGTGTATTACCGTTAGCTTTAATTACACCCGGAACAGCATTGTTATAAATATAACTGCCAAACTTAGGATATTCAAATGATGTAGCTTTGATTGTGTTAGCTGTTGGCTTGAGTACATTTGTATCGTAGTTCATATCCCACTGGAAGTCAAGCATGTCCTTGTCCTTAGACTGGAACATGTATGTAACCTTTACAGTCTTCTGATCTGCACTGAGAGTAACCTTCTTCTCAGGGAAGAGGTTTGAAGTAGCTGTAACTGTGAGACCTTTTGCAGGAGCTGCAGTTGTAGGCTCTACTGTTGTAGGCTCTGCTACTGTTGTAGGCTCTGCTGTTGTAGGCTCTGCTACTGTTGTAGGCTCTACTGTTGTAGGCTCTGCTACTGTTGTAGGCTCTGCATCAGTAACGATGTCAACCTTACCCTTTGCACCCTGCTTTGTAGCATAGTCAAAGTTTGAAAGGTCAAGTGTGAGAACAATATCATAACCGTCATCATAGCCTGCTGCTACTGTATCAATGATCATGTTCTGACCGTTGTATGTAAGGTCAAACCACTCATTGAGAGGAGCTTTGCTCTGCTCAGGAAGACCCCAGTTATCTGTCCATGAACCGTTGGCAGCAAACTTGAACATATAGTTCTCATAAGCGTCAAGGCTCTCAAACTTAATCTGGTAAACCTTTGAACCCTCAGATGTCTCTGTCATGTAGTTAGCATCAGCATCTACCTTCCAAGCCTTACCGTTGAGCCATGAATCTTCACCGTTACCAACGGCTACAATGTGATCAATAACAAGGTCTGTCGGAATTACAACACCTTCACCTGTTGCAGTGATTTCTTTTGTTGTGGGGTTGTAAGTTACTGTTACATCACATTCCTTTGTTACATTGAATGTGAAGTTGTCATTGCCGGTATCACCGACACCAATCCACTCTGCATCGTTTTTAACGACCTTGAACTGGTAGCCGTTGCCGACTGCTACGTTGGTAAATACTTTTTCGTAGTTACCGTCGCCGTTTTCTGTCATTACATTTTCAGGTGCATTAGCTGCAACACCAACCCACTCATAACCTGTAAGATCTGTAGAACCTGCTACGAGATATGTATCGCCGGCAGCAGAAACGCTCATTACAGTTACAACGAGTGATGTCACAACAAGCATCATAGACAGTAAAAGGCTAAGTGCTTTTTTGAACATTTTCTTTTCCTCCTTATGTGATAATGCTTCTATAAGCAGTTTAATTATACAACAACCAACCACCAAAAGTCAATGCTAAAAACTCTTGGTGGATGATTATTTGACAAAATATTGTTTTTTTGTAGGAATGCACAAATAAAATATCATTTATTTGTTATTTGTAACCATTCACATTGTGAGATTGCCAGTTCCAGCTGTCACGACACATATCCTCAAGATTTTTCTCGGCAATCCATCCAAGTATTTTCTTGGCTTTTGTTGCGTCGGCAAAGCATTCTGCAATGTCGCCTGCTCGGCGTGGCTTTATAACATAAGGAATTTCAATCGAATTTGCCTTTTCAAAAGCCTTTACAATATCAAGAACGCTGTAGCCCACACCTGTTCCGAGATTAAAAATCTCAGTTCCCTTGTGCTCTGCGGAATATTCAATAGCCTTTACATGACCTTTTGCAAGATCAACAACATGGATATAGTCACGCACACCCGTGCCGTCATGCGTAGGGTAATCGTTGCCGAAAACACCGAGACACTTGAGTCTGCCGGCGGCAA
>OGLB01001355.1_pt1 | contig 10668 bp, 10 predicted proteins | sample 1572551 | NCBI WGS metagenome assembly OGLB01 (sample SAMEA2582003, study PRJEB24529) | metagenome | biome: Human gut stool | place: China | collected 2011
CTGGCACATCACGCCTACGGTCACCATCGGATCGGGAGTAGCCAGTTTCCAGTTCGGGCAGATGTCGGTAGTTGCATCCAGGAATTTGGCTGCGATCTGGTTCAGCATCTGTCCTTTGTAAGGGATACCTTCCGGCAGGACTACGTCGAATGCCGAGATACGGTCTGTTGCAACCATCACCAATACATCGTCGTTGATGTTGTACACATCGCGTACTTTACCATGATAGACACTCTTCTGTCCTGGGAAATTGAAGTCTGTTTTTGTTAATGCCTTCTTCATATCTTTGTTTTTATGGGGCGCTTATTGGGCGTCCTGACTGTTATTAATATTGTTCTTTATCTCTTCTTGCTGTTCTTTGGAAACGGTTCTCGAACCGCCTTTGCTATGCTTGCTGTCGAATTTGTCGTAGGCTTCGACGATACGTTGGACGAGTTTGTGGCGGACAATGTCCTTTTTCTCGAATTCGACTTTGCCGATTCCCTTTACGCCTTTCAGGATTTGCATGGCCTGTACGAGACCGGAGGTTGCTGTCGGCGGCAGGTCGATCTGTGTCACGTCTCCGGTAATGATCATTTTTGCATTCATTCCGAGGCGGGTGAGAAACATCTTGATCTGGTGGGTCGTCGTGTTCTGCGCTTCGTCGAGGATGATGACCGCATCGTTCAACGTCCGCCCGCGCATGAAAGCGAGTGGGGCGATCTGGATCACGTTGTTCTCCATGTATTCCTTCAGTTTGGCAGCAGGTATCATATCCTGAAGAGCATCGTACAATGGTTGCAGATAAGGGTCTATCTTGTCTTTCATATCTCCAGGCAAGAAACCTAACTTTTCGCCTGCTTCTACTGCCGGACGGCTTAGGATGATCTTGCGGATTTCTTTGTTTTTAAGTGCTTTAACGGCGAGGGCTATGGCGACGAATGTCTTACCTGTTCCGGCAGGGCCCGTGGCAAAGACGAGGTCGTTTTCTTCGAATGCTTTGACTAGGCGTTGCTGGTTTTCCGTGCGGGCGACGATCGGTTTGCCGTTCATCCCGTGAATGATCAGGTTCTCTTGTTTGGTGATCACCGGGGCTTTGCCTTTGATGATGTCCAGTATGACATCTTCGCTCAGCGAGTTGAATTCCTCACAATATTTTTCTACCTCGCGAATTTTCTTGAGAAAGAGCTCCGATTCTTCTTCGTCTCCTATTACTTTCATCACATTTCCCCTTGCCACAATGCGTAGCTTGGGGAACAATGTCTTGATCAACTGCATGTTGACATTGTTTACTCCGTAGAATATAACCGGGTCTACGCTCTCAAGAATATAAATTCGTTCAATCATTCAATTTGTTTTAGTTTTGCCTTTGTCGCGAGTTTTCTACCACTCTCGTTCAGGCAGACAAAATTAGTAATATTCTTTATGTAAAGATAAATTGTGAGGCATTTTGTTGTCTCTTCACGAAGATTATTTGAACATTTCTTGCAGGTGCCATCCTTCCTGGCGGCAATCCCAAACGGCATGGATTTCGATTAGTTCGTCGGTAACCGTGTAAATCAGCTTGTAATGTTTTTCGACGACAAGGGAACGAAATTCACAATCATATCCTTTCAGTAACGGTTCGATAGGGCCCGCTTGCGGAAAAATGCGTAAAGGTTCGGCAGAATCCAATAGTCTGTTGTATAAACGGATAGCTGCGGTCTGGCTCTTTTTACTGTAGAATCTGTAAATGTTGTCAAGTAAGGCAATGGCGTTATCTGACCAGGCAATATCTATTCGCATAATGGATGCCGTTTACGTAATTCTTCTGTAGTCATATATCGTCCATGTTTAAAATCTTCTCTCGATTTGTTCAACACTTCCTTTAATTCTTCCAGCGTCATCTGTGCCGGATAGCGCGTTTCTTTCTTTTCTGTTGCTATGCTGATCAAATTTTTGATCTGTGTCAACAGTTTTACATCGTCGATCGTTTTCAGTTGTTCGATAAGTGACAGTTTTAATTCCAGTGCGTCCATACAATTAACTATTTTGGTTTATATTCAGAATTCACAAAAATAGTCATAAATATTTTGCAATCAGTGAATCTTGGTTACTTTTGTTTCCGCTAAAAGAAAAATGATGAAAAAGATAATATGTAGTATCGGGTTGATAGTGGCTGCTTGTTCGGTGGCAGTGATATGTTCGTCTTGTGGAAAAAAGGAAGAACGCGGAGAGTTGAAACGTATCTGGTATAACGGAAGCTATAACCGCGATTTCAAAGACCTGAACGATGTACATCTGGCCGAAGCAAAACGTATCGGCATTCAACCTGCATCGAACCGTGAAGAAGCGGAGAAAGTAAAAAAGGAGATGGAAGAGATCGAAACCAATGAGTATTATGAAGTGGAAAAGCTGACGCATTCCATCCCATATCTGATCCCTTCGGCAGCACAGTTGCTGGAAGATATCGGACATAATTTCCAGGATTCCTTACGCAATCTGAATGCTTCGGTCTATAAAATCAAAGTGACCAGTGTCACCCGTACGGTCGATGATGTCAAGAACCTGAAAAAGAGAAATACCAATTCCTCCCAAAACTCGGCCCACCGCTACGGAACGACTTTTGATGTCTCCTGGGCCCGTTATACCAAAGTAGACGAGAGCGATACTCTGAATATCGACAAAGACCGGTTGAAAATGGTATTGGCAATGGTTTTGCGCGATTTGAAACGGGAAGAGCGTTGCTATGTCAAACACGAACGCAAGCAAGGTTGTTTCCATATAACCGTTCGGGAAAAGAAATAGAAAGAGACAACAAACGGCTTACTGATCGAATGGACAAAAAACTACTGAAATACTGGAAAAACTGCCTGCTGGATGCCGAACGAAGGAGCAGGTCGCTAAAGAAAGAAGCGCGGGTTACATTGCGGATAGGTGACAAGGTTCCGGAATTTATACTTCGCAAAGACATTCCCTTGCTTTTCCCGAAAGGGAAGCAAAAGACGGATGACGAGAAACGTAAAATACAGATTGCCCCTTGTGTCTTTCTTCCTGAGTACGAAAACGGGTGGGCTTCCGGACAGAATACTCCGGAGTACCCCTTCCTGATTTCCGCGACATTGTTGCCGGACGGCACTTTCCAGGTCTGCGACAACAAGTCTGAACGTATTCCGGTTTTTGTCCGTAAGTTTTTGTCTCCGAATGCGCGCAATGACAGAACGATTGCATCCCTTTCGAATGTGGACCGGCTCTTGAGCGAGTTCGATACCGAAGAGACGGACTGGAAGATATATTGGAGTGCCTGCGAAAAACTGTTCCAAGATGCGACCGGCTTGACTTTCCGGGAAATGAATTATGCCGACAAGCCTGAAATCATTGTCGTGAAAGCTCCCGGACGAGGAATGGCACAAAAGATCATCAACTTGTATGACAAGCTATTGGAAAGTAAATCTTCCCATCCGTTACTGGAACTTCTGATCCGTAAAAAGCTGGAAACATTGCTGCCTGTGCCGGATAGACAGCAAGTTTATTGCAATAAAGACCATTGGGCACAGATGAGTGGCGAGTTTCCGCTGTCCGTCTCCCAGCGTGAGACGCTTGCCATGTATACGGACCCGGACTGTTCCGATATCTTTGCCGTTAACGGACCTCCGGGAACAGGCAAGACGACCTTTTTACAGACGGTGATTGCCAACCGGATCGTCCATGCCGTACTGGAGCATCCTGATGATCCGGATATCATCGTAGCCAGTTCCGCCAATAACCAGGCGATTACCAATATCCTGAAAGATTTCAAGATCGAACAGCCTTCTGGCGATAAGCCTGCAAACCTGTTGACTCTCCGCTGGCTGCCCGGTTTGGATACGTTGGGATTGTATCTGTCAGGCAAAGACGAACAAAAGGATCAGTACAAAATGATGCTCAATACGAAAGGTGAAGGCTTTCCGAATGATTATGACGATCCTGCCCGGTTGGAAGAATATCGCGGGTTCTATCTGGAGCATTTCAATCGTTTCTTTCAGACATCTTGCCGGGATGAAGTTGCATGCCAGCGTTTCCTTCGCAGGCAAATGAGGAAGATGCGGGATGAGATTGGAACCTGCTTGAATGTTGCCAGTCTCAAACAATATGGAAAAGAGATGGCGGATAAAGGTTTTCTGAGTAAACTGTTCCGTAAATTTCAAAAACTTCCAAGCTATGATGATGTGATATGCGGCTGGGAGCAGACGGAAGATTTTAAGGCTCGCTATGACAAGTTGGTTGCCAATCCGGAATACAATGCCCTTCCTTATACGGAAGATATGGCGGTGCGGCTGGATATCAGTTACCGCTATCTTTTGTTCTGGTATGCCATCCATGACCGGGAAGCCGAGTTCATCCGCCGCTTGGCCGGATGCGATAAAGAGGGGGAGACACGTGGCCGAGAGGATTACACCGAACGGTTGAAGCGTTTGGCCTGTGTGATGCCTGTTTTTATTTCGACTTTCCATTCTTTGCCGAAATACATGGTTTGTGCGGACAATGGGGAGTGGGATGCGCCGCTCTATGATGCGATCGATTTGCTGATTGTGGATGAATCGGGGCAGGTATCTCCCGAACTGGCTATTCCGTCTTTCAGCCTTGCCAAGCAAGCTATTTTAGTGGGAGACGTGGAACAGATCGAACCGATATGGTCCATCTCGGACGAATATTCCGGTATCAATCTGAAACGTTTTGGCTTAGTATCCTCCGAGTCCGATGATCGGTATGCGTTTCTGCATGAAAATGGTTTCTTGTCCTCGTCCGGAAGCATCATGAAGATGGCGCGGAAGAGTTGCAGTTTCGAAGTCGCCGGCGAAAGAGGCGCTTTCTTGACCGAACACAGGCGTTGTCTCGATCCTATCATTGCTTATTGTAACGACTATGTGTATCACGGCCGTTTGCTGCCGAAGAAAGGAAACAAGGTGAAGTATAAAGACTTGCCGCCTAAAGGGTATGTCCATGTAAACGGAGTCAGTGAAAAAGGGGCGACGGGCAGTGTCTTGAACAGAGCGGAAGCGGCAGCAATCGTCTCTTGGCTGGAAACGGAAAAAGATAAGTTGGAAAGCGCTTACAAGGAGTCGATACGTAAAATAGTGGATGTAGTAACCCCATTTAAGGCGCAGGAAGAGATCATCCGTAGCCTTGCGGAACAGTCGCCGGAGGCGGAAGCGTTTGCCGGTATGACGATCGGTACTGTTCACTCTTTGCAGGGGGCGCAGTGTCCGGTCGTGATTTTTTCATCGGTCAATTCTCCCGGTGATGCTTCTTATTTTATGGAGCAAGGTGGAAAGTACAATATGCTCAACGTAGCTGTTTCGCGTGCGCAGTATCATTTTCTGGTGTTCGGGAATATGAATATATTCCATCCCGAACGGAATACTCCCGTCGGTAACTTGGCAAAATGGTTGTTTGACGATCCTGCGAACGAAGTGTCCGGCAATTTCATCTATCGGCAAAAGGAACCGCTTTGCCGCTACCAGCCGGCCGAACGTTTATCGACATTGAAGGAACACACCGGTTTGTTGCGGCAAGCCTTTAAAGATGCGACAAAAAGGTTGCTGATCGTATCTCCTTTTATATCGATCCAGGCGATTGAACATGATAATCTTATTCCTCTGATGCGGGAAGCGGTAGAGCGGGGTGTGGAAGTCGTGGTGTATTCGGATTTCCGCTTAGATTGTGACAAACAAACCGGTGTGTTGCGGAAGGAGGCCGTTGCCGGGCGGAAGGCTTTAGCCGAAAACGGTGTTAAGTTGATTCTGTTGAAAGGCATTCATAATAAATCGCTTGCGATTGATGATTCGGTATTGGTGGAAGGTTCCTTTAACTGGCTTTCTGCACGTAGAAATGGGAGTTATTCCCGTCATGAATGTTCCGTGAAACTGATTTCTCCAGAAGCAGCGAAGCATATTTCAAACTTAAGGAAGGAGTTAGATGCAATAGAACCGGAATCCGTTCTTTTCGAACCTATTCCTGTCTCTGTACCGAAACAGGAACAGGTCGGGAATAAGATTTGTCCGGGTTTCTTTGATGCCGATCCGGTAAACAACTGTACGGATGAAGATCTGGCCGGTTTCAAAGAGCGTATCCGGCAATTGGGTATCAAGAAAACGGATGTATCCGAGTCGATAATGAGAGTTCGTAAACAATATCCCCGTCATTATGAAACATGGTCGGATGAGGAATGCCGGATATTACAGGAGTTCATGCAAAAGACGAATGATCTGAATCTGTTTTGTTCCTGCTTCCAACGGACTCCAGGCTCGATCCGTATAAAAGTAGAAGGCATGAATCAGAATTAGCGCTTGGCTTTCCTGATTCATACCTTCTGTATTCTACTCTTTGATAGATATATTATAAGATGCCTTCGATCACTTTGCGAAGTTCTGGTTTACCCATCGTGCCGAGCATCATTTCTTTATTCCCGTCCATGCGGCAGAGGAGCAAAGTCGGGATCGTCCGGATCTTGAAAGCAGCTTCCAGTTCTTCTTCGTTGTCTACATTGACTTTATAGATGTAGAGTTTTCCGTCGTATTCTTTTGCAAACTCATCGAGTATCGGCTCCAAGCGTTTGCAATAACCGCACCAGGGAGCATGAAAGTCTACGATGCAGGGTTTGTCTCCTACATATTTCCAATCTTTGGGGCTTTCTTCGAAGTTTCCTACTCGCTGTATAAATTCCGTTTTTGTTAATTCAATCGGTGTCATGTTGTTTCCTTTTATTATTATTAAAACAAAGATAGTGATAATATGGTTGCATTGTAAATGGCAATATTGCTTATATAGTTATCAATATTCCCCTTCTGCCGGCATTAAATGAAAAATATCTGTATTTTTGCTTTTTATAAAACAACAAATTCATGTCAGGAGAGATCTATGTTCAGGATTTTGCAGCCTTGGAAACACTGTTCAAGCGTTTCTACAAACCTTTGCGGGCGTATGCTTTCCGTTTTGTGAATGATAAGGATTTGGCGGAAGATATTGTTCAGGATGTTTTTTATGAACTTTGGAAGCGGCGTGAAAGTATCCGTTTTGAGGATGAATCTGTAAAGTCTTATCTTTTCAAAGCCGTATATACGCATGCTCTGAATGCGTTGGATAAGAAACAACAGGATGTATACCCTTTGAAACCTGAGAGAGAGACGGATATATTGGATCAGTACGTATCCTCTTATATGCAAAATTCCGAGCAGAGCTTGTTATTGAAAGAACTGGAAGAAGAAATCATGTCTTATATAAACACGCTTCCCCCTCAATGCCATAAAATATTTATGTTAAGCCGGAGCTATGGATTGAAGAACCGTGAGATTGCGGAACAACTGAATATTAGTATCAAAGCGGTTGAAAAGCAGATTAGCAAGGCTCTTTCCGGGTTGAAAGAATATCTTATCCAAAGGGACTTATTCCCTTTGTTAGTGTTGGCTGTCACTTGTCTTTCTCTTTAGACAGCCAGAGGGTGGAACGAAAGTTTCATGCCGGAGAATAAAAAGAAACGTTAATTCTTTGTAGGATGGAGGTAGGGTAAAACTACCTTTTTTTGTATTACTAATAAATGAATCTGTAATGAAAGAAGAAACACACGATATCAACGAAATCATAATCCGTTATCTGGATGGCTCGGCTGAACTGGAAGAGAAGAGGCTATTGCTTCGATGGCTGAAACAATCGGATGATAATCGGGATGATTTTATTGCAACTCGTGACCTGTGGCTGTCTTGTAATGTCGCTGCCGGAAACGAGCTGGAGATCGATATCGCTTTGGGGAAACTGAAAAACCGTATCTTGTTGGAGCAGGGACGGATGGAGAGGGACTTGCCTGCGAAGAGAAATACATTATCGGTGGTTTTGCGTTGGACGCGGGTTGCTGCCGTCTTGTTGCTTTTGCTGGGAATCGGTTATGGTATCGGCAGTTGGAGGGAGCATTCCGCTCCTGATGTCATCGTGCAAAACCAACTGATTACGGCAAAAGGAAGCAAAGGCCGGTTCACGTTGCCTGACGGATCGGTGGTTTGGCTGAATTCGGAAACTAAACTGACTTATCCGAATCAATTTGCCGATGACAGACGGTTGGTCTCTTTGGAGGGAGAAGCATATTTCGAGGTGGCGAAAGATGCGAAAAAGCCTTTTGTCGTACAGGCGGGAGAGATAGAGGTAGAGGTCTTGCGGACCTGCTTCGATCTCGATAGCTATTCTTCCGGTGAATTTGTAAAGACCGCTTTGCTGAACGGTAGTGTGAAGATATCGGGAAAAGCCTTGAAAGATCCGGTTTACTTGAAACCGGATGAACTGTTCAGATACCGTAAGTCGGATCAGATCGCCTCTGTCGAAGAAGCCAAAGTCGGTTTATATACCGATTGGATCAAAGACCGCCTGGTATTTGACAATGACTGTCTGGCTGATATATTAATCAGTATGGAGGGACGCTATAATATGGACATTGAATGCCCGAAGCAGTTTGCCGCTGCCACTCGTCTTTCTTTCACAATCCGGCAGGAGAGCATCGAAGAGGTGATGGAGGCGATGAGTCTGATTGCTCCGATTAGGTATGAGATAAAGAAAAATAAAGTATATATAACTCCTCGAAAATAAATGTTTAACTTTAAAAACAGATTGCTTATGGGAATAGACAAATGATGTTATTGTGAAAAAAGAGGATAGGTGTATGTGGGTTGCATTCGTCTGTCGAAAAAAATAATTAATCTATCGTCCGGTATTTGGTTTCGGCGATAAAGTTTAACTGAAAATCTATATAGAATATGATTTATTTTAACCGAAAGGGTCTTTTGTATTCTTTTATTCAAAAAGAAACCAGGGTGATGAATTTAGCCCTGTTTATGTTAACTTTCATGTTAAGTGGGCTTTATGCTACAGAGTCTTATTCTCAGACTGTCCGGATTAGCCTCAATATGAAAAACTCAACAGTCAAAGAGGTATTAAAGAAAATTGAAAATTGCAGTGAGTTTACGTTCTTTTATAATGACGAAATAATAGACGTGGACAAACGTGTCACATTGAATGCTGAGGATCTCAGTATATCAGATATACTAACTACAATTCTCCCGAATTGTAGTTATACGATATCGAATAAAAACATTATCATAACTGTCAAGGAGGCTGGCGTTCACCAGCAGGGAAAGATTGTCACCGGAGTTGTCCGCGATGTTAATGGCGAACCGGTTGTCGGAGCGAATGTTTCGGTAAAGGGCACTACCAACGGAACAATAACCGATATGGACGGGAAATTTACGCTGGAAGGCGTTTCTGCCGATTCTAAACTTTCGGTATCCTATATCGGTTACATGGCCCAAGAGATTGTAGTGGGTAAGATGACACCCAAGCTCTTGAAGAAGTTGTTGTTGTTGGTTATGCTGCTCAGAAGAAGGTGAATTTGACCGGATCTGTAGCCAGCCTAAATTTTACGGATGAGAAGCTGAGCCGTCCGGTTACCACGATCGCCGCATCGTTGTCAGGTATGGCGGCCGGTGTCAATGTGATGAATACTAGTAGCCAGCCGAATGCCGAAGGTTCTTCCATCTTGATCCGTGGTGTGGGTACGATGAACGATGCTGGCCCACTGATCCTTGTGGACGGAATGGAGATGAGCCTCAATGAAGTGAATCCAAATGATGTGGCTTCGATCTCCATCTTGAAAGATGCCGCTTCTTGTGCCATTTACGGTAACAGAGGGGCTAATGGGGTAATCTTGGTTACGACGAAACGTGGTTCGGATGGAAAAATCAATGTGACCTATTCGGGCAAGTTTTCTTACCAGACTCCGGCCAAGCTGATTCGTCAGGTAACGGATTATGCGGATTATATGGAGTTTGTCAACGAAGGTTATCTCAACACGAACCAGGCGGCCAAGTTCTCCCAGTCGACGATCAATGAGTGGCGTGAAGCAGCTAATAACCCGAACGCGACGAATGTTGCTGGCATACCGAATTATGTGACGCATCCGAATACGGATTGGTATGATGTCGTTTATGACCCGAAATGGATGCAGGAACATACTATCAGCTTGACTGGTGCGGAAAAGCGTACTAACTATGCGATTTCGGGTACTTACCTGAATAATCCAGGTTTGGTTATCGAGTCGGGGGTAAAGAAATATTATTTGCGTAGTGACATCGAGTCGAGAGTAACCGATTTCCTGACTGTAGGAATGCGTGCTTGGGGGTATAACGCCGATCAGGATCGCAATAATCTGGGCGATATGTGGGGATTGAACATGCAGAAGGTGACCCCAGGTGTTTATCCTTATTATGACGGCAAATATGGTGGAATCGAAACTAACGAAGAAGACGGGCAGGCAGGAAACCCATTGCTGAATATGAGTAACTCGTATGGTTACTACAAGCAGAACAAATATTTCGTGAACCCGTATATAGAAGTGAAGTTCTTGAAAGACTTCAAGTTTACAGCCAACTTTTATTATGATCAGTTTACAAACCATCACAGATGGCAACCTTCTGATTATAAAGAATTAATTTCATTAAATGTCACCCAATATCTGACCAAATCTTTATATTCTTTAAAACACACCTTTGCAAATTGATAGAATTCCTCAATCATTTGACGATTACTCCATCCACCAAATTTTTCTTCTAAATAAACAGGGATATCATATTTATGTAAAGTTACTAAAGGTTCAATATCATACTTTTTACATTCTTTTAATACGTTATA
>OGLB01001363.1_pt1 | contig 10627 bp, 9 predicted proteins | sample 1572551 | NCBI WGS metagenome assembly OGLB01 (sample SAMEA2582003, study PRJEB24529) | metagenome | biome: Human gut stool | place: China | collected 2011
GGAAGCCTTTATGGAGAAAGGTATACGCAACATCTATTTGTCATGGAGCTAATGTGAACCGTTGGTTCTATAAAGGTTAAGGGGCGCGTTGGAAAGAAGCGACCGCCTATGCCGTGTCTGACAAATGGGAGGAAGCGGCTTCACGTTGGAAGCATGTGTATGAAAATTCTTCACGTTGGAAAGAGCGGGCAAAGGCTGCATCGAACTTGGCTTTGTTTTATGAAATGAAGACTCAGTTGAAGGATGCCTATGACTGGGCTGCTAAATCTTACGAGATTTTTAATAATAAAAAGGGCGAAGATTATAATTACACGAAAATGCAACGGCTGTATGTAGAGGCTCTTGGCAAGCGTATCCGTTCAGATCAGAAACTAAATAAGCAATTTGGAGAATAATAATCTTATATTCTCTGAATTATTATTACTTTTGGCAGACGTTTCGAATAAAGAATAAATAACTAAGATATGAGTGCAAATAATGCAAAGGTTCAGGCTGTCATAGAAACGACTTTCAATTCGGCCATCAATAAGCTTGCTGCGAATGAAGCTGGCAACTGTTACAGCGATTTATATGTGCAGGTAGATGCTGAAAGTGGTGAATTGCTTATTTATGATGAAGAGGATGTGCTGGTTGAGAAGACAATCATTTTCGATTGGGTGAATACGGCATGTGATGATGATCAATTTACTCAACAGGTTGCTGCAACTTTGAAAGCTGTGCTTGCCGTTCTGGTTACAAAAAAAGTTTTTGATAACCCTTGTTTTCTGAAACCGTTCTCGGTAAGCCTGACTGACGAGGATTTCTCTGTCATTGAGGAACTTCTGTTCTTGGACGATGAAAATCTTCGTTTGGATGATCCTCTTTTAAAAGATTTGGATGCAGATTTGGATGATTTTTTAGCAAAACTTCTTTCAGATGTCAAATAAACATATTATATTTGCGCCCGCATTCAGGAAGTAAATGTTGCCGAAATAGCTCAGCTGGTAGAGCAACGCATTCGTAATGCGTAGGTCGCCGGTTCAAGTCCGGCTTTCGGCTCACAAGATTAAGCAGTTATCTTTTTAGGTAACTGCTTTTTTTATGTCTTTTTCTTTGGTTTTCGTGGTTTGTTTAAACCGATGTTTAAACCAGCGTTTAAACCATGAGTACAACAGTCTATGTCGTATGTTACAAATCTAAAGTGTTGAAAAACAATGAATCAACTTTGATGATTCGTGTTTGTAAGGATCGAAAAATGAAATATCAAAGTCTTGGTATTTCCATATTGCCTAAATATTGGGACTTTAAAGCCAACAAACCAACTTCTAAATGTCCAAATAAGGAGTACATAGAAAGGTTAATAGCGGAGAAAGTAAAAGTCTATACAGATAAGGTTATAGAATTTAAATCACAGGAAAAAGAATTCGGAATTATCCACTTTGGGCTTGTTACTCATTTGTATCGCATGAATGCACTTATTGGATAGCAGGGATTAAAAACACCCTGCTATTTTTATCAATAAATGGAATACACGATTAAAACTTTTTGAAATGGATACATGGTAATGGTTGTATTTCAAAAAGCTATATTGATATTAAATCATATAAGCCCCATACTCTTGTTTAAGTGTATAAATATCCGACTTGAATTGCCATTGTTTGTTATATATTGCTTCCGATAATGTCTGTTTTATTTCTCTAAATTTATTTTCATTTTTTGGAACTGGTATATATAAATCCTTCCACCTTTCTCCGATATTGGGTAAACAAGGTTCGTAAAATATCTTGTTTTTGGTTTGCTCCCATATATATCTATGAGATAATGCGTATAATAGATATTCAGGAGTTAGCCCGTACTTATTGTTTTCTTTTACTCTAATTACGATTATTTCTCTTGTTAGTAACATTTCACCATCATAAGGAGAAACCATTGCAACACTACCGATGCGGTAACTTCCTCTACTAACATATAAAATATCTCGCGGCAATAATCTTTTATCTTCTTTATAGATTGCATCGTATTCAGAACGAGGAATCATAGCGGTAACATCACAATATGCTTGCCAATTAACAATATCCTTTACTCGGATATAAGGTATATCTCCCAAACCTTTAGTTTCTCCCTTTGGCGAACCATGTCCACTAAAGAAAGTTACTACCCCTTCATCTATCATTTTATTCAATGGCAATAAATTAAAACCATTTTCCTCTGCTGTAGCCTTGATATATGTAAAGTTTTCGTCCCAGTAAAACCGAGGTATCAATATTTTCTTTCTAATGACTTCGCTTGCTTTGACCTTGAAAGTAAGGTTTTTCGCTCTATTCGAAACCAACTCACCATTATTTGTATTTCTCTCTTTAATTTCTTCAATTATCTGCGTAGCATCGTCTCTTATAGAGCCATCTTTATTAAAAATTGGCTTTCCTTGATGATCGTGTCCGATATATTCTGCAACAGCCATATTTATAAACTCCTGTTGCTGTGCATCTTTTTGAATGATAATAGCGCAACATTTGGCGTTATTGTGTGGCCTGAAAGTATTCTGAGGCAAATCTATAATCCATTGTATATTGTTCCCTTCAATCATCAAATCAATAGCAGCAGAGTATTTTTTTAGAGCAAAATATGGTTCTGGTAGTATTATGGCCAATTTCCCACCTCCATTTTTATTATCCCCACTCTTTAACAACTGAAAATCTCTTTCTAAGAATAAAGATGAAACATTACCTGTTTCAGAAGTCTCTATTATTCCCTTCTTGTTCAGTTTTCCTGCCAAAGAAAATTGTTTTAAAATATCTTTATCTGTTACCTTTATATTCTTTCCAAAAGGAGGATTTGCCAATAGAAAATCAAAAGTTTCTAATTTTATATGTTGTTGGGTGATACTATCCCATTTTGCGGGAATATTTAATGCATCTTCTCGAAATATTCCTCCTTTCCCATCCCCCAAAATTGCCATATAGGATTTGGTTAATTTAGTTAGAAATGGATCTTTTTCTGTACCTCTAATGTATTTGACGGCTTGCGCTTTTATCTCTTCTTGTATTGCAGATTCACTCCATCCACATCTTTTTGCCTTTTCACGTATCATTTCATCAATACGTTTTAATGCGTTTACCAAAAAACCGCCACGACCACAAGCATTATCAATAATATAGCTGTCAATTTTTAGGTCAATTGCCGCAATCATCATCTGAATAACATTGCGCGGAGTGAAAAATTGTCCTTCTTTCTCTTTAATGGATTTCCCTACAAATACTTCAAAAGCATCAGCTATACAATCCCTATCAGTATTTATAAGACTAAATCTTTGTAATCTGCCTATTATACCTCTAAGTGTTTTTCCATCAAATTCTATCTTGTCCGTGCTTTCTATAACATCATCATACTTTGATTTAGTCGCATTAAATAAGGTATCAATACGAAAACGGATATCATCATCTGAATCTTTCAATGATGCCCTGAACATTAATGGGGAAACATCTTCTGTAAAACGCTCATCATAAATCTTACAAAGGATAAGTAGCATTATTTGCGATGCAATCTCGGAATCTCTTGTAATATTCCCATTTGCTACTATCCATCCTCGTATTTCCGAAAATATACTTTTCAGATTGTGGGTTGGTTCAAGTTGATCTTTTCTATATAGTCCAATCTCATGTAATTTCTCTCCACGTTTAGGAATAGATGGTATTCTTTCAAACGATATACCTTGCTTCGTTATGACTTTATGAAGATAAATACTATCTTCTCCATTAAACATAACACCTATTTCTGCCTCAGACATTGCTAAATAAGATTCCAATTGTCGAGTGTCAACTAATTTAACAGTTGGTTTCTTACACTCAACAATAATTTTCAGAACATTATCTTCAAATACAGCAATATCTATCGGATACCCCTTTTTATCAGATGGAGATGTCTTTACTCTGTATTGTGGACGAGTTACTATATCACTTTTTTTGTACCCATAATCTTGAACTAAGATTTTTGAAAATGGTTGAGTTGCAAATTCTTCTTCCGGTGTTTGTTTCAATGTTTGACCAGAAACGAAGTCTATCAATACCCCCCCCCACACAAGTTTGTAACTTATTATTATTCATATATTTACGAATTTATATTACTGCAAGTTCAACAAGTGAAGCAAATGCTTCGTTATTATCTCTGTGGTTAAGACGATAACAGAACTCGTTCACATACTTCTGCATATACTTAACCGATACATTGTGAAACACACCATACACACCACGTTTGAGTATCGCCCAAAAACTTTCTATACCGTTGGTATGGATTCCATCACCAAGTGAGAATGCAACAGTGTGATCCACTTTCAACCGTACAAAGTTACAATCATTTTCCTTGTCGAGGATATTGTACCCTGCAAATTGATCGGTCATGACAGTTGTATTTTTCTTACATACCTTTTTAAGTACATTGAAAAGTTGCTTACCGCTTAACTGTTTTCCTTCTTCATTGTAATTAGCTACAACAGCATGAACCCTACCTGTATTACGTTCTTTTACACCTATTACAGGAGTTTTAGAAGTACCACGACCTCTTTTAGGTTTGTTCTCATTATCTTTATCATCATCTGAATGATTATTATCTTTACGAGGTTTGCCACCTACATAAGTTTCGTCAATCTCAACTATGGCTTCAAATGTTTCTTTATATTCTTCTTTCTCCATTGCCTTACGGATTTGATGGAGCATACGCCATGCAGACTGATAAGAACCCATTCCTAATTCTCTTTTAAGCTGTGATGCTGATATTCCTTTCCGGGATATGATAACAAGATTCATCGCATATAACCACATGCGAATATCAAGATGTGTGTTTTCAAATATTGTTCCTTTTAATGCGGAAAATTCAGATTTGCAATTGTTGCAATATAACTTTCTTCTATCGTAATTTTGATGGTATATGCCTTTATGGACACAACCACATTTAGGGCAAACATAACCATCTTTGTATTTTGCAGCTACGATAAAATCTATTGCACTGTTTTCAGTAGGAAATCTCTTTGTAAACTCGAAGTATGTCATAATTTTCTTATTTTTACACTGCAAATTTACAAAGAGAATTTTAATTATACAAGCCTAAAGTAGATAATTCCGTTAGATATTATAAGTTGTTGAGCCAAATGTATAAATAATAGGTGAGCGATACAATAAAAACTGTGATAAAAATATAAATACGGTGGCTTTTTGGGAAAAGGAGCGTATTTTTGTATCCGGTTTGCTTTTTAAGGAAAACCTATTATTTGTAAAACAGACATAAGATGATTAGAGTAACTTATTTTATTGTATGCCTTTTGCTGGGAATTACGCTGGTTTCGTGTATTCGTGACGAAGCGTTGAATGCAGAAGCGGATATATTGACTTGTACAGTGCCGGGAGATATCTTGAAACGTGATCCAATAATAGAAAATAATAAGGTAGTATTGATGGTAACGGCCGATGCCGATTTGACACATCAGGCACCTGAATTTACATTGACTCCCGGTGCAACCATTTCTCCGGCCAGCGGGACCGAACGTGACTTTACGACTCCGCAATTTTATACGGTAACTTCTGAAGATGGAAATTGGAAGAAAGAATATCAAGTTACTTATATTATTGCCGGAATTAGCTCGGAATATCATTTTGAGAATGTAAAGGATTACAAGAGTTCGCTTTTGAAATATGTTTATAATATTTTCTATGAGAATGATTCTGAGGGAATATGGGTAATGGATTGGGCCAGTGGAAATACCGGTTTTGCTTTGACTGGTGCAGGTACGGAAGATCCGGCATCATTTCCGACTTCTTCTTATGCGGAAGGAAAAATGGGCAAATGCGTAAAGTTGGAAACAAAGTCGACAGGGGATTTCGGTTCGAAGTTGGGTATGCCTATTGCTGCCGGTAATCTTTTTATGGGTACGTTTAGTGTAGGGAACGCATTGACCGACCCATTGAAAGCAATAATGTTCGGAGTTCCGTTCGAGCATATACCGACCTACTTGAAGGGGTATTATAAGTATAAGGCAGGTGAAGTTTATAAAGATGAGAATGGAAATATTGTAAAAGATAAAAAGGATACGTGGGATATTTATGCAATCTTTTACGAGACAGATGAAAAGACAAAAACATTGGATGCAACGAACCGTTTTGATCATCCTAATTTGATATCCATAGCTCGCATTGATGAGAAAGACCGGAAGGAAACGGATGAGTGGACGGAGTTTTATTTGCCATTTGTGACAAAGACTGGAAAAACTGTAGATAAAGATAAACTGAAAGCTGGTAAATATAATGTGGCTATTGTCTTTTCTTCCAGTATTGAAGGGGATTATTTCAGAGGTGCTGTCGGCAGTACATTGCATATCGATGAAGTGGAACTGATTCATGCAGCAGATTAAAAAAGATTATTGTGATGAGAAAGAATATTGTATCAATTTGTGTACTGGCCTTGCTGCTGGTAACGTTTTCGGTTTTTGGACAAGAAGACCGGAATAAGGGAATTATCAATTCTGCATTGATCGGTTTGGAGTATGAGGTAAAAGCCGGCTTTAACATAGGGGGAACGGCTCCGATACCATTGCCCGTTGAGATTCGTGATATAACGGGGTATAATCCTACTATGGCTGTTGCGATAGAGGGGAATGTGACAAAGTGGTTCGATCAAGAAAAAAAATGGGGAATGAGAATCGGTATTCGTTTGGATAGTAAAGGGATGAAAACGAATGCCAATGTGAAAAATTATGGAATGGAAATCATCGGTGAAGGGGGTGAACGCATAAAAGGAAATTGGACTGGATATGTGAAGACTAATGTAAAGAATACATATCTGTCTTTTCCGGTTTTGGCTACTCATCAGTTTAATCGTCGCTTCAGTATGAATCTGGGACCGTATTTTGCCTATATGTTGGAGGGTGATTTTTCCGGAAACGTGTATGATGGTTATTTGCGCGAAGGTGATCCTACCGGTAATAAGGTCGTTTTTGCCGATGGAAAAAATGCCCCTTATGACTTCTCGAAAAACCTTCGCCGCTTCCAATGGGGTGCGCAGTTAGGTGCCGAATGGCGTGCTTTTAAGCATTTGAATGTCTATGCAGACCTGACTTGGGGATTGAATGATATCTTTCAGAAAGATTTCGATACAATTACTTTCGCCATGTATCCGATTTACCTGAACGTCGGTTTCGGCTACGCTTTCTGATACAAACGTATTTTGATATATCGTTATGGCTTTCCTGATTCATAATTATGAAATGGAAAGCCATAATTTTTTTAATAAACGACATCTTTTCTATAGGGCAATCACACCAAAAGAACCCTTTTTTCTACCTTCTTTCCTCTATTGTCATTTTGATACCTTAATCAGGAAATTTGCTATCAAATAGAATGTTAAAAAATATTACCCGCAAGAATGATTTCCAAAAGAGGCCCTATTCATTCAAATTAGATGGGATAGATGTGTTGTTTTGATATTTAATACCTATATTTGTCCGAATAATTTTTTAGTCCAATATATTTTGAATTACCATGAAAGAAAACACTAAGAAGGGTGTAACCCGTCGAGAGTTTCTCGGCCTTTCCGCTCTTGGATTGGCAAGTTTGACTATCCTGCCCAGCTGGGCTGTAAATGGGGTGCGTATCGCACCGAGTGATCGTGTCGTTTTAGGGTTTGTCGGATTAGGGCAACAAGGTTTATCCGATTTTAAGAGTTTCTCTACTTGTCCTGGGGTGCAGGTCGCTGCCTGTTGTGACGTGGATTCCTTGAAACGTGAACGTTTCAAACGTCGTGTCGAGGCTTGGCAGAAGTCTCTGAATGTAGCTCCCCGTTGCGATATGTATGAATTTTATGAAGATGTGCTGGACCGTAAGGATATCGACGTGATTGAAGTGGCAACACCTGACCACTGGCATGCATTGGTTGCTATCCATGCTTGTCAGAGCGGTAAGGATGTTTATTGCCAGAAGCCGTTGGCTTATACGATTACGGAAGGTCTGGCTGTTGCTCGTGCCGTACGCGATAATAATCGGGTTTTTCAGATCGGTAGCCAGCAGCGTTCGAGTAAGGAGTTTCAGGATGCGATTGCGTTGGTTCGTGCCGGTAAGATCGGCCATATCGAAAAGATATACGCCCGTGTCGGCGAACCCCCCAAGCCATTGGACTTGCCGGAAATGGATGTCCCCGGTAATCTGAATTTCAATCAGTGGATGGGACCGTTGAACGATCCGAAGATTCATTATCATCCTGATCTTTGTCCTCCTATCTCTCTTGAACCCGAACACAACGAGAAGTTGTGGGGGGCATGGCGAAACGGATATACAGCCGATTGGGGGGCTCATATGTTCGATATTGCACAGGCGGCCATCGGTATGGACGGCTCCGGTCCAGTAGAGTTTATCCCGAAAGGATATGAAGGCACAGAATATGCGACGATGAAATATGCTAATGGTATCGTGATGACCGAACAACCTTATCGTGAAGATAATGCCAACGCGCAAGGTATCAAGTTTATCGGCGATAAGGGGTGGTTGAAAGTCGCTCGCGGTTATATCGAATGTTCCGATCCTTCCTTGTTGCCGAAAGAGGAAAAGAAAGTCGGGAAGGGAGAATATGAAGTAAGCTCTCCGCATATGCAGAACTTTATCGATTGCGTTCGTTCACGCCGGAATCCGATTGCTCCGGTTGAAGTCGGTTGTAGTACGAATACGCTTTGCTGCTTGCAAAACATTGCCCGTGAACTGGGACGTCCTGTTCATTGGGATCCGGCAACGTTGAGCTTTAATGGCGATAGGGAAGCCGAATCACATCGTTTGTACTGGTACGAATACAGAAATCCGTACAAATTGCCGTATTATGACAAATAAGAAAGGTAAGAGGTAAAGGAAAGTCCCGGAATAAAGTTTCGGGACTTTTTTATATATTTTTTAGTCCGGATAGTGATTATTCCGTTCGCTCTGTTTAATTTTGCCAAATCCAGACAAAAAACATAATGTATCATGAAAACTAATCAACTATTTCTTTTGACAGGTTTGGTAGCCGTAACTCTTCCTGCCTGTGTCCAAAAGGACAAAAAAGGGGTGTCGGAGAAGCCTATGAATATTCTCTATATCATGTGCGATGATCATTCTTATCAGACAATTAGTGCTTACGATCATCGTTTTATCGAAACTCCGAATATCGACCGGATTGCTAATGAAGGCGTACGGTTTACGAACAGTTTCGTCGCCAACTCTTTAAGCGGTCCCAGTCGTGCCTGTTTGCTGACGGGCAAGCATAGCCATAAGAATGGCTTTACCGACAATACGAAACGTTTTGACGGCAGCCAGCAGACATTCCCGAAGTTGTTGCAACAAGCCGGCTATCAGACTGCAGTTGTAGGGAAATGGCATCTGACATCCGATCCTACCGGTTTCGATTACTGGAATATCTTGATCGGACAGGGGGATTATTATAATCCGTACTTTATCGATAACGGAGAGAAAAAGCAGATCGAAGGCTATGCTACGAACATCACGACGGATTTAGCTTTGGACTGGCTGGATAACAAACGTGATAAGAATAAACCTTTCTGTCTCTTGCTCCACCACAAAGCGCCCCATCGTACCTGGATGCCGGATACCTGTGATTTGGATTTGTATGAAGATGTCGTTTACCCGGTTCCCGAAACATTTTATGACAAATATGAAGGGCGTATTGCCGCATCCGAACAGGAAATGAATATTATCAAGGATATGGATCTCGTCTATGACTTGAAGATGGCAGATAAGGAAAATGAGATCCATACGACTACCGGCCTTGAAGAAAATGGCCGTAATTTATATAACCGGATGACTCCGGCTCAAAAGGCAGCTTGGGACAAACATTATGATCCTATTATTAAGAAATTCAAGGAACAGAAGTTGACGGGGAAGGCGTTGGCTGAATGGAAATACCAACAGTACATGCACGATTATATGCGTGTAATCCATTCCGTAGACCGTAATGTGGGGCGTGTGTTGGATTATATGGAGAAAAGCGGTTTATTGGAAAATACTATTATCGTTTATACTTCCGACCAGGGATTCTATATGGGTGAACATGGCTGGTTCGACAAACGTTTCATGTATGAAGAATCTTTCCGTACACCGATGTTGGTTCGTTTTCCCGGCGGTGTTAAAGGCGACATCCCCGAAATGGTCCAGAATATCGACCATGCAGCGACTTTCCTTCAAGTGGCGGGCGTCCCTGTTCCCGAAGATATCCAGGGTGATTCTTATTTGCCTTTGTTGAAAGGTGAAAAGCCGAAAGATTGGCGTACTTCTTTATATTATCATTTTTACGAGTATCCGGCGGAACACGCAGTAAAACGTCATTATGGTGTTCGTACCGACCGCTATAAATTAATCCATTTCTATAATGATATCGATGTGTGGGAACTTTATGATCTGCAAAACGATCCGATGGAAATGCATAATATCTATAATGAACCGGGCAATGAAGCCTTGATCGACAGTCTGAAAACCGAACTGAATAAATTGCAGGAACAGTACGACGATCCGATTGAAACGGAGTTGGCAACTGCGAAGAAATAAGATAGAAATAACAAAAAAGGCATTCAGAAATGAATGCCTTTTTTGTTATTTACCATAAGGTTGTGGAGCATATCGGACTC
>OGLB01001365.1_pt1 | contig 10601 bp, 8 predicted proteins | sample 1572551 | NCBI WGS metagenome assembly OGLB01 (sample SAMEA2582003, study PRJEB24529) | metagenome | biome: Human gut stool | place: China | collected 2011
TTTCGGAGTGGAACAGTATCGAAATCCACCCCGTTGGATATCCTGACAGTGCGTTGGCCGAATATCGTTTTTTCGTCTGAAAATGTGACAATACCGTTGACTCGCTTTGCCAACGTCTTGCGGAAGAGTCTGTCTATTTGTAATCCGCATCGGGTGAAGAACGGAAAGCCTTTATACTCTGAATCGTATGGATAGGTGGGGATTTCCATTGCAATCTTTATTCCGGCTTTCTGCAACCGGTAGAACAGGCGGACCGTAAACGGATTGGCATTGTGAAACGAACGCACATAAATCATGTTGACCTCCTGAGTAACGGCATAGCGGTAGATGCCATCGTATGAAATCCTTTTCCTGACGGCTGCCCATTTTCCCGTGCCATAATCTTCTATAATCTCTTCATCCATCATGCGCGCCCGGTGTCGGTTTTTATTCATGTCATATGTGCAGACGTTCACTCTATGTCCCAGCTCGCGCAATGCCTTTATCTGGCATAGAATCTTTTTGCTGATGCCGCTGTAAGGGGATAGTCCGTGGAAAAGGAGATAGATGATATTCATAGTCGGGTAGTTGTTAAAGTGTTGAATAGTTCATCCCACAGTTTCATCACTTCTTCGCGTGAATAACGTTGGATATTCTTTTGGGCCTGCTTTCCCATCCGTATGCGTTTGTCCGTATCCTCTATCAGCCGGCATATCGCGTCAGCCAGTTCGTCCGTGTTTCCGTTCTTCACCAGTATTCCGTCTTCTTCCGGAGTGATAATCTCGGCAGGTCCGTACGGGCAGTCGAATGAAATGCAGGGAACACCACATGCCATCGCTTCCAGAAGTGCCATCGGTAATCCTTCAAATCGTGAACTCATGACGTATATGGAACTTTCCAGATATTTTTCTTGAATGCTTTTTGTCGGAGGGCATAGTGAAAAACTGTTTTCTATATGATGCTTTTCAATAAGCTCTTGCAGGCTGTTCCTATCCTGTCCTTCTCCGTAAATGCGGATATGCCAGTCGGGATGCTTCCGATTGACTTTGATCCAGGCTTCAATCAGGCGGTCATACCCCTTCTGTTCGCTGTATCTTCCTATGCTGATGATTCTTTTCTCCAGGCAGGAACTCCCTTTTTCGGGTGAGAAAGGTAAGAAGTTCGGTATGACACAAGCCTTCTTCACTTCTTTCCAATTATCCGCATCATGTTGTGTCAGAACAACCAGCGCATCCAGTTTTTTTACAGCCTCCTCCTGTTTCTTTCTCCAATGCCGTGCGATTTGCTTGTATGGGAATCCCCGTTGTTCCATCAGATGCAGGTTACGAGTGTATGGTTTGGCTATATGGGATTCTCCTATTTTTACGCTTCCATCATCCAGTTGTGTCAGAAAATCCAATTCTCGGCCCAATGTGCTGATGACAATATCCGGTTTCAAGGTTTTCAGCCAATACTCCAGCTTCTTTCTGTACAGGTGCATCAGGGTAAAATAATAATAGCCTCTGACTAACAGGTTGTGATGATATTGTCTGTCAAAATCAATTCCTATGTCAATGTGCCTGATTCTGGGAGATATCGGGAAAACGGGCGGGCGTTCTTTTTGTGAATCTGTGATAATAAATACATCCTGATGCATTTCGTCAGCCAGATAGTTCGCTTTTTGGATGATGCTCCGGTCTGCGCCTCCCACGGTGCATAGTGCTGTGTATAGATAAACGATGGTCATTTTTCAGTCAGTTTATGAAATAACATTTCCCATTGCGGCATGATGTTTCGGAGTGAGTAGCGTGTTATATTTTGTTTAGCTCTTTTGCCAAAAGCTTTTCTTTCTGCTTCATGTTCTATCAAGTGGCAAAGAGCGTTGGCAAATCCTTGTATATCTCCGTTTTTGACGAGGAGTCCGTCTTCCTGGTTTCTGATGATTTCCGATGGACCGAAAGGACAGTCGAAAGAAACACAAGGAACACCCAGACTCATGGCTTCGATCAAGACCAGTCCAAAACCTTCGTAATTGGAGCTTAGGGCCAGAATGGAACTGTTCAGGTATTCTTGCGTTATGTTTTGTGTAAAAGGATGAATTGTGATGGAGTGTTCCAGCTTTCTGTCTTTAATCTGCCGGGTTAAGCTATCCTTATAAAATCCTTCACCAAATATATCCAGTATCCAGTCGGGGTGGCGTTTCTGCACGATATTCCATGCGTCAACCAGTCTGTCGAATCCTTTTTGCCAGGTCAGTCTGCCTGCCGCTATTACACGGGGAGCCTCACAGGAGCTGATTGTTTGTATATCAATAGAGGTGGTGTTCGGAATGATATGTATATTCGGATGTTGTCCCCACATGGCGGCATCTCCTTGTGTCAGTGTGACTATAGCATCGCTGTATCGTTTTACATCACGGAAACATTGGTAGCTGACGTATCTGTCTTTTATATCTTTAAAAAAACTCTTTTTGCGGTTTGCAGGTATCCGGGTGTATATTTTGGCGCAATGCGATTCAATGATTTTCTTTGCCTTGCAGTCTAATTTACAGATCAAATCCGCTTTGAAACTGGTATTTCCTGATATGATATCGGGATTGATGAGCTTGATCTCTTTTTTTAATTTTTGTTCGAATTTATGGTTCAAAGTCCATCCCACTCTCAATTGTTCGAGAAGCGGATGCTGGTATTGCAAATGAAACTTTGTATCCAGATCGATATGTTCCACTTTGTGGGATAACGGGAAAGAAAAAGGATGATTGCCTTGGGAAGAAGTGATAAGATAGACCTCGTGCCCATAAATTTCGACCAAGTAATTCATCTTATCCGTTAAAATCCGTTCCATGCCTCCTATACGGGCTATGGAGTCGTATACATATACTATTTTCATTCCCCTGGTTTGTTTTTCCGTAAAAATAGTGTATTCTTTTTATATATCCAATAAGAAGTTGTTGAAATTCCTGTCCATATCCGTTTTTTTATGGAATGTCGGCTGTATTCGGAGTAAAAAGTGGGTTTCAATGGATGAAGATGGGGCTATTTAGTAATTAAAGTCTTTGGAATGTTGTGAGTATCATTTGTTTTTGCGAATATTGCATTTTATAATGATTAGCAGATAATGATGAAAGAGATAACGGTGGTGATGCCGGTTTACAAGGTGGAAAAATACGTATCAGAATGTCTTGATTCCATAATCAACCAAACTTTTGATTGTTTTGAGTGTATCATCATTGATGATTGCTCTCCGGATAACAGTATGCGCCTGATAGAGGAAAAGCTGGCCGGATATAAAGGGAACATCAGTTTTAGGATCGTGAGAAATGAGAGGAATGAAGGAGTCTCTGCGGCAAGGAACAAGGGAATAGAACTATCCCGGGGTGGTTATCTTTTTTTTATAGATTCGGATGATATGCTTTATGAGAATTGTCTGGAGAAATTATGGGAGGAAACGAAAAGATATCCGGGGATTGACTTGGTGCAGGGGGATTCTTATTCAGAAGGGATGGAAAACAAAAACAGTGATTTGCAAAGATATACGGAAGGACGGATACGTATCAACAAGCTGTTTCTGGATTCGAAAATAACATCCACTCCGGTCAACAGATTGATCAGAAAGGAGGTGCTGACAGAGAATGCCATTTATTTCAGGACGGGCATTTTGTTTGAGGACTTTTTGTGGTGCTATTTTCTGTATAAAAAGGTGGAAACGTTTGCTTCCGTCAATTCTTTTACTTATTTCTACAGGCGTTCAAATCCTTTCTCAACCATGAATAAGGCGAAAACGGACTTTGACAAGCCGGCAAAGGATTTTATTTTTATCTTGACTGTTTTTAATGAGCACATGGAACAGGAATTGTATGCTGAAAATATCTGTTTCATTTTGAACAAGTTGATGCCGGTGGTGTATAATGCTGCTGTAATAGGGGTTACAAGGGAAAGTAATGATGCGATAGGTAAGTTTAAAAGAAATCTGATAAGGAAGCATTGCAGAGAGTTCCGGCCTATGGAGGTTTTGTACGAATTGAATTTGTTCTATCCTTTTTCTCTGCTTTTGAATTGGGGGATTTACAGACATCACGTATTGTATAAATACGCTAATCTGATCAAATTGTATTATAAGATATGGGGAAGGTTGTACCGCTGAATCTTCTTGTGTAATGAATATTATTCCCTTAGGTTGGTAGTCTTCTTGTTACATTGGTTGTCGGTTTCTTTTGTGGCCGGCTCATTCATATGTGACAGGATAGCGGAAAAAGCATAATATAATTCTTTGAATGCTTGCAGGCGGAAGAAAAACAGGTATTCAAAAAAGTATTTGGCGGGGAGCCATTCTTTTGTTTTTGCCGAAGGGATACACCACGGAAGTGGTGACAGGTAATAGTGGATTTTTTCTTGTCGCAACAGTCTGTTGCATTTCATGCTTGCGTTAAACCGTATGATTAAACTCTCGCGGTCTTGTTTGGACATAGCAAGGGACTGGCCGGATTCGGTACAATAATAAATGATTCTTCTGTCTGTGGTTGCTTTGGGGGCATATATGCCGACAAGGCATGAAAAATACACATCGTTGGCTATTCTTGTTTCATCGAATTGAATGTGGAATGTTGACAGGAAGCTGCGCCTTATCATTTTGCCCCAAGGAACTTGAGATTGGTATCGCAGTTTGTTTTCCGGGTTTACATCATTGAAGAAGTTGGTATAGTAAGTTCCGCGTCGGCTTTCTTGGGACGGATTGTCGGACATGACAAAACGTACATTGAAATAGATGACTTCATGGGGGCTGTCCATGTATTCGTTTAAGATAGTAAAACAATCGGCTGTAAAGAAATCGTCTGCATCTGCAAAGATAATCCATTTGCCACGGGCGTGGGAGAGTCCTATGTTCCGTGCGTATCCTGCTCCTTTTCCCTCCTTAGTGAACAGGACTTCCGTATTTTTTCTGCCGTTTCCCGGAAAATGAGAAAAATCGACAGATTCGGAGTTGCTGTTGTCATCAATGATAATGATTTGAATTTCATCCCAAGTGGGAATTGAGCACAGACAGCGTTCCAGAAGACGGGGGGTATTTTTGTGCGGAATAATGATGCTGTAATGGTAACTTGTGTTCTTTGTCATTCTTCTTCTTTTTGCAAAGATATTGATTTATATTCAGCATCATGCATTATCTTGATAATATCTCGATGAGTATGAGAATCTTTCACAGGAAATTCGGGGTGATAATGCCCTCATGCTCTCACTGTGTGCACAACTGGTTGTTTATGAACTATTTGTATAGTGATGGTAAAAAATGTAACTCTCACTTATGCTCTCATGCCCTCACTGTTTTTTGGAGCAGAATTTCATATAATCTATTTGTTATCAGTAATATATCCTTTTTTATAAGTTGTTCCGATTTAATATGAAGTAGGATGTTTTCAAGCTTTTTCTTTGCAAAAAGTGAAGGGGGGGGGGACCTCTATGGAATATGGCAAATTTCCGGTGGCAGTAAAAAGATCAGGAGGTTTTTAAAAAAGCTCGCCATCTTTTTAAAAAAGAACAAGGTCTTTTTTTTATTTGACCTGTTGTTTTTGGGGGAGCAGGATTTCACATACGTACGTGTCGCTCTATGCGTATGTACGTGCCGCATATACCTGCTTTGTATTATATGATATTCTTTCTTCATTCCGCATTTATTTTCATTTCTTTATTGTATCTTTGCGAAGAAAGAGTGTAATCTAAATTCCATGAGAATATTATTTTATTGTGATACTGTCTTCAGTTTCGGCGGAGTACAGCGTGTGTTGGCTGAAATAGCCAAGGCTTTGTCCGGAAAACATGAAGTCACGATACTGACCACGGATACTTGTACGGACTTGTCGATGTACGGATATGCCGAAAGTACCGTGCGGTTTGATTCTTTCTCTTATTCCGCCTCCTCTTTCATCGAGCGTTTGTTATGTAAAGGCTATAGTTTTTTATATAAACATGGGTTGCCTCATACCCGGCTGACTTCAGAATGGTATGCTGCCAGTTTTTTCCCTTCTTCTTATAAACGGACATTGGCAAGGAAAATAAATGCCCGGCAATGTGATGTAGTCATCGGGGTACATGCTTTTATGGCTCTGCACCTCTCTGCTGTAAAGAGCCGGATCCGGACAAAGACTGTTGGGTGGCTGCATAATTCTTATGAAGCATTCTTTGAGAAAGAAACTCCCTATTTGCCGGGATTGGATTGCTTTTTTCAAGTCCAGATGGGGAAATTGGACGAGAGGGTGGTTTTAAGTCATGCAGATGCCGGTTGTTTCTTTCGGAAAATGAACCTGTGCTGCGAGGTGATATACAATCCTCTGACTGTACTGCCTAAAGGTCGGGGAAAGAAGGAATATAGAAGGATTTTGGCGGTCGGTCGTTTTTCATTCGGACATAAAGGATTTGATATTTTAATAAAAGCTTTTTCTGTTTTTGTGAAAACTCATCCGGACTGGACACTGGAAATTGTGGGGGAGGGTCCTGAGGAAGCGCTTTACCGTTCATTGATCAATGAATATGAATTGGAAAAGAGCATCGCGCGGCATCCTTTCACGAAAGAGGTGCAGGAGTATTATGCACATTCCAGTATGTATGTGCTGAGTTCCCGTTGGGAGGGATTCGGCCTGGTGATGATAGAGGCTATGGCGCACGGGTTACCTGTTATTGCATCTGATTTACCGATAACGCGCGAGTTGTTGAAAGACAAAGATATGGCCGTTCTTTTTGAAACAGGGAATATAGCTCAGCTGGCCGGTTGTATGTCGTATATGGCTGATCGGACGGATTGGGAATGGATGGGAAATAAGGCGGTGGAGTATGCTGATACATTTCATATAGAGAAGGTATGTGACAGTTGGAATAATTTACTAAAAAAAGTAGTATATGGTACAAGATGAACAGGAAAAATGGGATATTGTGATCAAGCCTCGGTCCGGTTTGTTCCGGTTGGATCTGGAGGAGGTATGGCGGTATAGGGATTTGCTGGTAATGTATATCAGACGGGATATCGTCACTTTTTATAAACAGACTGTTTTAGGACCGTTATGGTTTGTTATCCAGCCACTGCTTACTACCGTCATGTTCATGTTTGTTTTTGGCGGTATTGCCGGTATTCCTACCGACGGACTTCCCCAACCGCTGTTTTATATGGCGGGCTTACTTTGCTGGAATTATTTCTCGGAGTGTTTAAGCCGCTGTTCGGATACGTTCAACGCCAATCAGAATGTATTTGGAAAAGTATATTTCCCTCGTCTGGTGGTACCCTTGTCCATCGTTATATCTTGCATGATAAAGATGGGCATTCAGTTCGGATTGTTCGTTTTAATTTATATTTACTATTTGTGCAACGGATATTCGTTGATGGTCAACGGATATGCTTGGTTGGCTCCCTTGCTGCTGCTCATGTTGGCAGGACTTGGTTTGGGGTTCGGATTATTGATATCCTCCTTGACGACCAAGTACCGTGACTTGCGTTTCTTGATTACTTTCGGGGTACAGTTGTGGATGTATGCCACTCCGGTTATTTACCCTTTGTCCGTGATGAGGCAGAGTCATGAGCAGTATATGTGGATCATTGTGGCGAACCCGCTGACTTCCCTTATCGAAACATTTAAATTCGGATTCTTGGGGGTGGGGACTTTCAGTTGGTTCCACTTAGGCTACACGTTGGCGTTTACAGTGGTGATAATGCTTTGGGGGATGGTGACTTTTAATAGAGTGCAACGTAGTTTCATGGATGTGATTTAAAAGGAGGGACAGAATGGGAAAAATAGCGATAGAGTTTCAGAATATCAGCAAGCAATATGCATTGGGAAGTATCGGAGCCGGAACGCTGAGCCGTGATTTGAATCGTTGGTGGGCGCGGATTCGTGGGAAGGAGGACCCGTATCTCAGAATCGGGGAAGAGAATGACCGTTCCAAGAAAGCGACGGGAGATTTTGTATGGGCGTTGAAAGATATTAATTTCCATGTGGAGGAAGGTGAAGTGCTGGGTATTATAGGTAAGAACGGTGCGGGAAAGTCCACTTTGTTGAAAATCCTTTCGCGGGTGACTTCTCCTACTGCCGGTTGTATCCGTGCACGGGGGCGTATTGCCTCTTTGCTGGAAGTGGGTACAGGCTTTCATCCCGAAATGACAGGACGGGAGAATATTTATATGAATGGTTCCATCATGGGGATGACCAAGGCGGAGATTACCCGCAAGTTGGATGAGATTGTGGCTTTCGCCGGTGTGGAGAAATATATCGATACTCCAGTGAAACGTTATTCTTCGGGTATGACCGTGCGGTTGGGTTTTGCTATCGCTGCCCATCTGGAGCCGGAAATTCTGGTGGTGGACGAGGTGTTGGCAGTGGGCGATGCGGAATTCCAAAAGAAGGCTATTGGCAAGATGCAGGATGTGTCGAAAGGAGAGGGAAGGACAGTCTTGTTTGTCAGTCATAACATGGCAGCGGTAAGAAGTTTGTGTACAAAAGGAATATGCTTGGAAAATGGTACCGCGGTTGATCAGGGGACGGTTCATTCTGCCATCGATTATTACTTGAAAGAGAAAGGGACGGTCCGGAAAAGTAAAATTATAGATTATGTGGGTTGGACGAAAAATACGCTTCATATAGATTGCATTGAGATAAACGGAACGGAATGTGCCTCTTCCACTATTCATGGAGGTCAGAATTTTCTGACTGTGAAAATACAGGGATATTCTGAAGAGGATATGATGTATGATGTAATGCTGGTTTTGAAGAGCAGGACGGAAGTGCCTTATGCTACTTATGCTCCGGGACATTATTACGGGAGTATCAGTCATTTACCTAAAGGGGATTTTTGCATCGAGAGGCGTATAGGGCTTCCGCCTGTGCTGAGTAAAGGTGTCCTGCAGGCAGATTTGTTTATACATCATCCTATGGTGGAATATTATTTGAAAGCAGTTCGTTGCTGTTTGCTGGAATGTGAGGGGTTTCAAAGTGGATTCGGGCATGCACTGACACAAACGTCCAACGGCTTTATCGGATTGGAGGATATAAAAGTTTGATCATTATGTTCTATTATGGAGATGAAGAAAAAAAGAATCGTATATAGTTTGACTGGAAGAGGGTTGTTCTCAGAGTTGTCTAACCTTGCTTTGGCATTGGTCTATGCGGACTATAATCAGGAAGAGCTGACTGTCAATACAAGGAACTGGAATGCAAGGGTAGAGAAAGGCTGGAGTGATTATTTCGAATCGGTCTTGCCAAACTGTAACGGGGTGATGTGTTCGCAATATATTGTTTATAAAAAGGGGAAACCTTGGTGGGGAAATATCTATTATAATCCGTCCGCTTTTTTCCGGTATTATATTTTCTATATAATGAATAGGATATATCTGTTATTTCATCCGGAAACGGAACTAGGGAATGAGGTCTTTCTAAAAATGAGATCGGAGGATTTTCTGGAGAAACTGGAAGATATCAGAAATGATTATGGCTCTGCCTTGCGGAAAATATTAAAATTTAATGAAAAGACAACCGACTATATAGAAAAAAGGAAAAGCGAGATGAATTTGCCGGTAGATTACATAGCGGTACATATAAGGCGGGGAGATAAGATAGTTTCCCGTGAGATGAAGGAACTCGGTTTGTCTCTTTATATTGATGCTGTTAAAGGGAAGAAGCATATCAGCCGTAATGTGTTTATAGCTACGGATGATGGTTCTGTGACGGATAAGTTGAAATCCGCACTGGTTGCCGAAGGATTTAATGTTTACTGGAACACAGCTGTGACACAAACAGGATTTGACGAGTCTTTGTTTAATACAAAGGATAAAAAAAGTAGATATATAGATACGTTGAATATGCTGTTGGATATGGATATTCTGATCCATTCTTCATTTTTTATCGGTACTTATACTTCGAATGTCAGCCGGATTGTGCCTCTGTATGTCGGATTCGAAAAATCGCTCAGTCTGGATGACGAATGGAAACTTTAGATTGTAAAAAGCGGAAAATTATGTCACAAAGAAAATTTTCGATTATAACCATTAATTATAATAATAAAGAAGGGTTGAGGAAAACCATAGAAAGTGTGGTCGGCCAGTCTTTTAGGGATTTTGAGTATATTATTATTGACGGAGGGTCTACGGATGGAAGTATTGAAGTGATAAAAGAGTATGCCGGTAAAGTGGACTATTGGGTATCGGAGCCGGACAAGGGTATTTATCATGCCATGAATAAAGGAGTTTTACAGGCGCATGGAGAGTATTTGAACTTTATGAATTCCGGTGATGAATTTTATAACAATGGTGTGTTGCAGGAGGTGGCACCTTTATTGGACCGCTATATTGTTGTTGGAAAAATAGTGCATGGCACAGAGGTGTGGGGATTTCATAAGGAGGATATAACGCTGATGGATTTGATTCGGGGAACTGTATTGCATCAGGCTTCATTCTTCCGTAAAGAACTTTTTGATGAAAATAGGTATGACGAGAGTTATAAGATTGTATCCGATTGGAAATTTTATATTCAGACCTTGATATTCAACAATGCGACGTTCCGCAATATTCGTTCCATCGTTTGTAGGTTTGTACCCGGAGGGGTCAGTGAAACTGATTCCGGAACAAGAGATATGGAAAGAAAGCGGGTGTATAAGGAACTGTTTCCG
>OGLB01001366.1_pt1 | contig 10593 bp, 8 predicted proteins | sample 1572551 | NCBI WGS metagenome assembly OGLB01 (sample SAMEA2582003, study PRJEB24529) | metagenome | biome: Human gut stool | place: China | collected 2011
TTGAGCACCTCATGGATAGAAGCGAACAAGAAGTCGTTGGCATTCATACCGACGTCGATCTTCAAGCCCGGAGGCAATATCTTTTCTGTTTCTTCCAGTAGGTTCTGGATATTATTGATGGTTTCCGTCGCATTGGTTCCTGCCATCTGATAAACGATACAAGTTACGGCACTATGACCGTTTACTTTATTGACAAAGTTATAAGTCAGACGTCCCAATTCGATATCGGCGATATCTTTCATACGGAGCACTTCACCATCCGGCAAAGCTTTCACAACCATGTTCTCAAATTCGTTCACTTCCTGCAAACGTCCCTTATAACGGATCGTATACTGGAAACTCTGGTTACCCTGTTCACCAAACGAACCCGGAGCGGCTTCCACGTTCTGCTCAGCCAAGACGCCTGCAACGTCATTCGGAACCAGTTTATACTGTGCCATCACATCCGGCTTCAGCCAGATACGCATGGAATAGTCTGTTCCTAACACGTTTGCATCACCCACACCAGGTACACGCTGTACTTCCGGAATCAGGTTGATCTTGGCATAGTTTTCGATAAATCGCTGGTCGTAACGGTCCTCGGCATCATAAACAGAGAACACGATCAACATGGAGTTCTGACGTTTCTGAGTCGTCACACCGATCTTGGTTACTTCGGCCGGCAGCAAACCTTGTGCCATGGAAACACGATTCTGCACATTGACGGCAGCCATATCCGGATCTGTTCCCTGTTTGAAGTAAATGGAAATATCTCCGGCACCAGTGTTAGAGGCGTTGGAGGTCATATACATCATGTTTTCTACACCATTGATCTGGTCTTCCAGCGGCGCAATCACACTATTCAATACCGTCTGTGCGTTTGCCCCCGTATAAGTAGCTCTCACCGAAACGGTTGGAGGGGCAATATCCGGATATTGGGTAATAGGCAAGGACAGCAAGCCTAATATACCCAGTATGACAATCAAGATGGAGATCACCGTTGAGAGCACCGGGCGGTTTATAAATCTATCTAATTTCATATCTTCTGTTTTTAACGAACAAATGGAAGTTATTAATTAAAAGCGGTCTTCAGATTACCTTCGTTCTGGTCTTTCAAGGCCTGATCATATTTCGCTTTCTGCTGTTCCGGCGTGATCGGCTCGATAGCCTGGCCGTCATGGAGGTTCTGTACGCCTTCAATCACGATTTTATCACCGGATTTCAAACCATTCGTCACCAGGTAATTCTTCCCGTCATCCAGATTAGAGATCTGAATCTCCGTATTCTTCACGGAATTGTCCGCCTGCAAGACGAAAACAAACTTTTTGTCCTGGATTTCGACAGTAGCGGACTGAGGGATAATAATAATCCCATCCATCGTGTATGGGAATATGATGTTGCCGGTACCGCCGCTTCTCAATATATTTTTATCATTCGGGAAAACAGCACGCATGCTGACAGACCCGGTTGACTGGTCGATTACACCGCTAACGGCATCGATCTTGCCTTCCGACTGATAGGTTGTGCCGTCGGACAGCTGCAAGCGGACAGCCGGCATCTTTTCCAGCTGTTCTTTCAAAGTGCCCCCGGCTCTTGTCAAGCGCAATAACTCTTTCTCCGTCATAGAAAAATAAACATACACGTCGTTGATTTCGGATACGGTTGTCAAGGGCTGTGAGACAGAAGGGCTGACCAGACTTCCGATACGGTACGGGAATGTACCGACAACACCATTCGACGGGCTTGTCACCGCACAGAAAGATAAATTCTGATTTGCGCTTACCAAAGATGCTTCTGCCTGAGCCAGGCTTGCCTTGGCAGACATAAGCTGGTTGACCGCTGTCTGATACTCAAAATCACTGATAATCTTCTGATCGAACAAAGCTTTTTTATTCTTTTCGGTCAGGGTCAAAGTAGCGACATTGGCTTTAGCCATCTCGACAGCCGCTTTTGCCTGTCCGACCGCAGCAGCATACTGGGTCGGATCGATCTGGAACAAAGCCTGCCCTTTACGAACTGTTGCTCCTTCATCCACACATAACTTAACGATAAAACCCGAAACCTGGGGGCGTACCTCAATATCCTGCGTTCCTCTGATCGTCGCCGGATAGGAAGTTGTCTGGTCGCTCGTTGTCGAATTGACAGCAAGGACAGCAAATTCATTATCCCCTAACTTCATACCGCTTTGATTGTTCCCGCAAGCGGTTAATAAAGATACCCCTACTGCAAACAATGCAATTTGCCTTAATTGGGTAATAGTAGTTCTCAACATTTGTTTATCCATATTCATTATTATATATCTTCTATACTATTCTTGTTTTTAGTCATTAGAAGGCCATCAAAAAGCCGTCGCAACGGGTGAGATCCGCTGCATCCATAGTAAAAAAATTCCACAACGATGCTGTCCTAAACTTATGGGTTCATAGCCTATTCCTCATAAAAAGCGTACAAATGTAGAATCTTTTTGTTGTACTTTTTCCGTTTATACAATCTTTTATACTAAAAAATTGCTTATTTTATATTTCTGTATCAGAGATATATTGAGAATTTGACCAATCGAAAATATATTCGTTTAAATTGATACATAATTTTAACACAGAATTTGTTTATTCAATAATTTATCCTAATTTTACGGCTTATATAACCTAAATAATCAATTCATATGGAACCAAAGTTTATGATATCGGAAGTGTTCGGCACTTCATGGAAGTACACTAAATCTCAGATCTGGGTACTGGTAGGGCTGTTTATCGGATATTTTATCCTGTCATCAATCATTAGTCTGTTCGGTATGCCAGCGCAAGGTTCGATGGTCGGTAAGATCATCGTGAATCTGATCAGTGCCGTCATATCCAGTGCTTTCATGTTGGGCTACATAAAAAATCTGTTCCAGACAATGGATGGAGAAGAACCACAGTTTTCCGCATACGGGCAGCAATCCCGTAAAATCTTCACTTATCTTATTGCCAGTATCATTATGGGGATCGCAGTGGCTATCGGAATATTCTTACTGATTGTTCCGGGTATCTATCTGGCTATCCGCCTGCAATTTTATTCTGCCTATATCGTAGAGGAAGACTGCGGAATTATAGAATCACTGCAAAAAAGCTGGGACTTGACTAAAGGACAGGGGATGCCGTTGTTTTTATTACTGTTGGCCATGATCGGCACTGCGATCGTCGGTTGTATCTTGTTCTTCGTCGGACTCTTTGTCGCCGTTCCTCTTATCTATATGATGCAGTGCTACACATTCAGAAAATTAAATACGATTTCAACAGAAGAAGAAGTACAACAACTATAATATCAAATCATAAATAGACAACAGCCCGCAAAAATAAACATTCTGCGGGCTGTATAGCTTTCCGATCTATGGGTAAGACATATAGAATCAAAGACATTGCAGAGATGTCCGGAGTTTCGACCGGAACCGTCGACCGCATATTGCACAACCGAGGCAAAGTATCCGAAGAGGCACAGAAAAAAGTAGAAAAAGTTTTAAAAGAAATAGACTATCACCCGAACCTGATAGCCCGTTCCCTTGCACTAAAAAAGAACTACCATTTTATCACACTGATCCCTTCTTTTGCAAAAGGCGAATATTGGGATAAACTTTGCGAAGGAATAGATAAAGCAGAGCAGGAACTTTTCAGCTACAACGTAGAAGTCGAACGTATGTGCTTCAATCAATACGACAAAAGCAGTTTCGACGAGCTCATTCCCAGGATCGAAAAAGCCGACTGTCAGGGAGTCGTGATTGCAACACAGTTCCATGACAGTGTCGTCAAGTTGGCATCCCGGCTGGATCAGTTACAAATACCTTACATACTGATAGACGCATTCATTGAAAACACCAATTGTGTGGCCTATTACGGGACTAACTCGTACGATTCCGGATACATTGCCGGCCGTTTGCTATACGAACAAATCAACCCGACCGAAAATATCGCAATCTTCCGCTTTATCCGCAAAGGAGAAATGCAGGTAACCCAGGTCATGAAACGCGAGGAAGGCTTCAGGACTTATCTGGCAGAAAAGAACTATAACGGACGTATCTATTCTGTACAATTACATGCCGACGAACCGGAAAAGAACATAAGCATACTGAATACTTTCTTAGAAGAGCATAAGGAGGTGAACGCAGGTATCATATTCAATTCCCGTGCCCACTTACTGGGAAAATACTTCCGCGATAAAGGAGAGAAATTCAGATTGATCGGCTATGATGTGATAGACCCGAATATCACTTGCCTAAATGACGGTTCCATCACGCACCTGATCGCCCAACGGCCGGAAGTGCAGGGATTCAATTGCATACGGGCACTGTTCCGCCATTTAGTCCTCAAAGAAAAAGTGGAACAGATCAATTATATGCCGATTGATATCCTGATGAAAGAGAATATCAAATACTATAACAATTATATTTGAAAACATAAAAAGGTATTTTTTATCCGTTTTCTTTTTGTTTGATAAATAAATACTATACTTTTGTGCCCAATGTGTGCGCGAGCACAATAAGATAGTAACAATGAAATTATCACAATCATAAACAATAAAAATATGGCTAATTTATTTTGCGTTAAAGACAAAGTTGTCATTATTACCGGTGGAGCCGGGATCTTGGGCAGAGGTATTGCTGGTCACCTTGCTGAAGAAGGTGCTAAAATCGTTATTCTTGACCGTGCAGCCGAAGTTGGTGAACAAATTGTAGCCGACATCAAAGCTAAAGGAGGAGAAGCAAGCTTCTTCCTGACCGACGTATTAAACAAAGAAATTCTGGAACAGAACAAAAAAGATATCCTGGCCAAATATGGTCGTATCGATGCATTGCTGAATGCAGCCGGCGGTAATCTGGCTGGCGCGACCATCGGACCGGACAGCACGATTTTCGACCTGAACATCGACGCTTTCCGTAAGGTGGTAGATCTGAACCTGTTCGGAACAGTTCTCCCGACAATGGTATTTGCCGATGTAATGGCTAACCAAAGAGAAGGTGCTATCGTTAACTTCTCTTCCGAATCCGCCTTGCGCCCGCTTACCCGCGTCGTGGGTTATGGTGCTGCCAAAGCCGCCATTTCCAACCTGACTAAATACCTGGCCGGTGAACTGGCGATCAAATTCGGAGAAGGTTTGCGTGTAAATGCAATTGCTCCGGGATTCTTCCTGACGGAACAGAACCGTACTTTGATGACAAATCCGGACGGATCTTACACTCCACGTGCTGAATCTGTCATTGCACATACTCCGTTCAGACGTCTGGGTACACCGGATGAATTATTTGGTACAATCCAATACTTGATCAGTGACGCTTCCAAATTCGTAACCGGAACAATCGCTATCGTAGACGGTGGTTTTGATGCATTCTCTATTTAATCTCACAATTAAAAACAAGACATTATGTATTTATGTGAACAAACATGGCGCTGGTACGGACCGAACGATCCTGTTAGTCTTTCCGATATCCGCCAAGCCGGCGCTACCGGAATTGTAAATGCCTTGCATCATATCCCGAACGGAGAAGTATGGACTGTCGAAGAAATACAGAAACGCAAGGATATGATCGAAGCAGCCGGCTTACGCTGGAGCGTAGTGGAAAGTGTTCCCGTACACGAACATATCAAAACACAAAGCGGAGACTTCCAGAAATATATCGACAACTATAAAGAAAGTATCCGTAACTTGGCTGCATGTGACATCCGTGTGATTACTTACAATTTTATGCCGGTTCTGGACTGGACCCGTACAAACTTGGCTTACACCATGCCTGACGGCTCTAAAGCATTACGTTTCGAACGTGCAGCTTTTATGGCTTTCGATCTCTACATCCTGAAACGCCCTGCTGCAGAACAGGAATATACAGACGAAGAAAAAGCAATCGCAAAAGCCCGTTTCGACGAGATGAGCGAAGATGACAAAGCACTGCTAGTACGCAATATGATCGCTGGCCTGCCCGGCTCCGAGGAAAGTTTCACATTGGATCAGTTCCGGGCCGAACTGGATCGTTACAAAGACATTGATGCGGAAAGACTCCGCGCCAACTTGATTTATTTCCTGAAAGAGATTACTCCGGTTGCTGACGAAGTAGGCGCACGTATGGTTATCCATCCGGATGATCCTCCCTACTCGATCTTAGGCTTGCCCCGTATCTTGAGCACTGAAGAGGATTTCCGCAAGTTGATCGAAGCCGTACCAAACAAAAGCAACGGTTTATGCCTCTGTACCGGCTCATTCGGTGTTCGTGGGGATAATGACCTAGCCGGTATGATGAAACGGTTCGGTGACCGTATCGACTTCGTCCATATACGTAGTACCAAACGCGATGAAGCCGGAAACTTCTTCGAAGCAAACCTGCTGGAAGGAGACGTAAACGTTTATGAAGTAATGAAAGCCCTTCTTGAAATCGAGCAGGAACGCGGTTGCTCAATCGCAATGCGTCCGGATCACGGGCATCAGATGATCGATGACTTACACAAGAAGACTAATCCAGGTTATTCCTGTATCGGTCGTTTGCGTAGTTTGGCTGAATTGCGTGGTTTAGAACTGGGTATTGCCTGTTCTTTATTCAAATAATGAGTGACGAGTAATCACAAATAGTTTGGCATTGAAAGGCGTCTGATTCTTTTTCGGACGCCTTTTTCATTTTACCTCTCTCCCGTTTCACTTTTTTTCCTATTTTTGTAGTGTCAATAATTTTACAAAATGTCTAAAACACACTACAGCATATTGTCAGTCATATTATTACTAGTGTTAAGCTCATGCCATTCTTTGTGGACGACTCAGACGCAGCCTGCCCTGCAGCAGGAATCAATCCTGGTCCTGCCGACAACGGATATTCCTCTTCCAAACACAGATTTTGCTTTTCTGTTTCCGGAAGAACCGAAACTGTACGAACAAACATCTCCCCGCAAAAATATAACAATAAACTTCTCCAACAGAGAAAAAAATGATATTGCCGTAACGGATCCGCTCCTGATGGCAGATGAGAATTCGATGCTTATCGATTTAAGCCTGATACAGAAAGAAGACTATGCTTTCCCTTTACCCGGCGCAAAAGTAATCTCTCCATATGCCGGACGTAGAAAACACCATTCGGGTGTAGATTTGAAAACTTGCGCCAATGATACGATCATATCAGCATTCGACGGAATCGTCCGTCTAGCTAAGCCTTATTATGCATACGGAAACGTAATTGTTGTACGCCATTACAACGGATTGGAAACAGTCTATAGCCATAACTCCAAAAATCTGGTCAAGCCGGGAGACTATGTAAAAGCCGGACAACCGATTGCACTGACCGGACGCACAGGAAGAGCTACGACGGAACACCTTCATTTTGAAGTACGGGTAAACGGGCAACACTTCAATCCGAATCTGGTATTCGACCTGCAAGAACGGAAACTTAACAATCAATGCCTGGTATTCACCCAAAAAGGTGGCAAAATTGCAGTGAAGCCCGTCGAACTAATGCCTCATCAGTTTGCAGGCGACTACAGTTACTCACCTGCCTCCTGTAAAAACAAGGAACAGATAGAAAGCAAAAAGGAAACTCTGTAACCCCCTTTTTCAATGCCCCTGCAAAGCTTCTATCAGAAGATTGATATTAACGGTAAACAAGCGGACTGATATCGCCAACAAAATAATACCGAAGAACTTCCGGATAATATAGATTCCGCCTTTTCCAAAAAAGCGTTCGATACGGGCTGTCATGCGAACGACAAAATAGACCCATATCATATTCAGTATTAAGGCTATCACAATATTGACACTAGCATACTCCGCCCTCAAAGATAATAATGTGGTAAACGAACCGGCACCCGCCAGTAAAGGAAAGACCAACGGAACCAGTGTCGCCTCCTTTATCGGTCCCTGATTTTTAAAGATTTCTATATCGAGTATCATTTCCAGTGATAACAGGAAAATAACAAACGAACCTGCCACTGCAAACGATTCGATATCCACATGGAAAAGCCGTAGCAGGACATCGCCTGCGTAGAAGAACCCGATCATCAACAAAAAAGAGATAACCGTTGCCTTCATAGCATTCACGTCCTTACCCTTTTCTTTCAAATTGATAATAATTGGAATGGAACCAATAATATCAATCACAGCAAATAACACAATGAATGCACTGATCATTTGCTGAAAATCAAAACTTTCAAACATAAGATACCCTTTTAATTGCTCTAAAGGTACAAAATCTTTTCCAAGAGTCGACTGACAAATAGTAACAATCGCTTCGATAGATAACGTTTTTTCATACTAAATCAGAATCTCTTCACGAAAAAATAGCGACCTTTGCGTACACTTATATTGCTCCAAGCAAGAAAGTAATTAAATGTTGTCGGGAGATATGGATATAAAAACGATTTTAAAAAAGTATTTGGTATTTGTCTTTGGATTATATTTTTTAGCTGCAGGAATTGTCCTGATTATACATTCCGCTTTAGGAACGACTCCTATTTCAAGTGTAAATTATGTGTTAAGCCTCAACAGCCCTCTTTCTTTAGGGACCTGTACCTTTATCGTAAACGTATTGCTGATACTAGGACAGTTCTGGTTAATCCGAGGGACGAAAAGCCGTCAAGACCAAATATCTATCCTGTTGCAAATTCCATTTTCGTTCATATTTTCAACATTCATAGATTTCAATATGTCACTCGCTGAAGACCTGCATCCATCCAATTATATAACGTCGATTGCGCTGTTACTGTTGGGTTGTCTCATCCAGTCTATTGGTGTCGTATTAGAAATCAAACCCCAGGTTGCGATGATGAGTGCAGAAGGATTCGTCAACTACGCCTCGCGGCGCTATAATACGGATTTCGGAAAATTCAAAGTCGCTTTCGACATCTCGCTCGTAACGGTTGCCACGCTGCTGTCGCTCCTGCTGGCACGGCGCATCGAAGGCGTGCGCGAAGGAACACTGATCGCTGCTTGCAGCACAGGATACATCGTCAGTTTTCCGCCGCTCACCGTCGCCTTGATACAGCCCGCCGTGCCTATCTCGTGCCTTATTATCTGCCACGGAGCGGACGCTGTTTCACGGAAAGCGAGGCGTACCTCACAGTCGCCGTCGGCAACATCCGTGCCCGCCGTCTTTGTAATGTCGCGCATAAGGAGAGTGTAAAAGCCTGTCTTGCCGTTTGCAAAACCGTCGATATGTGTCGCGTCGCCCTCTGTTTTAAGTGCTTTTAATACTTCTCCGTCGCGGGTTACTACTGCCGCTATCTGTCCGTCAAAAGGCAGGACGTCGTAATTACTTATGAAGGTCATCAGCGAGAAACGGTCGCCGTAATCGGTGTATGACAGCTTTACCGAGCCGTAAAGCGGTCGCTCGAAGTCGGCAGGGGCGCCGGTTGAAGGACGTATGCCTGTTATTATCTCTTGGTCGGTGTTGTATCCGCCCGTGCCTCCGCCCTCGCCAAGACTGCTCGGGTCGAGATGGTTGACGAGGAAGTAGCCGTTGCTGCGACCGTACCAGCCCCAGTTGATGTGTACGAAACCGTCCGAGCCATAACCGTCGCAGACAAAAGCATGACCGCCGGAGCCGCTGTCGCTCGTCGCTCCGTAATAAACGGGACGTCCGGCGTCAAGCTCCGTCTGTATCATTTTCAACCATTCGTCGCTGCTGAAATAGTTTCTTTTGCGCATTGTCGTTGCCGCATCGTAGCCGAAATAATCTCTCAACGCCGCCGGAACGAGCATGGTGTAAGCTCCGCTGCCATCCTGTGCGTAAGACATTTCGACCGCTATGCCGAAGTGAGCGGCAAGAGTTGCCACCGCCGAGATCTGCTCCGCGGTCGCTCCGCTTTCGGGATAAGAGGGCAACATGGCGTCCCAGTTGTAGACGGTGTTGCCGAAATCGGCCGTCAGCGTCTGTCCGTTGAATACGTAACTCTTGCTGCCCGTGCCCTGCTGCGGGTACTTGTAATAATCCATTATTTGCGTAGCAGCCGTAACGACGCATCCCGTGTAATAGTGTTTGGTCTGTCCGCCCGAAGTATATGTCGGGCAGTTCTGATTGAACGGATAGTCCTGACCCCAGTTGATGTCGCCCAACAGCGGCGGCACAATCGACGTGATGATACCCCGCTCCTCGTTCTGTGAGGCTTTTGCTGCGTCTTTCTTGGCGCAGTTGCGTACATAAATCTCGTTCAGTTTCAACCATTCCGCCATGTTCGCGGGTATGTCGGAGAGGTCTATTTCTCCCTTGTCGGCATATCCCAACACCGGTTCGGCGGCGTCATCGCCTGCAATAATTACAAAGCCTTGCTTGTTTCCTACGTTGAAAACATAATAAGGCCGGTCCTCATCCGTGGAGACTGACGCTCCCGGAGCATACCTCTTAGAGGGCAAAAGGGCAAGTGATGCGGATGTTCCGCATCGCTTGCCCATAAATTCTTTTGCCCTTTTCTCTGCCGTGTTTCTGTCTATCGGTTTGGCATTGACCGACAAGATTGCAAACAGAAACAGGCATGCAAAAAGACAATACCTTTTCATTGTTACAATTTTATATTAGCGTACAATAAGTTTTGCGCTCTTGTTTCCTGCTTTTACGATTACCATTCCGGGGTTCAGGGCTACTGTATTTGTGCCCTTCTTGCCTGCTACGGATGC
>OGLB01001368.1_pt1 | contig 10587 bp, 9 predicted proteins | sample 1572551 | NCBI WGS metagenome assembly OGLB01 (sample SAMEA2582003, study PRJEB24529) | metagenome | biome: Human gut stool | place: China | collected 2011
CCTCTCCCTGCTTCGCCGCCTGCTCTGGTTCTTCGTCCTTCCAAAGCGGCAGCAGCTGTGTCAGATATGCATACGCCTGACAGTAGCAGGCGATATGGTAGTTCATCACGGTGTCCTGTACACTGTCCGCCGCTGGGACCTGCAAAGAGTTTTCCGGCAAAGATATCTCCTGCGCAGAATCCAGGGTATCCAATCGTTTCTTGTTTTCCTCCGACACGCGCCCGAAGCTGTCCATCATGCCAAGCGCCGTGACCTCCTGCACCATGCGCCCGGCAAGCTGCGCGCAGCCCGTCTGCCAGGCAAGGCTTCTGCGGCTGCGCCGGGTTTTCAGCAGCGCCGCCTGCTGGCGCATCTGGTCCAGCTCAAAATCCAGCTTCTCGCGCAAGTGCGCGCATGCGCTTAAATCCGGGTAGCGCCCAAAGCTTGTAATCTCCCGCAGTGCGCGCAGACTTTCCTCTCGCAGCTTTTCCAGCAGCGCCAGCACCTGCCGGGCGTCGATCCTCGCGCGTTGGCATCCGTGCGGGAAGTTCCGTCGGCAAAGGGGACGTCCGTTGCGTCTGCTCCGCCGCGACAGCGACGGTGCCGTCCGGCGCGCCGTCGAGCGCGATGCGCTTTAAGTAGGCGTTTGTCGAGTCGATGGAATCAAAGCAGTCGATGCGCTTGCCGACGGTTTCGACAGGTCCCAAGTAGCTGCGCACGGTCTGCTCGGTCAGCGTGTCGGGCAGCGACTTGAGGCAGTAGCCGCGTCCCGTGACGGCGTCGATCTCGTACCCCTGCGCGCGCAGGGCGGAAATGCTCTTCCAGATGGCCGCGCGCGTGATGCCGAGCTCGGCGCTGACGGCCTCGCCGGAGACGAAGTGTCCCTTTTCCCGCAGCAGCAGCGCCAAAACAGTCTCTTTTCCCATAGCGTCCTCCGTTACAAAATGTAACCGAAATTGTTACCCTTTTGAGGTTGACAGTCGGCGGCTTATCGCTTACGATTGACATAAAATATCAAGCGCTGCGTTTTTCGCAGCCGCCGTCTTAGGATTGTAGCACGCTTGCCGCCGCATGTAAACCAAAATCTCATGTTTTGGCTTACCCGGCGGTTTCTTGACGAATTCCTGATTTTTCCATTGCCGCGCTCCGCCCCGGCGTGTACAATAAGACGCTGACAAATTATGACAGGAGTTTCCCCGTGAGCTTTTCCGACCTTACGTTTCTTTTTTATTTTCTGCCGCTGTTTTTCGCGGTCTATTACATTCTGCCCTTTCGCTTCAAAAATGCTGCGCTCGTGCTGGGCAGCTTTGCCTTCTACTTCATCGGCGCGGGCGCGCGCGACACACTGCTGCTGTCCGGCGTGCTGCTTCTGCACTACGCCCTCGCCCGCGCAATGGCGGGGAAAGAAGTCCGCACGCGAAAAGCACTGCTGATCATCGCGCTGGCGGCGGACCTCTTTTGCCTCGTGTATTTCAAGTACGCCGCATTTATTCTGGAAAATCTGGGCAAACTGACGGGGACGGCGTTCTCCCTTGTCGAGCTTGCGCTGCCGCTCGGCATCAGCTTCTACCTTTTCCAGAGCGCGGGGTACCTCATCGACGTCTATCGCGGCGAGGAGGCGGAGAAAAACCTCATCGACTACGCCGCTTTCACCATCGCGTTCCCCCAGCTCACGATGGGGCCGATCTTACGCTGCCGCGAATGGCGCGGCGCACTGAAGGAACGCACGATCACGCGCGAGGACGTATTCTCCGGCTTTGAGCTCTTTGTTGTCGGCCTGTGCTTCAAGGTGCTGCTCGCCGACCAGCTCGCGCCGCTGTGGGCATCGCTCGAGCGCATCGGTTACGAATATTTGTCGACGCCGCTCGCATGGCTCGGCGCGGTGAGCTACAGCTTGCAGCTCTACTTTGACTTTTCCGGCTATTCTCTTATGGCGATGGGCCTCGGGCAGATGCTCGCGCTGCCTGTGCCGCGCAACTTTGACCTGCCCTACACCGCGCGCTCGGTGAGCGAGTTCTACCGCCGCTGGCACATCACGCTCGGCACATGGTTTCGCGACTATGTCTACATCCCGCTCGGCGGCAGCCGCAACGGCAATGCCCGCACGGTGCTCTCGCTCACGGTCGTGTGGTTTTTCACCGGTCTCTGGCACGGGGCGAGCTGGAATTTTGTCCTCTGGGGTGTGATGCTGCTTGGATTCATCCTGCTCGAAAAGTTCTGCATCGGCAATTTTCTCAAGGGGCATAAAGTGCTCTCGCACGTCTATCTCCTCTTCGTCATCCCGCAGACGTGGGTCATCTTCCGCATCACACGCTTAAAGGACGTCGGCGCGTATTTTTCCCGCCTGTTCCCGCTGTTCGGCACGCACAGCGCCGTGTCTGCGCAGGATGCGCTCAAGCTGCTCTCGTCCTACTGGTGGCTGCTGCTGCTCGCCGTCTTCTTCTGCCTGCCGCAGCCGCGCCGTTTTTATGAAAAGCACCGCGGCAGTTTACTCGTCCAGCTCCCGCTGTTTCTGCTCTTCTGGGTGTGCGTGTACTTCATCGCCACCTCGTCGGGCAACGCCTTCCTCTATTCCCGTTTCTAAGGAGACCTTTCATGTCCTCTCGTCCCTTTTTCCTGCTGCCGCTGTGCTTTGTCAGCGCGCTGGCGCTCAACGCTTACGCCGCGCTCGATCCCACCGGCGTATATCAGGATTATCTTGAAAAACTGGATGCCGCGACGCCGCCCGTCGCGGCAATGGCCACAGCGGCCGCAGACGGGGTCTACCCGTGGAGCAAGCCCAAAGCGCCCGAACCTCCTCCCGTCCCAGACCCCGCTCCGCTTCCGGACCCGGAACCGGAGCCCGAACCGGAAGAGCCCGACTCCCCCTTCACCACGGTGGACGCGAGCTACTTTGACGACGCGCTGTTCATCGGCGACTCGCACACCGACGGCTTCAAGGACTATGCGGGCCTCCCGAACGCCGACTACCTCTGCCACAACGGCCTGACGGTCTGGTCGGCGGTCGAAAAGGCGGAGTTCCCCGGCAAGCAGACGCTTGCGCAGGCGCTCTCCGGCAAGCACTACAGCAAAATTTACCTGATGCTCGGCATCAACGAGCTCGGTACCGGCACGGCGGAGAGCTGGGCCGCACAGTACAAGGTCCTGCTCGACGAAGTGCGCGAGCTCCAGCCTGACGCCATCATCTTTTTGCAGGCCATCTTCCACACGACGCAGGAAAAGTCCGACGCGACGTTCTTTAAGAATTCGACCATCGACGCACGCAACGCCGAGCTCCAAAAGCTCGCCGACAACGAAACGGTCTTCTACATCGACTGCAATCCCGTCTTCGACGACTCTACCGGCGCGCTGACGCCGGAATACTCTGGCGACGGCGTCCACGTCAAGGCCGCGTACTATCCGATGTGGAGAGACTATCTCTTCCAGTTTGGCGTCGTAAGATAGCTTCAAGAAAGCGGTGAAGCCGCTTTCTTGAGAAAGTTTCGCTGCGCTCTGCGCCTCGGTTGGCCGCATAATGCGGCCAATTCGACGCTCGCTCCGCGCAAAGTGTTTTTCGCCACGCACTTGTCGCGGCGAAAAACAAATTTCGATTTATTTGCGCCATGCGCGGCGCAAATTTTACGAGACTTGATACGTTAAAAAAGGAACCGCTCTTCGAGCGGTTCCTTTTTTGCATTGCTTCGTTTTATTCGTGCTTGACCTTATAGCCGCGGTTCAATCTCATTTCGAGCGCGTCGAGCTCTTCGTAGAGCTCAGGCGGCACCTTGCCGATCTTCTCGTAATACTCACGCGCGTCCTCGCACTCCTGGAGCCAGAGCTCGCGGTCGACCGAGAGCAGGCGGCGCATGTCGTACATCGACATTTCAAGCCCCTCCATGTCGATATCGTGGGTGTTGGGTTCGTAGCCGAGCGCGGTCTCCGCCGCGCCGATCTCATCGTCGGCGCGCGAGATGATCCATTGTAAAACACGCATATTGTCGCCAAAGCCGGGCCAGGCGAAGTTGCCGTCCTCGTCGGTGCGGAACCAGTTGACGTTGAAGATCTTCGGCGGCTTGGGGATCTTCTTTCCCATGTCGAGCCAGTGCTGCCAGTAGTCGCCCATGTGGTAGCCGCAAAACGGCAGCATCGCCATCGGGTCGCGGCGCACGACGCCGACGCGGCCCGTCGCCGCGGCGGTGGTCTCCGACGCCATGATTGAGCCGATAAACACGCCGTGCTGCCAGTTGAAGGACTGGTAAACGAGCGGCGCGGTCTTCGCGCGGCGGCCGCCAAAGACAATGGCGCTGATGGGCACGCCCTCGGGATTGTCAAACTCGGGGCTCAGGCAGGGGCAGTTGCGCGCGGGCGCGGTGAAGCGGCTGTTGGGGTGTGCAGCCTTTTCAGGGCTCTGCGGCGTCCAGGGACGGCCGCGCCAGTCGATGGCGCGCGCGGGCGGCGTCTTGTTGAGGCCCTCCCACCAGACGGTGTTGTCGCTGAGGTCAAGCGCGACGTTCGTAAAGATCGTGTCCTTGTGCGTAGAGATGAGCGCGTTGGGGTTCGACTTCATGGATGTGCCGGGCGCAACGCCGAAAAAGCCGTTTTCGGGGTTCACGGCCCAGAGTCTGCCGTCCTTGCCGACGCGCAGCCACGCGATATCGTCGCCCACGCACCAGACGCGCCAGCCCCACCGCTGCAGGCCCTCGGGCGGGATGAGCATGGCGAGGTTCGTCTTGCCGCAGGCGGAAGGGAAGGCGGCGGAGATGTACTTGATCTCGCCGCGCGGGTTCTGGATGCCGAGGATCAGCATGTGCTCGGCCATCCAGCCCTCCTGACGGCCGAGGTTCGAGGCGATGCGCAGCGCGAAGCACTTCTTGCCCTGAAGCACGTTTCCGCCATAGTTCGAGTTCATCGAGATGATCGTATTGTCCTGCGGGAAGTGGACGATGTACTTGTTGTCCTTGTCGAGATTGCACTGGCAGTGCAGGCCCTTGATAAAGCCCTCATCGTCGCCGAGCGCGTCACACACGGCCTTGCCGATGCGGGTCATGATGTGCATGTTGAGCACGACGTAAATGGAGTCGGTCAGTTCAAAGCCGTATTTGGCGAACGGAGAGCCAATGATGGACATGGAGTACGGGATGATGTACATGGTGCGGCCCTTATAGGCACCGTCGGCCAGAGCGTACATTCTTTCGTACATTTCCTTGGGCTCTACCCAGTGGTTCGTGGGGCCTGCGTCCTCTTCCTTTTCACAGCAGATGAACGTGCGGTCCTCCACGCGCGCCACGTCGTCGGGGTCGGTGCGGTGCAGGTAGCATCCCGGGAGCTTGTCCGGGTTGAGCTTGATGAGGATGCCCTCCTTGACGGCCTGCTCGCGCAGCGCGTCGAGCTGTTCCTCTTCCCCCGTGATCCAGACAATCTTGTCCGGCTTGGTGATGGCGGTCATTTCGTCGATCCACGACAAAACGGCCTTGTTGTTCGTCAAATTCGTCATTTGTTCTTTCCCTCGTAGCATGTTCACGGTGTAATGAAAAAGAAAAATTTTGCACCGCGTCTTGTGTGGTGTGCTGTGCCGTTTTGGGGCGGCAGGGAGCTAACCGATGCACAGGAAAAATGGCTGCTATTGAGTTTGACTCCTTTCTGCCGAAAATTGTAGCAGAATGTCTTATCAATAGCAACCATATGGTTTATCAATTTTTTAAATAGATGCTTCTGTGCTGTCACAGTAATGCGGCGATCTCGGCGGACAGCACGGCAAATTCACTGAGCCCCAGCCGCTCGCCGCGGATGTTGGCCTCTAAACCGCAGGACGTGACCGCCTGCGTGATCTGCTCTTTTGTGAGCTGGCTGCCGAACGCCGTCATCAGGCTGTTGACAAGCGTCTTGCGCCGCAGGGCGAACCCGGCGTACACCACACGGAAGAAGAACTTCTCGTCCTCGACCTCGACCGGAGGCTCCCTGCGCACGACGGCGCGCAGCACGGCGGACGTGACCTTCGGCTGCGGCTCGAAGCACTCGCGCGGCACGGCGAACAACAGCTCCGGCTCGGTGTAATACTGCATGAAGACGGAGAACGCGCCGTAGGCGCTCGTGCCCGGCGCGGCGCAGAGGCGCTCGGCGACCTCCTTCTGCACGAGCACCGTGATGCTCTCAAAGCACTTCGACTCGATGAGCGCGGTAATGGCGGGCGTCGTGATGTTGTAGGGCAGGTTCGCGCACACGATGGGCGTGAGGCCTGCGAATTTTTCACGCACAAGCGCAGGGATATCGGTTTTCAAAATATCGGCGGACACGACCTCGAAGTTGTCAAAGCGCGCCATGGTCTCGTCCAGGATCGGCAGCAGCGTCTTGTCAAGCTCCACGGCCACCACCTTGCCCGCGCGCTCGCAGAGCTCGTGGCTCAGTGCGCCGATGCCAGGGCCGATCTCGAGCACGCCGTTCTGCTCGTTTGCGCGCGAGCTCTCGGCGATCTCATAGGGGATGGCGGGGTCGATCAAAAAGTTCTGCCCCATGGACTTTGAAAAATGAAAACCGTGGCGCTTTAAGAGCGCCTCGATGGCAGCTTTGTCATTGCGTTCCATAGCGTGGTTCCTTTCTGCGCGCTGGGCGTAAAAAATTGTAAAATGATTCTACCATATTTTGCGCAAAAGAGTAGTAAAAATTTTTCCCGTGTGATAAAATGCAGAAATCTCAGAAAAAGAGGGAGACTTTCATGGAGCTCACACCGCAAATTCTGATCGTTGTTCTGCCGCTCATCTTTCTTGGCGGCTTTGTCGACTCCGTCGCCGGCGGCGGCGGACTTATCACGCTTCCCGCCTATCTGATGGCCGGTATCCCCGCGCATCTTGCAATGGGGACAAACAAGGTCGTCAATGGCACCGGCACGGCGCTCGCCTCGTTCAAATACTTTCGCGGCGGCAAGGTCCTGCTGCGTCCCGCCATCGTCTCGGGGATCGGCGCGCTGCTCGGCGCGGCCATCGGCACAAAGATCGCTCTGCTCATCAACGAGGACATTCTGAAGATCATGATGCTCGTCGCACTGCCCTGCGCGGCGATCCTGCTGATGCTCAAAAAGGACTTCGGCAAGGAAAATGACGCACCCGCGCGCGAGTACACGCCGCAGCAGGAGCTGACGCGCGCCGCGCTCATCGGTTTGGGTCTTGGCTGCTATGACGGGCTCATCGGCCCGGGCACGGGCACGTTTATGATCATGGCGTTTACGATGGCACTTTCGATGGACCTCCTCACAGCGTCGGGCTGCGCGAAGATCGCAAACCTCTGCTCCAACGTCGCCTCGGCGGTGCTGTTCATCTTCAGCGGCAAGGTCTGGTGGCTGCTGGCGCTCCCCGCGGCGGCCTGCAATATGCTGGGCGCCTACTGCGGCGCGCGCTACGCCATGAAGGGTGGCAGCAAGCGCGTGCGCGGCATGATCTTTGTCGTGCTGGGGCTTCTCTTCATCAAGATGGGCTACGAGCTGCTGTTCTGAAAAGACGAATTCTATATAAAAAAGCGGACAGTCAAGGCTGTCCGCTTTTTTCAGTTCTTCAGGCTGTGCAGCGGCGCGGGAATTCTGCCGCCGCGCGCAATGAACTCCGCGCTCGAATAAGGGTGGACCGCCTGCACCGGTGCCGAGCCGAGAAGTCCGCCGAACTCCACCGTGTCGCCCACCTTACAGCCAGGCGCAGGGATGACGCGCACCGCAGTCGTCTTCGTGTTGACCATGCCGATGGCCGCCTCATCGGCGATGATGGCAGCAATGGTCTCTGCGCTCGTGTCGCCCGGAAGCGCGATCATGTCAAGTCCTACGGAGCACACGCAGGTCATCGCCTCCAGCTTGTCGAGCGTCAGCGCGCCGGACGACGCCGCGGCGATCATGCCCTCGTCCTCGCTGACGGGGATAAATGCGCCGGATAAGCCGCCCACCGAGGAGGACGCCATCACGCCGCCTTTTTTCACCGCGTCGTTGAGCAGGGCGAGCGCGGCGGTCGTACCGTGCGTGCCGCAGACCTCAAGCCCCATTTCCTCCAGAATGCGGGCCACGCTGTCGCCGACGGCGGGCGTGGGCGCAAGGGAAAGATCGACAATGCCAAACGGCGTATCGAGCCTGCGGCTCGCCTCCTGCGCGACGAGCTGACCCATGCGCGTGATGCGGAACGCCGTTTTCTTCACGGTCTCCGCCACCACGTCGAACGGCTGGCCCTTGACGCTTTGCAGCGCGTGATACACAACGCCCGGCCCGGAAACGCCGACATTGATCACTTTCTCCGGCTCGCCCACGCCGTGGAACGCGCCCGCCATGAAGGGGTTATCCTCTACCGCATTGCAGAAGATCACAAGCTTGGCGCAGCCAAAGCCGCCCTGCTTTTCCGTGAGCGCCGCCGTCTTTTTCACCGTCTGCCCCATCAGGGCGACAGCATCCATGTTGATTCCCGCCTTGGACGAGCCGACGTTGACTGATGAGCACACAAGGTCCGTACAGGCCAGCGCCTCGGGGATCGCAGCGATCAGCTTCCGGTCGGCGTCCGTCATGCCCTTTTGCACAAGCGCCGAAAAACCGCCAATAAAGTTAACACCGACATTTTTGGCCGCGCGGTCAAGCGCCTTGGCAAACGGGACATAGTCTTCCGTCTCCGACGCGGCGGCGACCAGCGCGATGGGTGTGACGGAAACCCGCTTATTGACGATGGGAATGCCGAATTCCCGCTCGATCTCTTCTCCCGTTGCGACCAGGCGCTCTGCATAGCGGCTGATCCTGTCGTAGATCTTTTCACACGCACGCTCTGCGCTTCTGTCCGCGCAGGAGAGGAGCGAGATGCCCATCGTGATCGTGCGGATATCCAGGTGCTGCTGGTCGATCATACGGATCGTTTCCAGAATATCATTGCGGCTTAGCATGATTCTTTCCCTCCCCGCTCAGATCTTGTGCATTGCGTTGAAGATGTCCTCCCGCTGCATGCGGATCGCAATGTCCATCTCCGCGCCGAGGGCGCTCAGCTTTTCCGTCAGTTCCGTAAAAGAGAGCGAACAATTTTCGAGATCCGCCAGCATGACCATGGTGAAATTTTCCTGCAAAATCGTCTGGCTGATATCCAGAACGTTCACGTTCCACTTTGCCAGCAGTGAGCTGACGCCCGCGATAATACCGACCTGATCTTTCCCCAGTACCGTGATAATGGCTTTCATCCTGTGTTCTCCTTTCGGTTTCTGCCGGTAATTGTATCACATCACCGCAATAAAGTAAATGTTCCGGATGCGCAACATACGCATCCGGAACATACATTTATCGTACTATTCGACAAACCGCCCCGCTCAGTCGAGGAAGTAGACCGTCGAGTTCTTCTGGCGGCCGAACTGCTTGCACTCCTGATAGGAGTTCATATAGAGGTCGATCGCCGCGCCGCGCACGCCGGTGTCCTCAGCCACAGCGTTGCCGTAGGTGTAGCCCGACGAGCCGACGATGAACATCTCGGTACCGAGGGGAATGACCTTCCTATCCACTGCGACGGTGCCGACGTGGACCGTCGTGCCCGTGGCCGTTCTGGTACCCACGCCGCCGTAGCCCGCGGTATAGGCCGTGCAGGTGACCTTCATCGAGCCGGAGAAGTGGACGGAATCGCCGGACTTCATCAGAAGATAGCCGCTGCCGTCGCTCTCGGTGACAACGGACTTGACCGTGTCGCCGCTCTGCGCCTTGTCGACGAGCGTGCCGGTGTAGGTGATCTCCGCGACGGAGGTGTCGTTCTTCTCCTCCACCGCCTGGCGGGAGACAAACTGGCCGTCGGCATACACGACCTCATAAACGATGTCGCGCGTGCCGTCGATGCCCTGCTGGACGATCTGCGTCTCGCCCTTGGGGATGCGGTACGACGTGGAGGTCAGCGTGGTGTGGGGAGCCGCCTCGGTGGCGGTCTCATAGTAGGTGAAGTCAGAGGCAACGGTGATCTCGACCTCTTCCTCCGTGACGTCGACCAGCACCATCTCAAGCGGGCTGACCGAGATCTGCAAACGGCGCAGCAGCTCGCTGACGCGCTCGCCGTTTCTTGTGGTGGCGTACTCGATATCGTCGCCGTGTGTCACCGTCACCTTTTCACCGGCAGGGAGCGTGACCTCCGCGTCACCGCTCTGCGCGCCGGCGACAATGACGCGCTCCTGCGGGATGTCCGTCGTGCCGTCGAGCACGCTGACCGTATCGCCGTCGGCGATGAGGTACAGCGCGTCCGCGCGCAGCTCGGGCGAACTGTTCAGCAGCATCACAGCCGCGAAGAGCAGAAAGAACATCGCTCTGCGGCAGCGCTGGGCTGTGAACAAATTTTTCAAAAACTTCTGCATGGGATACTCCTTTTTTCGCGGCGTGAGCCGCCGCAGCTTCGCGCAGCTGAGGAAGTGCGCTGCGTCCGGAAAAGATTACAAAATGTAACTTTTCCAAAACTTGCTGGCAGTATACCGCCTGAAAAAGGATTTGTCAAGTTTCCGCTGTTTGTTCGCCAAAAGTTCTGTATTTTATAAAATTTTCGATATTTTTCTTATTTTCATCTTCTAAAAGTTGCGATTTAAGTCATCGAATTCGTGTTTTTCTCGATTTATGTAAACCATCGTCACCCCTCTCCGCCGCCTCGCCGCCATCTCGGC
>OGLB01001374.1_pt1 | contig 10570 bp, 11 predicted proteins | sample 1572551 | NCBI WGS metagenome assembly OGLB01 (sample SAMEA2582003, study PRJEB24529) | metagenome | biome: Human gut stool | place: China | collected 2011
TTTTTAAAATATCGTGTGCAATCGTAATTGCCGATAAGACAAGTGCTTATCCTGAATATTACGAAAGTGTGCAATTAATAACGCTGAAAATCGGTCGAAAAAACAATATTTTCACCAAAAAATGTGCCACTCTTCAATCGTAAAAGTGCCTCTTTTACATTGTAAAAGTGCCACTTTCGCAAAATAAAAGTGCCTCTTTTACAAAATGTGTAAAATATTTTTATCAACAAGACTCATTTTTACAGTAACGCTTTTCTATTTTGAGGATTTTCGTGAGCATTTTTGAAATGACATAATGAAAGGAAAATATAGTTTCTTGTGTAAAAATGTAAATTTTAGACTTAGGCGTGGTGATAGCTAAGTCAGTAACAATTGAAGATAAAGAAATAAATTTTAAAGATAAATATGGTGGATAAAAATAGGATTTGCTGGATTGATGTTTTAAAAGGGCTGTTGCTTGTCTTGATTTGCATCGGACATTTTGGCAACTTACCTTGTTGGGTAGCACCGATAATACATCCAACCGGGATGTTTTACGTTCCGATATTTTTTATGTTGTCAGGCTATCTCCTTTCTGTTGACGGTCGGACATTTCAGAATTTTTTGCATCGAAAGGTGCAAACCTTATTGATTCCGTATTTATTCTTTTCAGTAGTTTTCATCGTTCTTGATTGGAATACGTGGCTGCAACCTGCGACATATATTCAGGACAATTTATACAGATTTGCCGTCTTAGGCACGGGAGCAATTAAAGCTTCGCCATTATGGTTCGTTATTGTCTTATTTGTTGGCGACTTGTTCTGCTTTGCGGTCTTACGTTGCACCCGGCATATGGAAATATTGCTGCCGATTATCTGTGTGCTTTCGGCATGTGCTTACGCATTTTGTGCTTATGATGTTCACCTGCCGTGGCTGTTTCATTTGTTGCCTTCCGTGCTTATCTTAATGTTGTCAGGGTATCTGTTGCGTTCTATTCAAACTAAATTGAAACGGATTAAACATGCTGATATACTGATGGTTATAATTGTTTCGGGGGGGGTAATTTTAGCGAATGCTTATACGCTTGGCGATATGCATCTCAATAAAATCTCTAATTATCCATTGTTCTATATCTGCCCGTTGTCCGTTGGTTCCGGAATAATATGGTTTGTTCGAAAAACGGAGAAATTTTGTGGTGAACACGTTACGTATCCGCTTCGTTGGGTTGCAACAAACGGCATCGTTATTCTTGCCTGCCATGTTTATATAGCAATTGTTTTTGATGCAATGTGGGCTAAAATCGGAATTGGGAATGATAGCTTGCGTTTCATAGCAATGTTTTTTGTTGTCTTTTTGACATTATGTTTTGTTGTAGTTCCTGTTGTAAATAAATATTTTTATTGGTTTATAGGGCGTAAAAGATAGAACGGTTTTGATTTAATGATTACAAATTTGATTTAGAATGATAATAACAAAAATTAGTGATGGCTTTGGCAATCAGCTATTTATGTATGCGTGTGGATATGCTTTGTCGAAACAATTAAGAACAAAATTAATGTTAGATGTTTCATATCTTGATACAAATTCTTTACGGTCTTATGAATTGAACAAATTGAGTATTCGTTATGATAAATTATTCTCTGTTCAAATTTTTAGATATTATTTGTTGAAAGTCTTTTTCCGTAAATTGGTACACGCTTGTATGAAGTTTTTTTATAAACCATTTTATGAAAGACAAATATTCAAATATGATACTTCCATTCTGAACGTCAAAGAAACAACTTATTTATTTGGTTATTGGCAGTCGGAAAAATATTTTAAACATTTTCGGAATGATTTATTGAAAATGTTTACTCCTAAATATGAGTTGTCAGAAGAATGTAAATCATATATAAATCAGGTTCAAGCTTGCAATAGTGTTGCAATTCATGTACGGCGTGGAGATTATGTGGCATTAGGAATTTGTTTAAGTCGTAAATATTATGAAGAAGCGATAGATTTAATTAATAGACGAGTAAAAGAACCGATATTTTATGTTTTTTCGGATGATTTGGAATTTGCTAAACAGATGTTTGAAGAAAAACAAGGATTATTTAATTTTGTAAAATATCGGTCGACAAATCCTTCACTTGACGATTTCTTTATTATGAAGGAATGTAATCATATCATAATGGCAAACAGTACTTATAGTTGGTGGGCTGCTTGGTTAAACAATAATTCTGACAAAATTGTTGTTTGCCCTAAGCCTAAACAAGGGAAAGACGATTTTTATCCTGATGAATGGGTGAAACTTAGCTAAATGAATTCTCTATCAATGAAGTTTTTCTAAAACTTTATCACGTTTTATGACACAAGAATTTGAAGTATGGCTTAATTTCAATAGAATGCAGCTCACAGATGACGCTGTCGGACTGTTTGAAGACTCACTTCGTTGCTACAAGAACGACATAGAACGTCCGTCGTATTTGCTTGCCTATCAAGGCATGATGGTGCAAATTCGTGAGGTCATAAAGGCGGGCAATATGCCGGTGGACTTTCCTCTGAATGATTGGATACAACTGCAAAAAGGGCTTAACAATCCGAACATTTGGGATGACACCTGTTTTGACGCAGTAAATCGACAGGAGCAGAAACATGGTGCGAAGACCGTGCCTGCCGTGTTATGTCTGCCTGCAAATGTGAGGAAAGAGTTTGAGCATTGGCGCAACTTGCGCAATATATGTGCCCATTACAAAGACTATTGTTTCGTTAAGGCACATACGCTGACGCTTTATTCGTTTATTGTTCAATACCTTCTTTCTATTACGGTTGAAGGTGGTATGATGACTCTTTTGAATGAGTTTAAGACGTTTTTTGATCCTGTAAAGACCCCGCCAAATAAGTCGTGGCAACCATTGATTGATAAAGTTCATACAATGGTAAGACCGGACGAGATGCAGACATTTTTGCATGGAATACGTAGATTGATTTATTTGGATTCCGACAAAATTGTCTTATTCTTACATGAATTGTATCAGACAAATAAATTAGATATTAAAGACGCCGTCACTCTTTTTATAAATAATGATGACGATTTGCGGCAGACATATATCTGCAAATATCCTCAAAGCGTGGCAACGCTGTTGACAAAGGATGAGGTTTACGAATTTGCAAAAAGGCGTGTTCCGTATATGCGCGACTGTGCGGCTGTAATGTCGGCAATAGTTCAGACCGGGATGGTTGATAAGGAAAACTACGAAGAACTGTTCGACAACTTAATAGAGCTTGCGCAAAAACATGATTTTTATATCGGCGAATTGACTCAGGTAGACAAAATAATCTTGGATAATGCAGGATTTTTCTCTTTTATAATGCGGGAGTATTTGAATGCCGGTTATATGTCAAAATACCAAAACTATCAAGACGTAAACTATTCCATGCGTTTTTGGACTTCCGTCTTTTGGCTTATGCCGATAAACAAGGAGTTTGTTAAAGCCGTTTGTGAAGTATTTTGTGCATCTTTCAAGCCGTTGGCATTGGAGAATTTTGTCTGCGATGAATATTTGAAAGACAACGAAATACATGACAAATTCTTTGAAATAGCGGAAAAGGAAGGATATACGATTCCTGACGTCTTCCTTAAATAATCAAATATAGCAAAAATGAACAATTTCCAAATATTTTTACTCAAAGCGCTGCGTAAAGCATACGCCAGGTGCTTGGGCGCATATAAGTTGCCTCCGTTGCAACGAGAAACAAATCCCGACAAGGTATCGGAGATGATTTATAATTTGCTGACGGACGACAAGCCTTGCATGATAGCGCGATTTGGCAGCACGGAACTTTCAGCCATTGTAAATTATCTCGGTGTTATCAATCCGGAACATTCTGCTTGGAAGTTTATAAAGGGCGAGCATCAGGAATGGTGGTGGAATAAGAATATTATGAACCAAATGCAACAATGGAGTGGTTTCTTTCCGCCGACAGAAGAGATGCTTAACCGTTTCTGCCGTATGATGTTGGAAGATGCAAGAGAGGTGGATATGCTCGGAAGTTGGGTAAATAATGAAAGTTATGTTAAGAACTATTTGCCACAAGCCGCAATAGCTCATCTGCGTTTATTAGAGCCTTTTTGGTGTGAAAAACCTTGGACAAAGGTATTGGAAGGGAAAAAGGTTTTGGTGGTTCATCCTTTTGCAAAGGTAATAGAACATCAATATCAAGAAAACAGAACGCGAATTTTCGGTGATAAAGAGATACTCCCTAAGTTTGAACTCAAAACAATTCAAGCCGTGCAATCATTGGGCGGTGCGGATGTAAGTTTCCGGGATTGGTTTGAAGCCTTGCATTATATGGAACAAGAGATAGACAAACAAGAATATGATGTTTGTTTGATTGGCTGCGGAGCTTATGGCTTTCCTCTTGCCGCACACGTAAAGCGAAAAGGAAAGAAAGCCGTCCATCTCGGCGGAGCATTGCAATTATTGTTCGGTATTCGTGGACGACGCTGGGAAAATCCGAATTATGGCGTAAAAGAGTGGGGCATACCATACGCCGGCTATTCCAATCTTATGAATAATTATTGGATAAGACCGGGTGAAGAGGGAAAGCCCGAAAATGCAAATCAAGTAGAAGGAGCTTGTTATTGGTAACATGAAAGTATCAAAAGTTTTATCGTTCACTATCTTATTGATAAGCGTCTCAACCGTGTTGGCATGGTGCTCCCTGCCTATTGGCAATACGTTTATGTGGTGGCTCATCAGGGCTTTTATTTTATATATGTTTATCAAGCTTAGCCCAAAACAATATAAAATCATTCCTGTCCGCATTTTCTTGATTATGCTGGTTGCAAATGCAATATACGGCGGAGTGTATTTTGTGGAAAATTATTGGGATTGGAAATTGTTGGTCAATAATTTGTTGATATTTTCATTGCCGCTCGCATGTTATCCTTACTCGATGCCCAACGTTTTGACAAAAACAATGAGGGTATGGCTGAGATACGCGTGGATTATTTTGCTGATATTATATCCTTTTTTATCGTCAGACGCTTTTGGTCGTTTCCTCGTGCCATTTAGTTTTCTTGCTTTATTTATTCCGACATTAAATAAGAAATTTCTTGTCTTTGTGGCAATTGCTTATTTAATCACCATTATTTTGGGAAGTGCAAGCAGAAGCGATATGCTGAAATTCTCGGTAACGATATTGCTTGGATTATATTGCTTTTTTGTAAAGAACAGATTTTATTATTCAAAGTTATTGAAGTCTATTTCCATAACACTTTTTATTGCTCCGTTCGTCCTTTTTTATTTGGGCGCAACAGGCTCATTCAATGTTTTTAATATTGACGAAGAGTTGGAACTTGATGGTAAATATATGATTTCTTCCGGTGATGACGAAGAAGATGTAAATGCTTTAACTGACACTCGAACCTTTCTTTATGAAGAAGAAATTAATTCGGCATTAAATAACAATTATGTTTGGTTTGGACATTCAATAGCGCGAGGGTATGAATCTGTTGCCTTTGGCGAATGGACAGATAGGGCAATGGGACTGAAACGCGGTGAACGTCAGAGTTGTGAAACATCAATACTAAATGTTTTTAACTTCTTTGGCGTTATTGGAGCTATTATCTATTTATTTGTATTTTTGAGCGCGGCTTATTATGCTTTGTTCAAATCGAATAATGCTTATATTCCAATCGTCGGCACGTATGTGTCTTTCCGTTGGCTCTTTGCATGGATTGAAGATTTTTCCAAGTTCGATTTGAATTATTTGTTTTTGTGGATAATGATTGGAATGTGTTTCTCTCCAATGTTTAGGAATATGGATAACAGGGAATTTAAATCTTGGATAAAATCAATAATTTAAAAATGTCAATAAAAAATATATTTCAACATCTGAATAGATGCATCTATTTTATCCCCGGATTGTTAAAGGCTCTTCTTTCTCTTGGAAATAATTATGCAAGAGATATGGAACTGAGGAGAAGATATCCTGATGCGATTATAGATTCTGGTTGTTGTGTAACGAAGGATACCAAGATTGGAACAAAGGCTCATTTGTTATTCGGATGCATAATTAATCATTCGAGCATAGGTAATTATACATATATTTCACGAAATGCTTTAATTCAAAATACTAAGATAGGAAATTATTGTTCCATTTCTCACGAGTTGATTTGTGGTTTGGGCACTCATCCCTTGGATATGTTTTCAACTTCGCCATTATTTTATAGGTGTGAAAATACGTTTGGAATTAAAGTGGTTAATCAGAATTCTGATTTTGTTGAATATAAGCCCATTGTTATAGGCAATGATGTATGGATTGGCGCGAGGGTAACAATAATGGACGGAGTTACAATAGGTGACGGTGCAGTGATTGCATCCGGGGCTGTTGTTACGAAAGACGTTCCTCCATACGCCATCGTTGGTGGCGTTCCTGCTAAATTTATTCGTTATAGAAATAATGAAACCAAGATTGAAGAATTCACAAAATCTGAATGGTGGGCTTTAAATCCATGGGATGCTTATAAAGAAATGGTTAATAAGTAGATTTCTTAGAGATTTTTTATTTCAGAGATACGAAAAAATATATCCGTAATGGGACTTAATATTTTAATATATAAATCGACTCGGCGTTTAAAAGGTCTGTTCGCATCGTTTTTTGATAAAATTTTTACGATGTGGAGGTTTAAGGGTAATGGAGTTAAATATTCAACGTTTCGAACGGGTGGAATTCCATATGTTATGGTTGCCCGTGGAGGACAAATGAGTATGGGACAAAACTTCGCGATGAATAATGGAATAAACCATAATCCGATAGGAATGCCGCAACCATGTACTTTTTTTGTTGACAAAGGTTGTATTTTGAAAATTGGTAATAATGTGGGAATTTCCCAGTCTGCTCTTATCGCTCATGCAAATCTTACGATTGGGGACAATGTGAAGATTGGCGGTGGTACATGCGTATATACATCTGATTTTCATTCACTTGATTCTCAAATTCGTGCATCAAAGGAAGATATTAAATATCGCAAATGCGCGGCTGTCGTTATTAAAAATAATGTTTTTATCGGCGCAAGATGCATAATCCTGAAAGGGGTTACAATCGGGGAAAATTCTATCATTGGAGCTGGAAGTGTGGTGACTAAGTATATTCCTGCAAATCAGATATGGGCTGGAAATCCGGCTCGCTATATTAGAACTATTGAATAACGAATCTTTATATGAAAACAATAGCAGTCCTTCTTACCGTCTTTAACCGACGTGAGAAGACGTTAAAATGTTTGGAAAGGCTGTATGGGCAGTTGCCGATTATGGGATATAAGGTTGACGTTTATCTAACCAACGACGGATGTACGGACGGTACGCCGGAGGCGGTGAGGACACAATTCCCCGAGGTGCACGTTATAGACGCCGAGGGCGATTTGTTCTGGAATCGCGGGATGTTTACGGCATGGGCTGAGGCGGCGAAGACTGATTATGACTTTTATCTTTGGCTAAATGATGACGTTCTTGTTTGACAATGCCGTAGAGACAATGCTCGAAAGCTCAAATCGTTGTGGCGATGAGGCTGTGATTGTTGCCGCGATGAGGTCGAAAGACAAAGAGGTGACGACTTACAGCGGACATAAAAAAGGTGTGAAGGTCACGCCTGACGGCGAGTTGCAAGAGTGTGAAACGCTTAACGGGAATTTTGTGCTCGTTCCGAGATGCGTTTTTAAAAAGGTTGGCAACTTGGATTGGACGTTCCGCCATGCCATTGGCGATATCGATTACGGCTACCGGGTTCGTCGTGCCGGATTTAAAATATATGTGGCACCGGTATATCTCGGAATATGTGAAGATAATCCCAAACTGCCGGCATGGGCACGAAGTGAAGTGCCGCTGCGTAAGAGGATAAAGAATCTTTATTCGCCTCTCGGTTACGCCGAGCCGCTACCTTTTTTCCATTTTGAAAGAAAGAATCACGGCTTGTTCATTGCCTTAAAACATTTTGTCACAATTCATGTCAGAGTATTATTCCCGGGATTATGGAGACAATAAATAAAACGGTAAATGTGTTTCAAACAGATTCGGAATGCGTTCGCAAAGTATATGAGCGTCAACCGAATTATCTGATCGAATATGATGAACGGGTGGGGGATAAGTCCGTTTGTGCAGTTTATTTTTGCAGCAACGACATTTATTATCCCAATACAGAGGCTATTTTCCGTAAAAGGATTATTGAGGGCAACTTCTTTGAGTGGTATGGCTCGAGAATAAAGAATGCCTATAAACATATTTTCCTGCGTGACGTCTTCAAACAATGGTATCTTTGCGGAATAAACAGTAATATCGACTCGCCTGAAAAACTTATCGGATTTCTGAGAGAAGAGACGCAGGGCTTTGACACCGTTATGGTAGGAAGTTCGGCGGGAGCATACGCCGCCATTCTTTACGGCTCGTTATTGAATGCCGCGAAGGTCATCGCCTTTAATCCGCAGTTTGAGTTGAACTCTTTGCTGACAAGAAGCAGCGAGGAAATCAACCCGTTGATTTTTAGGCTGAAAGATACGGAATGGCGAAAATATTTTGACATCTTGCCATTTATAAATAAAGAGGGACATACTTCAATTTATTACTTTTATTCCAATCGGTCGCAGTGGGATGTAGAGCAGCATGCGCATTTAGGGCAGACCGATGGCGTAATGCAAATACCTTTCAATTCAAATCATCACGGCATTCCCTTCTTGAAAGTTGCCCTCATGCCGGTTTTGAATATGAACGACGTGCAGTTACGGCATATTGTCGGCAAAGTGCAACATCCGTTATGGTTTACAATAAAGATGGCAGGAGTATGGAAGACCCTTTACGGCTTTGTCTCCCAACTTTATAAGGCGTATAAAAAGAGGCATTGAGCGCGCGTTATTTCAGCAGCCACTTGTACGCGGGCGTAACTTGGATAGTCGCGTTGTCTTCGGTGATGGTCTGTTCTTTAAATTATATCTTGTCAAGAAAAACAAAGGGACGTTTGCTGTAAGTTTCAATGTGTATTTCGATTAGTAAGTCCTGAAAACTGCCATTTTATAAAATATACTTTATAAAAATGATGTGAATTTATAAATTATACTTTATAAAATCATGGCAAAGTTATAAATTATATTTTATAAAAGCAAGTTGGTTGACCTCGTTTTTTAGTGTTATGGAAACTTTTTTCAATGAAAAACGAATTTGTCAGCTTCGCAAGATGATTAAAAAACGTGTGAAGTAAATCTGTATTAAGTCAGACCGTAATAATATAATTATGAAATTTAAAGAATGCAGACGCTTGATAGCCTCCGATCTTTCGAGGTTAAAGCATGTTAAATGGGGGGGTAAAATACCTTATTACCAATGCGTCTTTCAAGATAACCTTTTGGTTTAGAATAGGTCAATATCTCAGATTACGCAATGATTTTGTATCAAAAATATTATATGGATTTGTTTGCTTGATTTATAAGCATTATCAGTTTCTAACAGGTATTCAACTCCCGTTGTCTGTAAACGTTGGTGCCGGTCTGGTTTTCAGCCATTATTCTTGTATAATCATAAACGGCTCGACAACAATAGGCGATAATTGCACTATATTTCAAGGGGTTACCATCGGGAGCGTAAGAGGTGCCAAGGGTGGTGTGCCTGTTATCGGAGACAATGTCGTGATTTCAAGCGGTGCGAAGATAATAGGAAATGTTCGTGTCGGGAACAATGTTATGATTGGAGCTGGCGCGGTAGTTGTGTCAGACATTCCGGATAACGCTGTTGCCGTCGGTGTCCCTGCCAAGGTGATTTCTTATAAAGGATATGAGCATACGCAGTTATATTTAAGAAACTGAATACGTTTTTTTGAATTTAGTAATTTTTCATTCTTCATTCTTAACTCTTAATTAAGTATGAACTATTCACCGATAATAATTTTTGCATTCAATAGGGTCGACACATTGCGGAATACGGTCTCGTCGCTGTTGAATAATGAAGAGGCAAAAGAGTCCGAATTGTTTGTTTATGTTGACGGTCCACGAAAACAAAAGCCGGGCGAAGCTGAAAAAGTAAAGACGGTTCAAGAATTTGTCAAAACGATAAACGGTTTTAAGAACGTAACTTATTCATTTTCAGAGGAAAACAAAGGATTGGGAACGCCGATAATAGCCGGAGTGACGGAAGTAATCAATAGATACGGAAGAGCAATCGTCTTGGAAGACGATCTTGTTTTTTCTTCAAACTTCTTGGCTTTCATGAACGATGGATTAAACCGATATGAGAATGAACAGAAGGTCTTTTCAATCTGCGGTTATACCAACAAGGTGAAAGTGCCAAAAGGTTACGATCACGATGCCTATTTCTGCACGAGAAGCAGCTCGTGGGGATGGGGGACATGGGCTGACCGTTGGAACACCGTTGACTGGGAACTGAAAGACTGGTCTCGATATAAAAAAATGGGTAGAGCGTTCAATCGTTGGGGCGGTTCTGACTGTTTCCGTATGTTGCGGTCGGTCAAAGAATGTGGCGCCACATCATGGGCAATACGGTTCGGATTTTTCCAGTTCCTACAAGACAAGCTCTCATTGTTCCCCATTCTAAGCAAAGTGAGG
>OGLB01001375.1_pt1 | contig 10569 bp, 10 predicted proteins | sample 1572551 | NCBI WGS metagenome assembly OGLB01 (sample SAMEA2582003, study PRJEB24529) | metagenome | biome: Human gut stool | place: China | collected 2011
CATTGAATACTTGTTTTGCAAAAGACTTTCGGATAGATATAAACAGACATCTTTATTCTGTGATTCACACAGAAGATAATCTGTTGGAAGGGAAAAGTTACTTCTTTAAAGAAGTCGAGAATGTGAAAGCGGCTCTTGATAAAGGAAAAAAGGGAAATTATCTATTGGTTTTCGATGAACTGTTCAAAGGAACGAATACAGTGGAGAGAATAGCGATTAATTCTGCCGTATTTTCGGATTTGGCAAAGACGGATAATTTGGTCCTTGCATCAACACATGATTTGGAACTGACCGCATTGCTTCATAGTCAGTATGACTTATATCACTTTAGTGAAACAATAGCCGATGACAAACTTCAATTTGATTATAAACTGAAGAAAGGAGTGGCGCAGGAGGGAAATGCCATCAGGATATTGGAATTGTGTGGTTATCCTTCCGAATTGGTTCAATCGGCCAAGAATATACTTCCTTCGATACAGTGATATTAATCCCCAATGAACGTTGGTTAAGCCTTTCTATAAGCAGAATTACTACAGTTTCCCGCAGTGGACCGTATAGTTTTCCATAATGGACTGTGACTGTAATAATCTTACGTTTAAAAGTCCTTAGCTGACAGTAAGAAACAATTTAGTCTTTATGAAGGTAGAAGTGACAGTATGCTCTAACATCACTAAATGCGGCATGGGAGTGTTTTTCAGCTTAGCAATAATACAAAGCCTACTCCCCGGATATTCTTCAATTCGATGAGAGGTTCATCTTTCAGTGATTTCCGCAGGTTCGTGATAAAGACATCCAAACTGCGTGAGGCAAAATAATCGTCCTCCGTATTCCAAAAGCGACTTAGGATAGCCTTCCTTTCCACTATTTCATTTATGTTTTCGCACAGGAGCTGAAGTATTTGGGCTTCGCGCACCGTCAGGGGTTTGTTCTCTCCGTTTTCATTGTTATGCAGTGTGGCATGTTTGGCATCCAAGGTGAAGCGTCCCAATGCATAGATGCAGGAGAAGGAACGTGAACGAAAAGGCAAGAACGGGAAAATCACCAAGGTGGCTGGATGCTCGCCAATCCGTGAGGGCGTGTTGCTCATCAGACCGGACACGACACTGGCAGATGTGTGCAAGTTTGGCGAGGAGTGCCAGAGACGCTGGGGCATCACTCCTCTCCAGATCTTCCTGCACAAGGACGAGGGACACTGGCTGAACGGTCAGCCGGAAGCGGAAGACAGGGAGAGTTTCAAAGTCGGCGAAAGATGGTTCAAGCCGAATTACCATGCCCATATCGTTTTTGACTGGATGAACCATGACACAGGCAAGAGCTGCAAGCTCAATGACAAGGATATGACAGAAATGCAGAATCTGGCATCCGACATACTCCTGATGGAGCGTGGGCAGTCAAAGGCTGTTACAGGCAAGGAACATCAGGAACGTAACGACTTTATCATTGGGAAGCAGAAGGAGGAAATGAAGCGGCTTGATGCCACGAGGCAATACCGGGAACATGAGCTGGAAATGGCGAACAAAAAGATGCATGAAACGGAAAGCATTACCAACGCCCTTATCGAAAAGGCAAATGAAAAGGAACGGCAGAGTGAAGACCTTGACAGGGCTATCAGCGAGAAACGCTCCAGACTGAACAAGGAAAAAGGAAGTGAACTTCTGAACGCCGCTGTCGGCTGGGCTACCGGGAAATCGAAAGCCCTGAAAAATGAAATAGAGGATTTGCGCTGTGAGATTTCCACGCACGAGGAAACCATCGAACGGTTGCAGGATAAAATCCAGACCATACAGAACGACCACAGCCGTGAGCTGATGCAACTGGAGGCCAAACACCGGTCCGAACTGAACCGCAAGGAAACGGAACATGTACAGGAAACTACGAGACTCAAGAACCGGATTGCATGGCAAAGCCATATTATCGGCTGCCTCAGTTTCCTGCTGCTAAAAACAAGCGACATCTTCCGCAAGGCGGTACACAGTATCATCCGTTTTGCCCGTGATTATTACAAGTCCCGTTTTGACACGGAACAGGTATCTGACATCAAGAACGCCCTTAACCTGTTCGGGGATGACAGACAATCACATCAGGCGGCAGGGGATTTCCTGTACTTCACTGCCAGGCAAAAGGGTGAATTTGACAACCGGGAGCAAATCAAAGCCAGACGGGAAGTTGACAATGTGGTGGAAGGGAATTATGACCAGCAGCAGAAAAGAGGTTTTTCGATGAAAAGATAATACCTTTATCTTATAATCCTCGCTTCAGGAGTAACGATAGAAATCAGTGCAGGTTATTTGAATAGCAAATTAAATAATCCGCCACCGATATCAATACCCAATTTGTTGCCTTTATACTGAAAATACGGAGCTACTATCGGAAGCGTTTTCGTTTTATGCAACGGAAAATCGGTATGGCTTCTGACGCCGAAATCCATCCCCCAGTTGGGAATGATGTCATAGGAAACGAATCCCCCGTAATTCGAGGAACTGAAAGGAGAAGAAAGAATGAAGGAGTATGAGGCAAATGTGTTTAGACGAATTTTCTCGTTGACGGGATATGTCAACAGCCCGGACAATCCCAATAGCTGACTCTCGCGTCTGGGGACACTCCATTTTACGGTATATGCCTGCAAGTTAAATGACCAGCAACCGGGAGAATATACATATCCGATACCTGCATAGTTCATTGTTCCCAAGCCGATGAAGTTTTCCTGCCTGCCTATGCCGTAAAAATAGCCGGAAGGATAGCTTTTAATGATACCGGAGGTCGAATATTCCCCCTCATGCAAAGGCGATTTGTCGGTAGGGAATGTCGGATTATATGGGTTCTGCACGTCAAATGTTATCTGGGACGGGCAACTGCCGGAAGAAAGATCAACCGCTTTCCGTATATCCAAAGGCTTTGGGGTAATGCTTCTTTCGTTATGAGGCGAAGTATTTCCTTCCTGAACGGAAACCTTGACGGTGTCACGCGACACTTGAAATTCCTGACCGTAAGAAGCGGCTTTATTTAGAAAAAAGAAAATCACTATAAAACAAGTAAATACTTTCCTGCTCATAAAATGATAATTTTAATATTCGGAACGAACATTTGGCTATATCAGAGATTCGTCCCGAATGATTGGTGAATAATCCGGTTCAATAAGGATTACAATTGCACAGTCATTATTCCGCAGTTTTCTTCACCGGTACCGCGAGTCCACATATACAATTTCGCTCCATTTGGGAAAGGATTGCCCACGATCATAATGTCATGACCGCTTTTCACTTCTTTACCAAATTGTACAGGGCCGTTAGGCGTGTATTTCCAATAGTACGCAGTCGTATATTCCACCCAGCCCCATAAAACTTTTTTAGACGCATTTACACGGATAGCCTGTTGGTTTCCTCGCATACCAATCTGTGCGGTGAACTTTCTTTTCTTCGTTTTCACGTAAACCCTGTTTATACCATTTTCGATCGTTACACCCAGCGGGACAGGATAAAGTAAAGAAAGTTCTTTTTTATATCCGTCATAATTTTCAAACTCCTTCATGTTCTTTCTCTCACCGGCGATACATACGAACCCTTCGGGGGTCAATGTGATTGCCTTGCTTACATTCAACACCGGCATATATATCGACAAATCGGTGCTGTCCTTGTCGTTGAATATAAAATCAGTCTGGTAAGCAGTCTTAATGGATTCATATTCTTCCTTGCATGTGGCGTTTAATATCTGTCCCAAGGCTTCGCTGTGCATCCTGTACATGGAGGTGAAGCCTTTCTGTCCGGATTCCCATTGCAGAAGTTCCTCATCGGACAACGTGCCCAAGGAATCGAGCAAGGCATTGTATTCCTCCTCACTGGAAAAGGAAAGAATATTTTCATGCAAACTTCTGGAGGCCGGGAAAGAATGGTTCTCCTCATTCATCGGATTGTTCACTATGTCATCAGAACTACATGATGATAAGACAGCCATTGCCAAAGCAAGACTAAAAAGCGTTTTTCTCATAATTGAAAAAATTTAATAATTGGTTATTATTTAAACATGGGCACATATAATGATATGCCGAACTCTTTGTTATTCTTTGTATTGGAGGCAAAAGCATTGTCATACAATGGCTTGAAACCATGCTTGTAGGAAGCGGACAATTTCATGCCGTTCTTAAACTCATAGCCTAAGGTGAGGACTATCGGAAAGTCGAAAACCCGCCCTTCCAAGTTTTCCTTCAATTTATCGGTTTTGAAATAACCGGTGGGTTCAATGCCAATACCGGCATACAGTCCGGAACAGATGCGGTAATTGATTGAGCCGTTCAAAGCAAGTCCCCATATCCATGCCTTGTCAGACCAGGGAACAACGTTGTTTCCATTCAAATCGAAGGACTCTGCTTTTCCCTGAACGGCTTTTCCCAATATGGAAGCATCAATCCAGAAACGGTTGGAAAGATCGAAGCCAAACTGGTAGCCCAAATTAAAGCCTACTCCGGGTGTCCATCGGGTTTCGGGGTAGGAAGAGTTGTTCGCCGTTCCCGTACTCATGTAAGCATATCCCGAATATTTTCCCAAATGTCCGTCCGTCACACCGATGATAATGCCGGATTTTTGTGCAAAGCATCCTATTCCTGCCAGCAAGAAAAGCATTGATAAAATTGTCTTTTTCATTTTTTTTATTATTATTTAGTTTTCCTGTAAATTGTCTATCCATTTCGTCTGGAACATCCTGCATCCTCCCACGACACCTATCCCGTTTATGACATTGGTGTAAGTAGAGCGTATGGGAGCCAGTTCAGAGTTTCCAAGCCCGTTGTTTTTCTGGTCGTTCAGTGATTTCAGATACCTGTAAAACTCTTCCGAAAGGCTGTACAGGCTGATTCTGTATTTCACTTGGCGTTTGATATGTTCGGTTCCGTCAGGGGTTATGAAGTCGTCTTCATAGTCTGCCTCGTAATTGGTATTCAGACGAACCGTGTAGCTTTTCCCTTTAATTTTCGTATCGTCCCAGTAATACAAATTCCGGTAGAACCCGTTTTCAATCATCAGGATATCGTCTAACCCGGAAGATGTATTCAGCAGAGGTTCGTCGTCCAAGTTCAACGCGAGGGTACTGCTTTCTTCCGAATACTTGCCATCGTTCCAGAACAGTTGTTTACGCTCCACCTTCAACGCATAATAGTCTTTTGTCTGCGCATTGTCTGTAAAGCCTATCCGAAACTGAAGCAGGTTCGGTTCACCGTCTTTGAGAGCCAATTTGATTGATGTCAAAGGGAATCGGGACGGGACAACCGTAGCGGATGAAACCGCTTTCATTCTTTCTGCCGCTGCGGTTATGTTGACCTTGTCGCCATCTTCATACGCCTTTACCGCGTAATAGCTTTGGGCGGGGACTCCCGGTATGGAATCGTCCGTCCATGCAAGGGGTACCGCTTCACCGTTTACGGACAGGTGGACGTCCGCTCCCTTCAGTCCCCGGACGAGCTCGCCTTTCTGACTGACGGGAAGGCTGCGTGAAAGGTGGACTACCGTTGTGTCGCCGCTTCCCGGATAGCTGTATAGCACCAGTTTGGGAGAAGCGCCCACATCGTCCAGTTCAAAATGATAGGTACAGGACGAAAGTAAGCCGATATACACGGGCAGTAATATATGATATAAATGTTTCATGCACTTAAAATTTGAGGGTATAACTAAACGAGGGTATAATCGGGAAAATGCCAAATCCCTTACCCCTGAAACCGCCGTCGGGCAGACGCTCTATCCGGGTATAAAACGCATTCATACGGCAATAGGCGTTATAGATACTGACGTTCCAGATACGCTCGAATCCCCTTTTGGTAGTACGCCGGAAATTGACACCCAAATCGAGCCGATGATATGCCGGGAGCGTGATGTTGTTCGGTTTCTCGTAAACCAGTTCCGGTTCGCCTGAATCCGGTATGCCCGGAAAAGAGGGCCCGTTTACATACTGGTTCGGGACGGTGGCACGGTCGCCGCTACGGTAAACCCATGCGGCGTAGGCATCTATACGGTCATTGAACTTATGCCGGTAGGCGATGTTCAGTTTATGCCGGTTGTCGAACTTGCTGGAATACCAGCCGGGATAAAAATCAGTAAACTTTTGCAAGCTCCATGAAAGCGTATATCCTGCTTCGATGACATTGTAACGGTCTTTGTATGCCAATGACAATTCTACGCCGTAAGACTTTCCCTTGCCGGTCTTGACCAGATTGTCCCAGTTCTCGGCAGGAAGCATCAGGCTGTTGCCCCCGTCGTATTCCAGCAGTTGGCTTGTGGTACGGTAATATCCTTCCACGTTCAAACTGATATGCCAAGGCAACTCCGTATATATCCCGGCTGCCACTTGCCTTGAACGCATGGGACGAACTTTGCGTGTGGAAGGAACCCAACTGTCTGTCGGCAGGTTCAGATAGGTGTTTGACAGTTGGTGCGCAAATTGGCTCATTTCCGTATAGGACACTTTCATCGTGGCTTTTTCCGAGCATTGGTAACTCATGGCCAGTCTTGGCTCCAAGGAATGGTACATCTTTCCGTCTGTCTGATAAAGGGTGTAATGCAGTCCCGCGTTTAATTTCGTCCTGGAGGACAGCCGCATTTCATCTTCCACATAAAAAGCGACCTCGTTACCCTTATAGCTGCTTGCGTTTTCTGTCGATAAGGTATCCCTGTCCGTCTGGTTTCTGGAAGCCGTGCTTTGCGGATGATATATGTGATGCAGATAATTGCTGCCAAAGCGTATATGATGATTCGTGCCGGGACGGTAGTCGAACTCCATGCGGTATCCCATGTCGTCGATTGTGGAACGGTTGGACCGTTCCATTCCCGTCATGGAAGTTTGTTCCCCGTCGGAAAAGAAACGGCTGCCTTCCACATAATCATACATGGAGATATTGCGTGAATAGACACCGGTGAAACTGCCGGACAACTTCGGGACGATTTGACAGTTCCACGTCAAAGCCGTAGTCAGGTTGCCCCATTGAGCCTTGAAATCGGAGTCGTAATGTTCCCCGTCTTCGAACGTCTGCCGGGCTTTTGTCTTCAGCAGGTCATTTCCGGAATACACGCTAAGGGACAGTTTATTATTGTCCGAAAAACGGTGGGTGATTTTCCCGTTGATGTCGTGAAAGGCATAGCGCACGTTCTTTTTGTCATCGGGATTGGAACGGTTGAGCAGGAAGAATGCCGGAGCTGTGAAAAGATCTGCCCAACTTCTTCGCATGGCTATGTTGAACGAGGTCTTGTCTTTTATGATCGGGCCTTCAAACTGGACTCTGCCATCGAGCAGCCCCAAGGAGAAAGTCCCGTGAAACTCCTTCATGTTCCCCTCTTTGGTGCGTACATCCACTACGGAAGAAAGTCTGCCGCCGTAACGTGCCGGGAAACCGCTTTTATAGAAATCCACGTTTTTGATAATATCCGTATTGAAAGCGGAGAACAGCCCGCCCAAATGGTTGATCTGGTAAAGCGGTGTTCCGTCCAGCAGAAAAAGGTTCTCATCGTTCTTGCCTCCGTGTACATACATGCCGGAAAGCAGCTCCGTTCCGGAAGCCACACCGGGAATATTCTGGAGGGTCTTTACCAAGTCCGGTGAACTAAGCAGCGAAAACTCCGTATTCAACTGTTCCGAGGTCAGCGACACTTTGCCGGTCTGTGTCGTGCGGAGGGAAGCGTTCAAGTCTGCAACCACTACTACTTCTTTCAGCGAAGTATTGCTTTCTTTCAGGTAGATGACACCGTTGTAATTGGATGTCAAATCCACCTCCTTCACCACATCCTGATAACCTATATAAGAGAAACGAAGTTTGTGTTTCCCCTCCGGCAGCGTAATGCTGAAAAATCCCTGTTCGTTACTCAGTGTTCCCGTTTGGGTATTCAAATCGAAAATGGTCACGTTGATCAGCGTTTCTCCGTTATCCTCGCATATGTGGCCGGAAAAAGTATAGTTGTTCTGGCGGAACAGCAGGACATATTCTCCCTGAATCTCCCATCGGATGCCGGTTCCGCTGAAAATCCTTTTTAGGTTCTCAGGCAAGGAACTGCTCCGCTGGAAGATACCTTTGGGCTTTATATTTGCCAAGGAAGAATCGTATACGAAATGAACAGAATACATTTTTTGCATGGCATCTATGGCTTTTTTCATTTCGGTTGAATCCTGTTGGGCTTTAGCACCCAGAGAGACACACAATATAATCGCAATGATTGTTAACTTCATTGTTTTACTTTTTCTATCTTTACATTCAACACTTTCTCTATAAACCTGATTATTTCATCAAGGCTTTTGTTCTTGAAGCTGGCCGTCAGGCGTTTATTCTCATTGCTTGCGGATAGTTTGACTTTATAATATCGGGACAATTCCTCAAGTACCTTTGGAAGTGGGGCGTTGTCGAAAATAAAGCTGCCCGCTTTCCGTTCTTTGATTACCTGTACGTCCGGTTGTTCTTCCGTCACTTGCGCTGCCATGCCTCCGGTCAGTATCACAACGTCCGGTTGCCCGATTGCTGAGAACTGCACCTTTCCCGATGTGACTTGCACGATAGCTGTGTCTGCACGGCTCTCATCGACGGTAAAGACAGTACCCAATACCCTGACTTGGGACAGTTTCCCTTCTACCGTAAACGGGTGGGCATTGTCATGCTTGACAGAAAACGCGACTTTTCCTTCCATGTGAACTTTGCGGCTGGATTTCCGGTAATCTTTTGCGTGGAAACGGACGGAAGAATGCGGGAACAGGGTTATGGAGGAACTGTCCGGAAGCATATAATCCACGGGGTGCGAGTAAGCCGTTACCTCCTTCCATGCTCCGTTTTCCCGGAAGCGGGGATAAATAAGGACTGCGACCAGAATGGCTGCCGCCATACCGGGAAGTATCCACCACAAGCGGAAGGATTTCCGTTCCTGTTCCGTTATCTGGTATTTCTCTTTGAAAGCCTTCAATGCTTTTTGCGTATCCAACTTGTTCTTCTGATAGTGGCGCAAGACAAAATGAAGGCATTTTTCATCCGTGGTTCTCATACTCTTTTATTTTGGTTTTCGTATTAATGACTGGGATTACAGACAAATTCACTATGCGGAATTTGTGAATATTAGTTAAATAAGAATGCGTAAACTTTCTGTGTCCCTTCCCGTATCAGTCGGAGCGCCTTGCTGATGTGGTTATCCACCGTATTTACGGAAATCTGGAACTTGGCGGCTATCTCCCTGTATTTCATGCCGTCGCGTTTGTTCAGCAGGAATATCTCCCGGCAGCGTTCGGGCAAGGCATCAATGGCAGTCCACATCCGCGCTTCCCTGACCGAACGTTCCTCCGCTTCCTCATCGCTCAACGTATCTTCAAAATCAGAAGGGGAAAGATTCGGATCATAAATCTCCTCCTTCTTCAGATAGTCCAGGCTGCGGTTGCGGGCAGTCGTATAAAGGTAGGCTTTGACATTTTCTATCTCGGCTCCACTGATACTTAATTTCTCCCACAAGGCAGAAAAACTATCTTGTACGATGTCTTCTGCAATATCCGTATCATGGACATAGTGCAGCACGTACAAGCATAACGAACGATAATGGTATTTAAATGTTTCGTCTATGTCTATTGTAAATTTATTCATACAAATAGGCTTATTATTCTGTGTGTCTACATAAAAGGACACAAAATAAGGCAAAATTCACTATTTCATATTGTTAAAGAAATATAACGTACCCCTTTCCCATATACACATGGTGGAAAACATCACGGGGTTTCCGCACTTTCCTTTCCGTTTTTCCACATTCTTTCTTTTTTTCCGTCCTATATCTATCGGAAAATAAAAAATACGTTTATGGAAGAAAAAGAAGTTGCGCAAGGTTTATTTGATGGTGGAGTTCGGAAAACCTTTTGCGGTAAAAAGGAGATGTATGTAGCCCTCATGGCAGAACCAACTTTTTCGCAGTTCTCCAAGTTCATGCCCGTATCCAAGAAAGACGAGGTATCGGCTATGAGAACGCTTATCAAGGACTGCTTCATCGAAGGTGACCACGAACTGGTAAATAATAATTTCCGGTTCCTCTTCGGCTTGATGGGACAACTCACCGACTTATTATCACCCGCTAGAGCACGCTCATAAATTAATAGAATGTTGGGCGGTACGTGACGACCAGCAACATCCGGCAACAGATGATTTACGCGCGTCACTACTTTCCCGGCGTCAACCAACATAAGGTGACGGACGAGGAGCCCGAACAACTTTCGGAAGAAGTACTCTGACTGTACGAACAGGTGATAATAAGTCAAATAAGCTAAGAAATAATAAAAATGTTAAATCTTCATCCTTTAGAATGTACAATTAAAGACAACGACCATATTCCTGACTTATTGCTTATAAAATATTGAGGAATAATTAGTTGTAAATACCTCTACAGAAGCGTATTTATTTGCTCTGCCTATAAACAGCGACAACCTATCCTGTGCGAACATGGAACAAGATATGGCAATGAATAATAACAGAATTTGAAATCGTCTCATAATGTTATAAAATTATTTGTTGAGTAAAATCATTAGAGCAACAAATATAGATATTAAATATACAACAAGGAATCTTTTCTTGGAACTTCA
>OGLB01001381.1_pt1 | contig 10515 bp, 5 predicted proteins | sample 1572551 | NCBI WGS metagenome assembly OGLB01 (sample SAMEA2582003, study PRJEB24529) | metagenome | biome: Human gut stool | place: China | collected 2011
AGGGTAGCTTCCCGAAGGAGGAGAATGGTGGTACTACCGACTTTTAGTCAGCCCCCAATCGCAAATTTATCTGTGTTTTCTTTTGCGATAACAGTTTTCATAGGTGCACAGTCCGCAAGTGTATTCAAGCTTGCGGACATTAGTGCCTGTTCCGATAACACCACTAACTGATTTGATGGGGACCATGAGGCTGGAATCTGTCAACCGGATGCCACAGGGAGCAGCTATGGGGAAAAATGGGAACAGTTTTTGTTGTTCCGAAACGTGCCATCCACAGTATCCTGGGCTGTATCGGTTGGTATGTTTCCAGTTCTTCTCCCGTATATATTCAGCCAAAGCGACTTCCATGCAATCAGCCGTCTTTTCTGCAATAATACTCCCTAACGAGTCTGCTATGTATATTTTGACCATATCTTCTTCTTGTTGCAACGTATGCTGGAACTTTTCAAAGCCAGTTCCGGCAGTCGCGGCAAAGAAAGCGAAGGATTCCGAACCACGCAGTTGCCGGGTTATTATTTTACCTATACTGAAACACGTATCGCCGACAGAAAGCGAGTCTTTCGATTCATCCAACTCTCCACCGGATATGAAAAAACAAAAACGGGGAGAAGTTACTGCCTCCACCCGTCCAAGCACCCCACGGACTTCTTTTTCTACCGCTTCGTCGGGCACAGCATCTGCATATCCCATCGTCTCATAGATTTCGGACAATGAGATAGGCAGATCAGCAAAAGAAAGTTCTTTTTCAAGCATTATTGAATTCATTTAATGCGGCAAAGAATGCATCAATATTTTCAGATGGCGTATGAGGCGGTGTATCACATCCGCTGGAGAGCACGAAGTTGGGATAGGACTTGGTAGCCTCCAACAGGTCGAGTGTGGCTTTCTTCATCACCTCCGGAGTAGCAGCCTTGAACAAGCTCACCGGATCAAGATTTCCCATTGCAAGGGCATCGGCAGGTACTTCTTTCAGAGCTTCGACCATATCTATTTTATTTCCAAAATGATAAGCGGCAGCTCCTGTAGCTACCATTGCCTTGGTACAATGACCGGTATTTCCACAATTATGCAGAATGACCGTGAAGTGATCGTCCTGCACTTTCTCTACGATCTCCTTAATGAAAACAGACGAATATTCTGTTCAGTCCTCATCAGACAAGAGTCCGGCAGCCGGTTCGGCCATCCCTACCCCATTCACTCCTGTGGCCTTCAATGCCATGCAGTAACGGAGAATGAAATCCGAACATTTCTTCAACAGCGAATTGGCCGCTTCCGGATTGATATAAATAAGCATCATGATTTCAGACATGTCATACAAACGTCCTGCCAATGAGTAAGGGCCGATGCAACCGGCAAAGACGGGCCGGTCCGTAATGGTCTTGGCCGCCAGCATATTCGCTTTCAAGTACTGGGGAACTCTTCCTTTATTCAAGGCAGGAATTTCCAGTTTGTCAATAGCTTCTTCATCATTGAGAAGACGCCCCACCACACTGGGAACTTCATTTTCGGGGAAAACAATCTCCGCTCCGAAAGCCTCGGCTTCTACCGTCAAATCCATAATCACGGTTGCGGCGGCTGTGGGATATTTCTCACTCAATGCCTTGATGGCGTTGTAATGCACTTGTCCGTCAGTAACCGCATCGCGCACCGTTTTCCCTATCATCTCTATGCCCGGATGGGTCATGATGGGCATAGCCACCACCTCTTTCTTTTGGATAATTTCGTTTATCCACTCTTTCATATTCAGTTTACTCATGGTCTTTTTATTCTTTATTTATTCTGTTATTGCAAAAGTAAGTCTTTTCTTTGATAATCTGCTGTTCCCATTGCTCTTTCTCATTCAAAAAAACGGTATAAATCCCGTTACAATACTACAGGGATTTACACCGTTTTTCATCTTATAGACTTATGGTAATTTATGCAAAAGATGACGATAGTATGTTTCAACATCTTTCCAATGGTAAAAAGGAGCAATATCCGTTTCTATAGGGATGGTAACTTCTTTCTCGCAATGCATGAACTTCACCAGTATATCGTCAGAAGCTTTTTTTCTGAAGAAAACCAACTGGACGTTTGCCGCCATCGGAGTGACCTTGAAATTACACCATGCCTGATAGAATTTATCGGGATCCGTTTCGGCTTTCCACATATCGCCCAATTGGAGCAACGCTACCAAGGGAATGATATTTCCATCGTGCCCAAAACGTAATGTCGCCGTATGGGTCCCGGATCTGATCGCCTCATCGGCCGAATCCAATATATTTTCAAGCAATGACCGGGCACTGGCCGTCATTATTCCACCATTGGCAGGCGCAGGTCCGTCACATACATAATTATGATAATTGCAAACTTGCCAAAGATCAAATAATTCATCTTTCTGAAATACATCATAAAGACTCACTTCTATCTCTACATTCTGCAAATCTGAAGCAATCCAATAAAGTCCCCACATCAATTCGCCGGGATTCACATTCTTACGGATATAGTCGGGACTATTAAATAAGGAAGTGACCAGACGATCGGGACGGGTATGACTTTCTTTGAACTTTCTATATTCCTCATACCAAGGTCCCTGATGAGAAACAAACTTCACGGCTTCCGGCGTATGATAATTCATATATTTCATATACCTGGCACAAGCTTCGCGCCGGATCTGCAATGCCGGATTGAGTTCTTTCAACCGTTCACAAAAGGCATCCATACTCAATACACATCGCAACACCACGGTAGAGCGTGCAGACAGAGCAGGAGATCCCTTGAATACCTCGGGATAGTTCTGAAACATTCTTTCGGCTATCCCCCGGTGTTGCCTCACACCCAAAGGGGTCAAATCTCCCCCATGTCCCTCGGCATCTTCCCACACCAACGCCATTCTTTTGCGGACATCTTCTCCCAAAGCGGTCAAAGCTCCGGCTTGATGCGCTTTCTCGAAAATATCAACCACTGTCTTATAATCCTGTTCCGATTGAATCCATCTGGAACCGTGTCGTGCATAATGACTGATATAGAACGGTTTATACCCTTTAGGCGGAGGAGTCGCGATAGCTTCCTTTACAGGATAAGCATAGTACACTCCTCCCGTCCGGGCTATATCTTCCAATATAGCCTCACGGGTGGACTGAGCAAAACCATTCAGATGAATTCCACACAAACAGACAGACAGGACAATATATTTAAAAAGCGCCATCGTTTTCATGCTTATTAATTATATCCCTCGTTCTGACCAAATTCATCCGGATTCAAGATAGAGTCCAGAAACATCTGAGGAATAGGACGCCATGCATGATGCGGTTGGATCAAAGGAATATCCGGATTATGAGCTTTCACATATTCTACCAATTTTCCGGTTCTCTTCAAATCAAACCAGCGCATAAATTCGCCGCAATACTCACGTGCTCTTTCTTCCAAAATAAAGTCGATCGTCATCTTGTCCACTCCTACCTCCATTTCAGCTTCCTTGCCCGGTACAGCCGCACGTCTGCGTATGTCATTGATACGTGCTTTAGCTATCTCCTTATTTCCTCCGGACTTCATGATCTCACATTCGGCAACAATGAAATACATTTCGGGCAAACGCATGGTAATCACATCATTTGCACCTACCTGCGAATTGGTAGGCAATCCTTTGTTTTCAAAATTCGCATCTTCGTACTTCAGCAAGGTCGGGAAGTGAATGTTAAAGTTGGCACTCTTGCTGACACTTCCATCGGCTGCATAGGTATCATCGATATCGACGACAGCGTATGGCAAGTTACGTTTGTCGGCAATCTTCTTCTTGGTGAAAAGCAGCGCTGTTTCTCCCGGCTGAATAACCTGACCAATCATAGATGACGGTTTTTCAAAATAGTCCAACTGATCCTTAGTCCAGGCATAAGCTTTGGGTGTATTCAGTTTATACTCTTCACGGAACCAGGCATTGTAACGGGCATCTATATTCTCATTATACAATTCCAACAAATAACGGGTAGGCATCATCGCCATACTGCCCGACTTGGCATTCTTATCATTTCCATATTCATAATCCTGCACCATACCTGCTCTTGCCGAATAACTGGCATGGAAATACATATGCATACGGTTCGGGTTTTTAGCCTGCATATTCAATGAGGACTCGGTAGAGTGGGTCACAACGAACATAGCCTCTTTATTCGTTTTATTATTATCCGGATCAAAGACTTCGTCAGGCGTATCATACAAAGATACTTTCAACGCATTCTGATTATCAATCACATATTGAGCCGCATCCTCAGCGATTTTATAATATTTATCTTTGTCTGCCTGACTGTCACAATAGGAAACCCGTGTCAGTGCGATGCGCGCTAATAAACCATAAGCCGCTTTTGAGGTCGCACGACCTACATCTTTAACAGGATAAGGATCAACGGGCAGATTATCCACCGCATTTTGCGCATCAGTCAGCATTAAATCATACAAATCTTCATAGCTGCTGCGATAACAGTTCATTGAAAGACTTTCGGCAGAAGTTTCTTTGGTCCTAAGATCCACGTTACCGTAAATTTCAACCAAATGCCAATAAGCGTAAGCACGCATGAAACTTAATTCACCAAAACGGATATCTCTCAGTTTCTTGTCTTTGAATTCCACTTGGTCAATCCGTTCCAAACCGGCATTACAGTCGTTTATAATTTCATACAGACGATTCCACGTGTTCTTAATCTGACCAACCGAAGCTGTCAATTCTTCATATTTGGACATCTGACGGCCATAACCGCAATTGGCAATATTGATCCAAAGGTCGCCACCACCGTTCAGTAATAACACAAAATCTTCACGTCCATAAAACTGACCGCCCCAAAAAGCATAAGCCGAATTGACAAGGGCCTCAAAACCGGCCTGTTCTTTGTACACGTTATCCGGAGTACTTCCGGCAGGATTGTATTCCTCCAAATCACATGATTGCATGCCCAATAACAGAGCAGCACATGCTACAAACATATATTTTTTACCGTATTTCATAATAGTTATTTCTTTTTTATCTGTTAGAAATCAAGATTCAAACCAAATATAAACTGACGCTGCAACGGAGCTTTAGCCGATCCTCCGCGTTCTGCATCGTAATCCTGAATCAAATGATTCTTGGCAAAAGAGAAGAGGTTATTGGCAGTGACATATGCACGAAGTTTGGACACACCCAATTTGGAAGTCAACGATTTGGGGAATGTATAACCCAGTGATACAGTCTTGATCTTCCAATAAGAACCGTCAATGTAATTCAAAGACTCGTATCCCAGATAGTTATAGAAATTGGTCTGAGCCGGACGCGGAAAATCATTTGACGGGTTTTCCGGTGTCCAATAGTTCAAATATGCGGGGAAGTTTCCTTTTCCCTGAGGATCGTAAGCACCTGCCAGTTCATAGTCAATCATCTGTCCCCAACGAGCTATAATATATACATTCAGATCGAAATTCTTATAACTAAAGTTATTATTGAGTCCTCCCGTCCATTTTGGAGACTGGCTGCCGAGATAAGTCCTGTCATTATCATCAATAATAAAGTTGCCATCCAAATCCTGCAATTTTATATCACCCGGCTTAAAAGACTGTGTCTTCTTTGCATCTTTAAAATATTTGGCAGCTTCCTCTGCTTCATTTTCCTGCCATATTCCCTGATTGATAAAATAATGATAGGAACGCAAAGGACGGCCAATCAGCAAACTACTGGTAATGGATGATTCGGCGCCAATGATATCCTTACCATCAATCAAATCGGTAATTTCCTCATGATTGGCAGCAAAGGTAAGGGTGGAGTTCCACTTAAAGTTTTTGTTATCCACATTGACGGTATTTACCGATACTTCAATACCACGGTTCATGGTTGCACCGATATTTTGATACATCTTGAACGGAGTTGCGTTACTACCACCCATAGAAGTAGGCAAAGTACGGGGCAACAGGATATCAGTAGTCTTTGTCTGGTATAAATCGACAACAGCCGAAATACGGTTATTGAACAAACCGATATCAAAACCTAGATCCCAGGTATTGGACATCTCCCAGCCTACATTCTCATTACCCACATATTCATTGTATATATAATAGGTATAGCCATTATCCTGGAAAGCAGAGTTTGTTTTCGGAGTCAAGCCCGACTGAGTTCCGTAAGCCATGATACCCGAGTTACCTGTCTTACCCCAACTTAAGCGCAACTTCAAGTTGCTAAGGGCTTCCACATTCTTCAAGAATGCTTCATCACTAATGCGCCATGCAGCAGCTACTGAAGGGAAACTTGCCCATTTATTGCCTTTAGACAAACGTGAGTCACCATCCCAACGATTGGAAACCGTCAACATATAGCGGCCTTTATAACTATAGTTGAAGCGCAAAGCATACGAGAAAGTCTGATGCTGTATATAATCCGATCCGATTACATAAGAGCTTTTATCATTGGCTCCCAGATTATGCCATAAATAAGAATCAACCAACTGGCCTTCACCTTGTGCATTCACCGATGTATATTTGGATTGTGTCCACGAAGTCAATGCAGTGGCACCAAAAGTATGATCTTTGACGGTTTTGTTATAACTGATAATATTATCCCAATTCACAAAACTCTTTTCGGAAGATTTGATTTTGGACAGTGACGTTGAATTCTGTCCCAAACGGTCAATAGAACCGGCCCCTTCAAAATCCTGCTTACGATAAAAAGCATAATTGGTTCCTAAATTAGAACGGAAAGTCAATCCTTCAATAGGGGTAAAATCCAGATACCCATTGGCTATCAAATTGGTTTTCAGCACATGATGTCTTGCAGCCACTTCAGATGCCTCATCCACCAACGGACTCACCTGTCCATTCTTTCCTAATGGATATTCCACCACTTTACCGTCTTCATCGTATGCTTTACCAAGAGGTGCATTAGTAGCAGCACGCCATAACACATTCTCGGCACGCTCATCCTGTGCATAATGAGTGATCTGTGTGGTCGCTCCTACTTTCACGGTCTTGCCCAACTTGTGCTCAATGTTCATACGCAAGTTGTACTTATCCATTTTATCATTTTTGAAAGAACCCTTTTCCTGATAATATCCGGCAGACAACATCGCGGTTGTCTTTTCCGTACCGCCCGAAGCTGTAACCTGATGGCTTTGAACAAGCCCTGTATGAAGCACCTCATCTATCCAGTCAGTCCACTCACCGTTCTGAATGGCCTGCCATTCCTCCACAGTGAAAAGTTTCTGGTCATCGGCGGTAGAATTCCACTGACCGCCGGTACGAGCTGCTTCACGACGCACCTGCATATAGTCTTCACCACTCAGCATATCAGGATATTGCGCCCAACCGTTGACACCGAAATAACCGTTGTAAGAGAATTTGGTCTTACCTTGCGCACCTTTCTTGGTGGTGATAATGATTACCCCATTAGCACCTTGCGAACCATAAATTGCCGTAGAAGAAGCATCTTTCAGCACTTCGATAGATTCAATATCAGCCGGAGCAATATCCGAGAAATCACCTCCCTGCATACCATCAATGATAAACAGCGGAGCATTGGCAACATTGTTACCAAACTCATCTTTCACATCGGACAGTGAACGCTGTCCACGGATATTAATGGTTACACCCGAAGTAGCCTTACCTGAATTACGTACAATATCCAAACCCGGAACCTGCCCCTGCAATGCTTCCATGGCATTAGATGCCGGTGATTTTACAATATCAGCCGCCTTCACTGAAGCAATAGAACCTGTAAGGTCACGTTTCTTCATCACGCCATAACCCACAACGACCACTTCATCCAAAGCCTGCGTATCGGCCTCCATTTTAATGTTCAGCTGATTGCTTTTTCCTACCGTTATATCCTGCGTTTTATATCCTATATAAGATATGACGAGAATATGCTTACCTGAAGGAACTTCCAAAGAATAATTACCGTCAAAATCGGTAATCGTACCCACCGTTGTACCTTTCACCAGTACGGATACACCAATTAACGGCTCCCCTGTGTCATCTATGATTTTACCTGTAACAGTACGTCCTTGCTGGACAGACTGAACCAATTCACCGGCAACAGGGTCACTTGCATTTGCATAAGAAAATGCAGACGGCATACATAATGCTGCCGATAACCCTAAAATAATGGGAGTACGTCTGATATTACTTTCCCAATTTTGTTTCGGACTTTTTTTCATGCTTTTTATTTCTATTATAATAGTCAACAAAAGTTTATTTTATTATATCTATTTAAATGACGCATGTAAAAAGCCCCTGTACCCAAACTCAATCATAAAAATACGTTAAAACAAAAGTATAATTTCTTTCATTTAGTATTTATTTTTGACTGAATCGCAAACTTAAATTTATAAATACCTGATTTTAGCCGATAAGATTCTAATACAGGTAGCCCCACGAATTATCTCCCTCCAACTCCCATTCGTGCACAATTTATATCTACCGTAGTGTTACTGTGAGGCTTCAATTCAAAGCCATGCTCCGATTATTTATAAGATCTACTGATTATAAGCAATCTCAATCGGTTATTTAAGGTTTCATAAACTAAAAGGAACCATACAAATACCTCTATACAAATCAATATAAATAGAATATAATCAATTTCATCATAGTAATTATAATAGGTAGTAACAAATCGATATGCGACTACCAATCCAATGGAATGAAAAAAAAATTGTCTTGCCTCTTTACAAATAGAGACAAGACAATTATTCTACTATAAAAGTTTTAATTTATCAATATCCAGGATTTTGATATTCAGCACCATTAGATATAGTTGCAGTAAATGTTGTAGAGATAGGTCGTAATGCATAATTAGGATTAAAGAACTGAGCCAAGTCCGGATGTGTTTCCTCCAAATAATTTGAACTCTTAAACATGCCGGTACGTTTCAAATCATAAAATCTACAATATTCGCCACAAAGCTCACGTCCTCTCTCATCTAAAACAGTACGAACTGTAGCTGTACCTGTCAATGCCTTTGCCCCTGCACGAGCACGTACCTTATTAATGTATCCCATTGCATTCGCACCACCATTGATATAAATATCAGCTTCTGCAGCTATCAGGTAAACTTCTGCCATACGCATCATAAAAGTCGCATTTAAATTGCCATTGCGTTTTTTAGAAGCATTGGCCACATAGTAATTGCTACTATTATGCTTATTCAATGATGGATAAAAATAACGGAACTGATTTTCCATACCATTATATTGCATATTTACATTATGTTTTTGATCATTGTACACATCATCATAAGCAATCATTAAATAATTCGAGGTATGTCTATTTGCTTTTTCCTCAGCATAATCCTCATCCTGAGGCATTACAAATTTAATCGCCAAATCTCCCTTCTTTAATTCAGTACCAACTATAGATTCATCTTTATCATACATATTAGCCGCACTAGTATCCCAAATATAATTCTTATTTGCATTCCATTCAGTAGTAAATGACTCATGGAATCTAGGATCAAGTGTTCCGTCCTCCTGCACATAAAGGTTTAAAAGATGTTGAGTAGGCATAAAAATGCCAGAAATACATCCTTCCCAAGTTAAACGAGTTTCTTGATTATCTTCACGTGCTCCGAATTTATTCACATTACACAAGAAATATTCATCATTACGATTTAATTTATAGTTACCGTTACTAGAACCATGACCATCAGAACCAGCATACCAACGATGCTTCCACAAAGCTTCTTTATTTTCCCAATTATTCGATTCTTTAAAAACTTCTTCATAGGTCGGATACATATAAGCATTATATTTTGCACCACCTGATTCACAATCAGCAATCAATTCTTTAGCCGAATCCAAAGCCTTTTGCAAATATTCTGTCGAACCATATTCATAAGTTTGCAAACAGACCTTTGCCAAAAATCCCAAAGCTGCCTTTTTGGTTGGAACCGTAGTAGTGGCATGTGTACCAACTGCCAACCATTCTACAGCATATTCTAAATCAGGAATAATAACTTCTTTATAAATAGTCAGCGGATCTGTACGTTCCGGAGCATAATTCAAAGTTGTCTCAGGTTCAGTCAACATAGTGACCCCACCAAATTGCTCTACCGCATTAAAATAATAAATTGCACGCAAGAAACGGGCTTCTGCAACTTTAGCATTTCGTTCCGCTTCCGTTTTATATGGTGCATAACCAGCCAATGCAATTGCTTCATTACAAGAGCCTACTCCATCATAAGTACCATTCCACCAATTATTTGTATAAGTGGTATTAGGAGATGCTCCTGCAAAGAACCAAAACCATTGGGTGTATGAAGTTGATTGATTAGCCTGATAGGTCCAAAGGTCTGAATCACCTTCGGTCAAACTCATCCAACTATCCGTACCATAGAAATATCTTTCCATAGCAAAATAACACTGGTTAACCAACGTTTCATACCCTTCAATAGAAGTAGCAAGATTTTCCTTGGTAAAGCCTGCCGGATTATTTTCTTCCAACGAACAAGAGCTGAAAGATACAGCAGCTAAAGCCACTGAATATAAAGTAAGTTTTCTGAATATATTTTTCATTGTAAATATCTCC
>OGLB01001391.1_pt1 | contig 10456 bp, 8 predicted proteins | sample 1572551 | NCBI WGS metagenome assembly OGLB01 (sample SAMEA2582003, study PRJEB24529) | metagenome | biome: Human gut stool | place: China | collected 2011
ATGTGGATGCTTCCATTCATGTGCAGCTGTCTTTTCTCAATCGCAAGGTTGACCCGGTGCAGTACGCAAAAAGTTTTGAGATCGCACCGCAGGGGGATGATTTTGACGACATCCGCGCCGAGTACACCGCCATCCTGCAAAAGCAGCTTGCCAGCGGAAACAACGGCATTGTCAAAACCAAGTACCTGACCTTCACCATCGAGGCCGACAGCCTGAAAACAGCACGGGCACGGCTGACCCGCATTGGCCTTGACCTGCTGGGCTACTTCAAGACTATGGGCTGCGTGGCGCACGTCATGGATGGGCGGGAACGTTTGGAGGTTCTGCACGGCATCTTCCACCCGGACGGCGAACCGTTCCGCTTTGACTGGGACTGGCTGGCGCCCTCCGGCCTCTCCACCAAGGATTTTGTGGCCCCGTCCTCCCTCTGCTTCGGCACGGCCAAGACCTTTGGTTTGGGCGGCAAGTATGGTGCCGTGAGCTTTTTACAAATCCTTGCGCCGGAACTTTCGGACGAAATGCTGGCCGACTTCCTCAAAACGGAAAGCGGGATTCTCGTCAATCTCCATGTGCAGGCCATCGACCAGACCGAGGCCATCAAAACCATCAAGCGGAAGATCACAGACCTTGATGCCATGAAGATTCAGGAACAGAAAAAGGCTGTCCGTTCCGGGTACGACATGGATATCCTCCCCAGCGACCTTGCCACCTACGGCGAGGATGCCAAAAAGCTGCTGAACAAACTGCAAACAAGAAATGAGCGATTGTTCATGCTGACTTTTTTAGTGCTGAACGTGGCCGACACCAAGCAAAAGCTGGGCAACGATGTGTTCCAAGCCGCAGGTGTGGCCCAGAAGTACAACTGCTCCCTTGTCCGGCTGGACTACCAGCAGGAGCAGGGCCTTGTGTCCAGCCTTCCGCTGGGTATCAACCAAATAAAGATTCAGCGCAGCCTTACCACCTCCAACGTGGCGGTGTTCGTGCCCTTTGTAACGCAGGAGCTATTCCAGAGCGGGGCAGCCATGTACTACGGCATCAACGCAAAATCCCACAACATGATCATGCTGGACCGCAAGCAGGCCCGGTGTCCCAACGGCTTGAAGCTGGGCACGCCCGGCAGCGGCAAATCCATGAGCTGCAAGTCCGAAATCGTCAGTGTGTTTTTAACGACTGCTGACGATATTTTTATTTCAGACCCAGAGGCCGAGTATTATCCGCTGGTCAAGCGGCTGCATGGGCAGGTCATCAAACTTTCGCCCACCAGCAAGGACTATGTGAATCCTCTGGACATCAACCTGAATTATTCCGAAGATGACAGCCCGCTGGCCTTGAAGTCGGATTTTGTGCTGTCGTTCTGTGAGCTGGTCATGGGCGGCAAAACAGGTCTGGAAGCGATTGAACGCACCGTGATAGACCGTGCCGTGAAAGCCATCTACCGCCCCTATCTGGCGAATCCCTGCCCGGAGAATATGCCGATTTTGTCTGACCTCCACCAAGCCCTGCTCGACCAGCACTTGCCGGAAGCGGACCGGGTAGCGCAGGCATTGGACTTGTATGTGTCCGGCTCGCTGAATGTGTTTAATCACAAAACGAATGTGGACATCCACAACCGGCTTGTGGCCTTTGACATCAAAGAACTGGGCAAGCAGTTAAAAAAATTAGGGATGCTCATTATCCAAGACCAGATATGGGGCCGTGTTACCCAGAACCGCAGCCAAGGCCGGGCCACATGGTATTTTGCAGACGAGTTCCACCTTTTGCTGAAAGAGGAACAGACCGCCGCGTACAGTGCCGAGATTTGGAAGCGCTTCCGCAAATGGGGCGGCGTGCCCACAGGTGCCACCCAAAATGTGAAGGACCTTCTTTCTTCCCCGGAGATTGAGAACATTCTGGAAAACAGCGACTTCATCACGCTGCTGAATCAGGCATCCGGCGACCGCAAAATCCTTTCGGAACGGCTGAACCTCTCCGCAGACCAGCAGAAGTACATTGACAATTCCGAACCGGGCGAAGGACTGCTGATTTTTGAAAACGTGGTGCTTCCGTTTTCCAACCCCATCCCGAAAAACACCCAGCTCTATAAGATCATGACCACCCGGCTCAGCGAGGTGGTGGAGCTATGAGCTTAACACATTTCAGCTTGTTTTCCGGCATCGGCGGCATCGACCTTGCCGCGGAAGCAGCGGGGTTTACCTCTGTCTGTCAATGCGAGTGGGCGGCATTTCCCGCCGCTGTGCTGGCAAGCCACTGGCCGGAAGTGCCCCGTTTTCAGGACATCACCACTGTAACAAAGGAGGCTTTCTTTGAAAAAACAGGACTTCGCACCGTCACCCTCATTTCAGGTGGCTTCCCGTGCCAGCCGTTCTCCACCGCAGGGCGGCAGCGCGGCTTCCACGATGAACGCTACCTGTGGCCCGAAATGCTGCGGGTCATCCGGGAATTGCAGCCCCGTTGGGTGCTTGGAGAAAATGTTGCTGGCTTCCTCCGTATGGGGCTCGACAAAACGCTCATTGACTTGGAGCAGGCAGGTTACGATGTTCGGGTTTTCGTATTACCTGCTGCTGCCGTTGGCGCGTGGCACGAACGGAAACGGGTATTCATCATCGGTTCTTCTGCCAACACCTCTTGCCAGCGACACCGGGGATGTGGGCAAGGGGCTGGACATCCAAATCTCTGCAAACGGCAGCTACCGCAAGATGAACAAGGATGGCAAGGCATGGACAGCACGGCTGTCCCATGTGGTCTACCGCATGACCCCCACTACGCTGGAAAGGCCCTACCTCAACCCGGACTGGGTAGAGTGGCTGATGGGTTTCCCGCGCAAATGGACGGACATTCCCTTTGGGCCGAAGAACCCGCCGACATCCCGCGCCTGACCGAAGATGTGCCGAACCGCAGCAAGCGGATGAAAACGCTGGGCAATGCGGTTTCGCCGCCGCAGGTGTTCCCGATTCTCAAATACATTGCGGACATTGAAACAAGCTGCTGCCCGATGGGAGGTGAAGAACCTTGAAAGAATTGCAGGCAAAAGCCAAAGTCACCCAGACCATGACCCGTGACGGTCTGGTGGTGGAAAATCAAGCGGACGGCACTGTGGAGAACGTTTCCAGCCGGGAGGCGGAACAGGATTATTCTACGGATTCCGAGGGCAAGGCCGAAAAAATTCTGGAACGGGCCGAGGACATCAAGGACGGGCATAAAAATAAAAAGAAAGCGAAAAAGGCAGCAGAAACAGCGTCCACCGCCGAAAGCGAAGATGGTCTGCACCGTTCCGCTGCCCGTTTGGAATTGACCGAGGACGAACGGGCAGACCCGGAGTTGCAGCCGTACATCCACAAGGCGGAAGCAAAGGCCGACAAGCTGGATGCGGCCCGCGCCGCTCTGCCGAAGAAGCGTGTCCCGGTCAAGGAAAAAGTTTACGATGCAGCCAGCGGCAAGGCAAAATCCACCCTGCGCTTTGAGCAGCAGGACAAAGGCCCGCCCAGCCTGAAACCAAACCCGGCCAGCCGCCCGCTGTCGGAAGCATTGCTGTTCGCTCACGGAAAAATCCACGAGGTCGAACACGAAAATGTGGGCGTGGAGGGCGGCCACAAAGGTGAAGAACTGGTGGAGCGTCAGACCGCCAAAGCCATCCGCAGCGGCATCCGGCACCACAAGATGAAGCCCTACAAGGCCGTGGAAAAGGCAGAGCGTCAGCTCATGTCTGCCAATGCAGAATACTTTTACCAGAAATCCTTGCGGGACAATCCGCAAATTGCACAGGCGGCCAGCAACCCCATTTCCCGGATGTGGCAGAAACGGCGTATCAAACAGCAGTATGCCAAAGCTGCACGGCAGGCCGGACAAGCCGCCGCGCAGGGTGCAGCCGCCACCGCAGAGAACGGTTTCCGGGTAACAAAGCTGGCGGCCGAGGGCGGCGAACGGGTAGCCGAATTTGCGGCCCGGAACTGGAAAACCATTCTGATCGTGGCGGTGTTCGGTCTGCTGGCTCTGCTCTTGATAACGGGTTTGCAGTCCTGCACCGTGATGGCGGGCACCGCTGGAACCGGCGTGACGGCATCCTCTTACTTTTCCAAGGACAAGGATATGCTGGGTGCAGAGAAAGCCTACGCCAAGCTGGAACAAAAACTGCAACGGTATCTCGACACCTACGAGGCCACCCACAACTACGATGAATACCATTTTTATCTGGATGAAATCGAGCATGACCCCTATGTGCTGATCTCGATTTTGTCCGCGCTGCATGACGGCGTGTTCACACTGGCCGAGGTGCAGGGCGAACTTGAAATGCTCTTTGAAAAGCAATACATCCTGACCGAGACCGTGACCATGCAGATACGTTACCGTACAAAAATGATGGTCATTATTGGCCCGTATGGTGTGCCGCAAGTTATCACCTACCAAGAACCGTATGAATACTACATCTGCACGGTCAAGCTGAAGAACAAGGATTTATCCCATCTGCCCGTGGAAGTGCTGACCGAAGAACAGCTTAGTGCCTATTCGCTCTATATGCGCACGCTGGGCAACCGGCCGGATTTGTTTGGCAAAGCGCAATACCCCAATGCATCCACCATCAAGCAGCCCACCTACTACGATATTCCCCCGGAAGCACTAAAGGATGATAGGTTTGCCGCCATGATGGAGGAAGCAACCAAGTACATCGGCTACCCGTATGTGTGGGGCGGCAGTTCGCCCAGCACCAGCTTTGATTGCAGCGGCTACATTTCGTGGGTGCTGAATCACTCCGGCTGGAACGTGGGCCGCCAGACCGCACAGGGCCTTTACAACCTCTGTACTCCTGTTTCGACGGCGCAGGTCAAACCGGGCAACCTTGTGTTTTTCAAGGGAACCTACGATACCCCCGGCGTGAGCCATTGCGGCATCTATGTGGGCAATTCCATCATGCTGCACTGCGGCGACCCCATCTCTTACACAAATCTCAACTCAAAATATTGGCAGGAACATTTTTACAGCTATGGGCGTTTACCGTGACGCCAGAAAGGATTTTGTATGGCAAAAAGACTTTCCCGCATTGAGCGCGACATTGAACGGCTCAAAGAAAAAATCAGCGAATACCAGCAGCAGTTGAAAGAACTGGAAGCTGCAAAGACTGAACAGGAAAACTTGCAGATCATTCAGTTGGTGCGCAGCATGAACATGAAGCCGGACGAGTTCGCGGCTTTCCTGCGCAGCGGTGCGCTGAACGCTGCACCCACTGTCACCCCGTACCACAAACAGGAGGATGCCGCCGATGAAACCTGACAACTGGAACCGTTTCGCTGCCGGACTGCTGGCTATCCTGCTCTGCCTCTGCTCCTTTTCCATGCCCGCTTTTGCAAGCGGCTCTGACCCTGCCCCGGAACCTCTGCCGGAGATTATCGAAGAAGAACCCACCACGGGCGGCATGGAGCCGGAGGGTGTGCCCATCACGCCCAAAGGCAATGCAACACTGGTGGATGATTTTTACGGGGACAAACAGCTTATCACCGTGACCACCAAGGCCGGGAATTATTTTTACATCCTCATTGACCGTGCCAACGAGGACAAGGAAACGTCCGTTCACTTCCTGAACCAAGTGGACGATGCCGACTTGCTGGCTCTGCTGGATGAAGAACCGCAGGCCGCCGAAGTCTGCACCTGCACGGTGAAATGTGAGGCCGGAAACGTCAACGAAAACTGCCCCTTGTGTGAAAAGAGCCTGCGCAACTGCACGGCCCCGGAAGCGGTGAAAACTGACACCGAAACGCCGCAGGAAAAGCCGAAGTCCAACATGGGCAGTCTGATGATCCTGCTGGTGCTGGCTCTGGCTGGCGGCGGTGCGGCACTCTATTATTTCAAGTTCCGCAAGCCCAAGGCCGATACCACCGGGCACGATGATCTGGACGAATACGATTTTGGCGAGGACGAAGATGCAGACGAGGAACCGGCTGAAATCGAAATTCATTCAGAGGACGGACAGGAGGACGAAACATGAGCTTTCAGCTGGTGATCGCCGAAAAGCCCAGTGTTGCCCGCAGCATTGCCACCGTGATCGGAGCCACTGAAAAGCAAAACGGCTACTGGCAGGGCGGCGGGTATCTGGTCAGCTGGTGCATCGGGCATCTGGTGTCCTTTGCGGAAGCAGGCCAGTACGATGAAAAATACTGCAAGTGGAAGTATGAAGATTTGCCCATCCTGCCCCAGCCGTGGCAGTTCATTGTCCCGGACGAAAAGAAACAGCAGTTTGAAATCGTCCGTGCCCTGCTCAACCGCTCGGATGTGGACAGTGTGACCGCTGCGACCGACGCAGGCCGGGAGGGAGAACTGATTTTCCGTTTTGTCTACCAACTGGCCGGCTGCACAAAACCTGTGAAGCGGCTCTGGATTTCCAGCATGGAGGATGCCGCTATCCGGGAGGGCTTTGCAAACCTGCGCCCGGATTCGGATTATGATGCTCTGTATCAATCGGCCCTCTGCCGTGCAAAGGCGGATTGGCTGGTGGGTATCAATGCAACGCGACTGTTTTCGGTGCTGTATCACAAAACCCTGACGGTAGGCCGGGTGCAGACCCCGACACTGAAAATGTTGGTGGACCGGGACGCAAAAATCCTGCGCTTCCAGAAAGAAAAGTATTACACGGTCGGCATCCATTCCGGTAGCCTGAAAGCAGACAGTGGGCGCATTGCGGATGCAGAAACCGCAAATTCTCTCAAAGAAAAATGCACAGGCACAACTACCGTTTGTACTTCTGTCAAACGGGAGAAAAAGACAGAACAGCCGCCCAAGCTCTATGACCTGACCACCTTGCAGCGGGAAGCAAACCGCTTGTTCGGATTTACGGCAAAGCAGACCCTTGATTACGCCCAGCAACTTTACGAAAAGAAACTGCTGACCTATCCCCGCACCGACAGCCAATATCTGACCGAGGACATGGGCCAGACAGCACAACATCTTGTGTCTGCCCTGCTGGGGCTGCTGCCCTTTGCCCAAGGGCTTGACTTGACCCCGGAAGTGGGCCGGATTCTGAACAGCAAAAAGGTATCGGACCACCACGCCATCATCCCCACGTCCGAATTTGTAAAACAGGGCTTCACCGGCCTTGCTGAAAGTGAGTGCAAGCTGATGAACCTTGTCTGTTCCAAACTGTTCTGCGCTGTGGCCGCACCCCATGAATACGAAACGGTGACCGCTGTGCTTTCCTGTGCAGGGAACGAATTCACCGCCAAGGGAAAGACCGTGCTTGTCCCCGGCTGGAAAGAGATCGACCAGCGGTTCCGCTCCACTCTGAAAGCAGACGGTGAAGAAGAAACGGAAGCGATGAACACTCTGCCGGAACTGGTCGAGGGACAGACTTTTTCCGTGACTGCCGATATTTTGGAACACTTCACGTCCCCGCCGAAAGCCTACACCGAAGATACGCTCCTGTCAGCAATGGAGCGGGCCGGGGCCGAAGATATGCCGGAGGACAAGGTGAATTGCTCCGCAGGAGCAAGAGAGGGTGGCCTGGGCCATGCGGAACGCAAAGGGCTGGGCACTCCGGCCACCCGTGCCGCGATTCTGGAAAAATTGGTGCAAATGGGCTTTGTGCAGCGCAAGGGCAAACAGCTTGTCCCCACCAAGGACGGCATCAATCTGGCGGTGGTTCTGCCGGAAAGCCTGACCTCTCCCGCCCTGACTGCTGAATGGGAGAATCGCCTGACCGAGATTGCCAAGGGCAATGCAGACGCGGACGAGTTCATGGCCGAAATTGAAGCGCAGGTGCGCCAGCTGGTCAAGACCTATTCTTGTATCAGTGCAGATAAGCAAAACCTGTTCCAGTCGGAACGGGTTATTATCGGCAAGTGTCCCCGGTGCAGTGAAAACGTCTATGAGGGCAAGAAAAACTTCTACTGCGGGAATCGTAGCTGTCAGTTCGTGATGTGGAAGAATGACCGCTTCTTTGAGCAGCGCAAAAAGGCGTTCACACCGAAGATCGCCGCCGCTCTGCTCAAAAACGGTAAGGCAAAGGTCAAGGGCCTCTATTCCGAAAAGACAGGCAAAACCTATGATGCAACGGTGCTTCTGGCAGATACGGGAGGCAAGTACGTCAATTACCGGGTAGAGCGCAAAGAGTAAGGCAAAAATACGAGGGCCGGTTATGGTAAGGTGAAGCATTCATTTTGCCATAACCGGCTCTCTCTATCCGTAGGATAGCAAAAAAGGAGTGTGACCAAATGAGCGAATTATTTTCCATCCAGCTGCAAAATCGGCAGCAGCAAGGCAGGGATGGCGTCTGGCTGGACCTGCCCACTACAACCGAACAGGTACAAGCGGCCCTGCGGCAAATCGGCATTTCGTCCGATAATCCGCAGGGCCTTTTCATTTCCGGCTATTTTGCCGAGGAAGAAAAGCGTTTTGCCATCCCCTACAACATGGTGCTGGCATCCAATGTGGACGAACTGAACTTTCTGGCATCACGACTGGAAACACTCTCTACCGGGGAACGCGCAGAGCTGAACGCCGCCCTGCAAGCCCCGCAGAGTGAGCTTTTCAGCATCGGGAGAATCACCGACTTTCCCGAAAACGTGGACTACTATGTGCATCTGCCGGATGTGCACGGGCCTGCCCAGCTAGGAGATTACTACCTGAATCGCTCCGGCATGGTGGATATGCCGGAAGAATGGAAAGGCGGCATCGACACGGCACAGTTTGGCCGGTATGTGGCTCAGCAGGAACAGGGCGTGTTTACCGAGTATGGCTACCTTGTCAAAAGCGGGGACGCGTGGCAGAAAGTCCACGAGGGCCAGCCTGTGCCGGAGGAATACCGGGTACTGTCCTTTCCTGCGCCGGAAGTTTTGCGAGATTCGGCCAACATCCCGCCACCTGTTCAGCCTGAAACGGAACCGCAGAAAGTTATTCCCATTATCCTAAACGGCAAGGACAGCGCAGAGCGGATGAAAGAAATTACGGACCGACTGGAAACAGGGATTCAGCAGTTGTTCGACAGCGACCGCTACAAAGCCTATCTCACCACGATGGCAAAATTCCACAATTATAGCTTCAACAACACCTTGCTGATTGCCATGCAGGGCGGGCAGCTGGTGGCGGGCTTCAACAAGTGGAAAGACACGTTCCACCGCACCGTAAAGAAAGGCGAAAAAGGCATCAAAATCCTTGCTCCTGCGCCGTACAAGGTCAAGCAGAAGATGGAAAAGCTGGACGAGCAGGGCAAGCCGGTTCTGGAGTATCAGGACAAGGCGACGCCGGCTTATCTGGATCAATACGAGGCGTTCTATCGTAAAATATTGGCAAATGAATAGACGTCGTAACGCAGCGGTAGCCGGGATTTCCCTTTGCGCACTTTTTGCCGCCCTGTTTTCATGTACGAAAGTGGACAACACGGTCGGCAGTTCGTTGATCCCCAATGACCAGCAGATGCAAATTTTCGAGGATACCGTTTCCGGTATCGATGCTTACCTGCAGTTGGTGGATTCACTTCCGATGACAGTCACCAATTACAACTGGTATTACGGATGCATGGGCGCCAAGAAGGATCCCGTTTACGGGGCTTTCGAGTCGGGCTGGCTCGGGCAGTACGGCGGAGCCTCGTTTTATTCTTCCAATGAAGAGGCTACGGACCGTTACGGGACGGCCCCGGTCGGGGATTCGATCTGCTTGTATCTGACGTTCGAATCCTCGCTGAGCTCGGGTGATACCGCTAAAACGCAGACCTTTAATGTCTATGAGGTTACCAAGCGCCTTTACGTGGATTCGATCTACTATTTGAATCATTTTGATGTCCGGGAAGTAATCGATCCGGAACCGTTGCTCACTTTCGATTATAAACTCGGGGACGGCACGAATATTACGAAACGGATGACCAGCGATAAAGCTGTGGCGTTGATGAACAGGCTGCTCAAAGCGACTACGGAGATGTACGAAGACGATTCGCTGTTCGTCAATGAATACAAAGGTATCTATGTTGCGCCGGCGGATAACTCTCCGCGCGATGCCGCCGCACTTTCCATGCTGACCACTTCGGCTTCGATGCAGGTATATGCGCATAATTTCACCGATGAGACCGCGACGACTGCGCCATGGAGCAGGCACGCGCGAATGGCAAAAAGGTCGGCATTTTCCGCCCCATTACCATCTGGCCGTTCCCGGAGCGCGAGCTGCGGGAGATCTGTAAAACGGCAAAGCGGATGCTTGTCGCCGAACACAACGGCGGCCAGATTCTGCTGGAGGTCGAGCGCATCGTCAAGGGCGCGTGCGCGGTTGATTTCATCGGGCGGCTCAACGGCACGGTCATTACGCCGCAGGAAATCCTGAAAAAGCTTGAGGAGGCAGAGTAAATGGTCAATACCGGCGATATGAGCGTCAACCCCGGCAACACCTCGACGCTCGTTTATAAATACATGCGCCCGGAGCATCTGCCGCACATCTGGAGTCCCGGCTGCGGCGACGGCATCATCATGCGCGATGAGGCGCAGGC
>OGLB01001393.1_pt1 | contig 10442 bp, 7 predicted proteins | sample 1572551 | NCBI WGS metagenome assembly OGLB01 (sample SAMEA2582003, study PRJEB24529) | metagenome | biome: Human gut stool | place: China | collected 2011
TGATGCCCCTCACGGGCGAGAACCGCTATCTCGTGGCGCAGGGGCTGGCGCAGATCAACGCCCGCCCCCGGCCGGGCATCCGCGCGCTGCTGCACGAGTGCGGCGCGGAGGGCCGCCCCGTCACGGCCACGACCATCGGCTTCACGCTCGCGCCGCGCATCAACGCGGCCGGCCGACTGGGCAAGACGGCCGTTGCAGCGCTGCTGCTGCTGACGAATGACGACGGCGAGGCCGACCGCTACGCCGCCGGGCTCTGCCAGCTCAACCGCGAGCGGCAGGCGCTCGAGCAGCAGATCTGGGAGGAGGCCTCGGCCATCGCGTGCCGCTACCCGCCGCGGATGCCGCTCGTGCTTGCGAGCGACTCGTGGCACCAGGGCGTGATCGGCATCGCCGCCTCGCGCCTGAGCGAGGAGTTCCACCTGCCGACGATCATGATCTGCTGCGACGGCGAGCGCGGCAAGGGCTCGTGCCGCAGCTTCGGCGGCTTCAACCTGTACAATGCCCTGAGCGCCTGCTCGGAGTATCTCGAGGGCTTCGGCGGCCACGCGCTGGCAGCCGGGCTGACGATCCGGCGCGAGAACATCGACCGCTTCCGCCGCGCGCTCGGCGAGTATTACCGCCAGAACCCGGCCGACGACCTGCCGGAGCTCACGTGCGACCTGCGCGTGAACGATCCGCACCTGCTGACCATGCCGTGCATCGAGTCGCTCGACGCGCTCGAGCCGTGCGGCAACGGCAACCCCAAGCCCCTGCTGTGCATCACGGGCGCACGGCTCGTCAACGCCGTGCCCATCGGCGGCGGCCGCCACCTGCGGCTGCATTTTGCCAAGGGCGGGTATAATTATGCCGGCATCTTCTTCTCGTGCACCCCGGCGCAGCTGGGCGTGCGCATCGGCCAGTGGGTGGACGTGGCCTTCACGCCGCAGATCAACGAATTCCGCGGCCGCCGCAGCGTGCAGCTGCTCGTGACCGACGTGCGCCCGAGTGACCCGCTGCCCCTGTGCCGCGCGCTGCTGAAAAATCAGTGCATCCCCGCGTGGGACACGGTGGATCTCTATCCCCTGCGCGCGGACTTCGCCGTGGCGTGGCGGTGGCTGAACGCGCCGGTGACCTTCCCGCTCGAGGAGCTGCCCGCGCGCGCGCCCATGCGGCCGGAGAAGTTCTGCGTGTGCCTGCGCGTCATGGCCGAGATGGGTCTCGCCGCCGTGGACTTTGACGGCAAAACGCTGCGCCTGCGCCCCCTGCCGACGAGCGGCAAGGTGGACCTTGGCGCGTCGAAGCTGCTGCAGACCCTGCGCGAGCGCCGCCAGAGCCTGCTATGAAACACTTTCAAGAAATCCCCATTCCGTTCGGGAAAGGAGCTGTCCCTATGTCTGAAGCGACCCGCGCCGAAAACGTGGCCCCGAAGCCCTACGACCTCGAGGCCCACTATCAGGAGCTGGAACAGAAGATCACCGCCGCCGGCATCCCGGCCGATCTTGGCCGCGTGCGCGCGGCCTTCGAGTGCGCCGACCGGGCCCACTCCGGCCAGAAGCGCCGCGACGGCTCGCCCTACGTGTCGCACTGCATCGCCGCCGCCATCATCACGGCGGAGATGGGGCTCGACGAGGACTCGATCATCGCCGCGCTGCTGCACGACACGATCGAGGACACCTCGCTCACGCACGAGGACATTGCGCGCAGCTTCGGCACCTCGGTGGCCGACATCGTCGAGGGCGTCACGAAGCTCACGCGCGTGCAGTACACGAGCGTCGAAGAGCAGCAGATGGAGAACATGCGCAAGATGCTCCTGGCCATGGCCAAGGACATCCGCGTCATCCTCATCAAGATGGCCGACCGCCTGCACAACATGCGCACGATGGCCTACCAGAGCGAGGAAAAGCAGCGCATCAAGTCCCTCGAGACGATGGAGATCTACGCCCCCATCGCGCACCGCCTCGGTATGCAGAAGATCAAGTGGGAGCTCGAAGACCTCTCGCTGCTGTATCTCGACCCCACGGGCTACAAGGCCATCACGGACGCGCTCGATCAGCGCATGCCGACGCTCGAAAAATTCATGGGCGAGATGCGCACGCAGATCCGCGAGCGTCTGGAGGCAGAGGGCGTGCACGCGACGATCTCGAGCCGCATCAAGCACATCTACAGCATCTACCGCAAGATGTACGCGCAGAATAAGACGATGGACGAGGTGCTCGACCTCTTCGCGTTCCGCGTCATCGTCGACACTGTGGCCGACTGCTACAACGTGCTCGGCATCATCCACGACCTTTACCGTCCCATTCTGGGCCGTTTCAAGGACTATATCGGCACGCCCAAGCCGAACATGTACCAGTCGCTCCACACCACCGTCATCGGTGCGGACGGCATCCCGTTCGAGGTCCAAATTCGCACCGAAGAGATGCACGAGATCGCCGAATACGGCGTCGCCGCGCACTGGAAGTACAAACAGGGCATCTCCGGCAACGCAGGCGAGCACAACTACGAATGGGTGCGCCGTTTGCTTGAAAATCAGGAGAACACCGACGCCGAGGAATTCGTCCACACGCTCAAGGTCGACATGTTCGCCGACGAGGTCTTCGTCTTCTCTCCGCGCGGCGACGTGACGAACCTCCCCGCCGGCGCGACGCCCATCGACTTTGCCTACTCCATCCACTCGGCCATCGGCAACCGCATGACGGGCGCGAAGGTCAACGGGCGCATCGCCCCGCTCGACTATCAGCTCAAAAACGGCGACATCGTCGAAATTCTGACTTCGAAAAACGCGCACGGCCCCAGCCGCGACTGGCTCAAGATTGCCAAATCGAGCGAGGCACGCAGCAAGATCCGCCAGTGGTTCAAAAAGGAGCGCCGCGAGGAAAACATCATCAACGGCCGCATCTCGTTTGAAGCAGAGCTCAAGCACCTCGGCATCCCGATGAGCGACGTGCTCGGCACGGATATCGAGGCCGCGCTTCTCAAGAAGACGTCGTTCGGCTCGATGGATGAGATGTACGCCGCCATCGGCTACGGCGGATTTTCCGCGCAGAAGGCCGTCAACCGCATCCACGACGAGATCGTCAAGCTCGAAAAGCAGCGCAAGGAGGAGCGCGCCGCCACCGTGCCGGTGGACAACTCCGGCGCGACGCGTCCCGCCGTCCCCAAGCGCACGAAGAGCGAGCAGGGCATCGTGGTCGAGGGGCTGTCGAACTGCCTTGTCAAATTCTCCAAGTGCTGCACGCCTGTCCCCGGCGACGAGATCGTCGGCTTCATCACGCGCGGCTACGGTGTGTCCGTCCACCGCTGCGACTGCCCCAACGCCGCCATTGAGCGCAGAAAGCCCGAGGAGCGCGGCCGCTGGATCAAAGTGAGCTGGGGCACGGACGTCAAGGAGTCGTATCAGACCGCGCTCGACATTTACGCCAAGGACCGCCTCGACCTCGTGCTCGACGTCTCCGCCGCGCTCTCGTCCTCGCAGACGCGCGTGGCGTCCATCAACGCGACGACGACCGCCGACGGCTTTGCGGTCATTCACCTCAGTATTTTTATTTCCGACGCGCAGCATCTCGCGGCGGTCATGCGCCGGCTGCATCAGATCAGCGGAGTGATGAAGGTGGATCGCCCCGCGGGCTAAATTCCGCGCATCGCGCGGAGAGAAATGCCGCCTGCGGGCGGCAGGACCACACCCCCCATTTTCTTTCCCGAGAAAGAAAACGGGCGGTGTGACCGTCCAAAAGAAAGGCGTTTGATTGGCAGCCCCAAGCTCGAACAACCTTTATGCCTCCGGAATGCAACTGCCTGCGTGCGGCGGAGCCGCGTCAGCTTTGCAAGACGATTTGCCTCTGCTTCTACTACCCGCTGTTGCTCTGCTGATCTTGCGCAAGTGCAGCCTAATCGCCGTCTACCGATAATACGATATCGCGGCGAGCGTCAGCAATGCCGCCTTGGCAGGCAAGCACAAGATTGCACCAATCCGAAGTAGACGGAGATTGCTAAAGGGTAACGAATCGCAGGCAAAGCGGCAGCGAAGATAGGAGCAAGTCAAATCGTCTAGATACAAAAAACAGCAGGCACTCGATTCCGCAGGCTGCGCAGCTCTTCAAGCGCCCGACTGCCAATGCGGGGGTCGAGGGGGACTCCCCTCGCCTTTCTCTGGGGGATCAAAAGGGGGTATTCTCTTCGGAAAGAGAATACCCCCTTTTATTCGCGCCCCTGCACGGTGCAGGGATTTACCACCCTGCATGGTGCAGGAGAAACCTTATTTCTCTTCCTGAGCCTTCAGCTTAGAAAGTTCTTCTTCCTCCAGCTGGCGATACGCCACCTTACCAACCAGAGTCTTTGGCATATCCTCCTTGAACTCGATGTCATACGGCATGGCGTACTTCGCCACATTCTTGCGGCAGTAGGCCAGAAGCACCTGCTTGGTCTCCTCGGTCGCGGGCACGCCCTGCGCAAGCTTGACGAACGCCTTGACCTTCTGCATCTTGTAGGGATCGGGCACGCCGATCACGCAGCTCATCTGCACGTACTCGTGCGCGTCGAGGATATTTTCGATCTGGCCGGGATAGACATTGTAGCCGGACGAAATGATCATGCGCTTGGCACGGCCGCGGAAGTAGATAAAGCCCTGTTCATCCATCACGCCCAGGTCGCCCGTGTAGACCCACGTCAGGCCGTCGGCGTGCGTGCGAAGCGTCTGCGCCGTCTCCTCGGGATTGTTCATGTACTCCTTCATCACGGTTGGGCCCGCGAGCAGGATCTCGCCCTCCTGCCCGTAGGGAACCTCCCGGTCAGTGTCCGGCTCGACGATCTTGATGTAGGTATCCGGGAACGGCAGGCCGATGGAGCCCTCCTTGAACATGTGCGGCGGCGTCAGGCAGCAGGCCGTGACCGTCTCGGTCGTGCCGTAGCCCTCGCGCACCTGAATGGACGCCTTATGGTCATAGAGGAACTTGTCGAACTTCTTCTTCAGCTCGATCGACAGGCTGTCGCCGCCGGAGAATACGCCCTTGAGCGAGCTGAGGTTCGCCCCGTCCATGCTCGGCAGGCGCAGCAGCGCTTCGTAAAGCGTCGGCACGCCGGCGATGAAGTTGCACTTGTACTTCACGATCTGCTTGGCGTAGCTCTTGGCCGTGAAGCGCGGGATCAGGATGCAGCGTCCGCCCTGCGAGAGCATCGTGTGCACGCACACGCCGAGGCCGAAGCCGTGAAACAGCGGCATCGCCGCCAGCATGCGGTCGCCGGGGCGGAACATCGGGTTCGCCGCGATGACCTGCTGGCCGAGGGCGTTGAAATTCTTGTTCGTCAGCACGATGCCCTTTGTTGTGCCGGTCGTACCGCCGGAATAGAGGATCACAGCGGGGTCCGCGCCCTCGCGCTTGACCTTATAGGTCTTATAGTAGCAGGAGCGGGAGAGCTTCATGAAGTCCTTCCACATGATGACCGGCGCATCCTCGGGAATTTTCTCGATCTTGCGTCCCTCGGTGAGCATATAGCCCGCCTTGATCGTCGGGGACAGCGCGTCGCGCACGCTTGCGATGATCATGTTCACGACCTTCGTGCGCTCGCGCACCTTTTCAAACTTGTTGTAGAACTGGTCGAGCGTCACCGCCGCCACGCTTTCCGAGGCGTTCAGGTAAAACTCGATCTCCTTCTCTGCCGACAGCGGATGGATCATGTTCGCAATGCCGCCGACGAGGTTGACGGCGTAGAACATATAGATGGCCTGCGGGCAGTTCGGCATGGCAATGGTCACCTTGTCACCCTCGCGCACGCCGATGGTCTTGAGCGCCTTGGCGCACTGCTCGATCTCGCGGATCATCTGGCGGTAGGTCGTCGACTTTCCCATGAACGTAAAAGCGATGTTGCCCGGATATTTCTTAGCGATCCGCTCCACGGCCTCGAACATCGAGCCGTCGAAATACTCAAGGTGCATCGGCACCTCGCCCATGTAATCCTTCCAGGGCGTTCTGACAATGGAATCACTCATATTCTACTTCCTCCGATAGCGGTCGTTCCAAAAGGGCGGGGTGTTCTAACAGATATTTGAAAAGGCGCACGCTCTTTGCGTAATAGTAGCCGTCGGCAATGCGCTCATCCACGGTGAGGCCGAGGTCGACCGTCTCCTGCATTTCGACAAGGCCGTGCTCGTCGTACAGCGGCGTCCACTTCTTTTCGCCGATGATGCAGAACAGCGAGCTCGTGCCCCAGTTCGTCAGGTGGTGGTAGCCGCTTTTGAGATGAATGGAACCGAGGTTGGAGATGAACACCGAACTGTAGTTCGGGTCCTTGCCGATCAGGAAATCGGGGCACCAGCCGTGCTTGTCGAGCCAGCGGATAAATCGCACCGCCGCCTTGGACAAAAAGCGCGGCAGGCTGTTGAGCACATTCATGCTGTTGTCGGTCGTGTTGACCTTCTTCTGCTCGCGGCAGGCCGCAACCTCCTGGTGGATCTCCTCGTGGATCGTGTCGATGGTGCTCTCAGGCTTTATCTCCAGCAGAGCCATGGCCTCTTCGCTGCCGTCGGCAAACTCCTTTTTGATGACAAAGCCCGCTGTCACCTTATTGCGCTGATAGTAGTTTTCATTCGCGTAAAAGCGGTTGAGCTTCGGCCGTAAAATGACCGTCTTAACGAGCGCCGTCAGGATCACGTGGAAAAACGTGTACTTGAACGGAATGCCCTCATAGTTTTTCGTCGCAATGTACTCCTTGATGGGCTCTAAATTCACGCGCTCTGCGATATACGCCTCGTTGTCCGCGCGGTTGGGATAGATGATGCCCATGATAAAGTGCAGCGAATCCACATCGCGCAGCAGTGTTGCGTCGCGCCGGTCGCCCCAGCGTCTTTTCTGTTCTGCCATAAAACCTTCTTCCTTTTCTTTCGGTTTTGCTTCTTTTCCCCCACCCTTCCACAAGTGGGACCCCTCTTTAGGGAATAAACCGCTCAAAAATGGCGATCGCGCCCTCGCGCTCCGCCGTCTCCAAGTCTTCTTTCGACCGGATGGTCCAGTAAACGCCCTGCGCGCCGTAGAGCTTACGGCATAAACGCGGCGCCCAGTTTTTCTTATCTTCAAATTTATAGGCGACAAAATCCGGCTGTGCCATGATGTTGCCCAGCAGATTCGTCGTCGCAAACGCCATCGGCAGGCTCAAATTGCCGCGCTCTTTCAAAAAGTCGCAGCTCAACTGCCCGCGGATGACCTCTGGCCGGTGCTTTTTCAGCCACACCACGCACCGCGGGTCGAACGACTCCACGCAGTACTTGACGTCAAACTTGTCGAGTTCCGCCATCGTGCGCTCGGTCAGCTCGGCAAAGTTGTCGCGAAAGCTCTTGACCTCCACAATGAGCGGCAGGCCCGTCCCCGCAAACAGCGCGAGCACATCCTTGAACTGCGGGATGGCCTCCTTCGTCCCGTCCAGCGCATAGTCCTTGAGTTCGTCCGCGCTCAGGTCTTCGAGGTATCCCTCGCGGCCCGTCATGCGCTTCACATCGCTGTCGTGGAACACGGCAAGCGTCCCGTCGCGCAGCAGGTGCACGTCGAGCTCCGCGCCGAAGCCCCGTGCGATCGCGCGCGAGAATGCCGGCAGCGAATTTTCGGGAATGCCCGCCTCCTTATCGTAGAGCCCGCGGTGCGCATAGCGGAATTTCCGCAGCGCCGCCATCGACTCCGTTCCGCGCCGCGCGCGCAGTAAAACCGCCCACGCGACCGCCAGAATCAGGCAAATTCCGACAACGATCCGTAAAATTTTCACTTTAGATCACTTCTTGTATTCGATTTAGTCCGCATCCATATCCTCAAACGCCGCAAGCCCGGCCTTGGCCTCCACCTTGCAGTCGCCATGGCGCACAAAGCACATCGTCACAAAGCTGCACGCCACGAAGAACGCCGCATACGGGAACAGCATGCTGTAGCTGATGTGCTTCAAGAGCGTGCCCGCCAAAATCGGCGTCACGACCTGCGCCGCCATCGAAAACGTGTAGTAGTAGCCCGTAAACTTGCCGATATCGCTGCCCTTGCACATTTCAACGACCATCGGCAGCGAGTTGACGTTGATCGCCGCCCACGCAAGGCCGACGAGCGCAAACACGACAAACATCACGGCGTTGATGCTCTGATAATGCGTCGTCAAAAAGTACGCCGACGCAAAGCACGCCGCAAGCAGGATGACGCCGCCCTGAATGGTCTTCTTGCGTCCGATCTTCGACGCCATCTGCCCCACGGGGATGTACGACACGATGGCCCCGCCCGTCGCGACGAGCAAACACGTCGACGCGCCGCCGAGGCCCTGCCCCATCACGCGCCCGACATACGTCGTCCACCACGTCGTCACGCCGTTGTAGCCGATGTACCACAGCGCGATCGAGTTCAGCAGCATCACAAGGCTGCGCTTGACTTCTTTGGGCAGCTCCTCACTGCCGTCCGGCTCCTCCTCCACGAGCTGCTGCTCGGGATGCTCGGCCTCGTATTCCTTCTCCGCCGCCGCGAGCTTCGGCTCGTTTGTCGTGAAGTACAGCACGATGACCGAAACCGCCATCAGCACCGACACGACGACAAAAAGCGGTTGGTAGTTCACATGCGCGGCCCCCGCCGTCTTGCTGTTCGGATACAGCACCGCCGCCGCGATCAGATACGAAATGCCGCCGACCGCACCCATCAGGTTGATGATCGCGTTCGCGCGCGATCTTATGGGCTTGGGTGTCACGTCCGGCATCAGCGCCACCGCAGGCGAGCGGTAGGTCCCCATCGCCACGAGCAGCAGCCCCAGCGTGACGACGAACATCGCGAGCTTACCCGTGCTCGCGCCATTTGCGTAGCCGTTGTCAAAAAGCGGCAGCAGATTCATCAGGATCACCGCAGCCGCCGTGCCGCCGAGGATAAACGGCATCCGCCGCCCGATCTTCGTGCTCGTCCGATCACTCAGCGCGCCGAAGAACGGCAGCAAAAACAGCGCCAGCACATTGTCCGCCGCCATGATCGCGCCGGAAATGGTCTCGTCTAAGTGGAACGTGTTCGTCAAAATCAGCGGGATGATGTTGTCGTACATCTGCCAGAACGCGCAGATGGACAAAAACGCCAGCCCCACCAGCACCGTGCGCTTGTGGTCAAGCTTCATAGCCGTTCTCCTTGCAAAGAAAAGTCGATTTCCTTAGAATCACAGTAGAATATCATGTTTTCGCCAAAATAGCAAGCGCCCGTCGCCCGCCGCTCTGTCAAATTCCCGTAAAGCACCAATATTCCTTGCCTTTTCGTCCCGTTTTCGCTATAATGGAACAAAAATTGTGAAAAAGGAGCCCCCATGCTGTTTTGGAAGAAGAAAACGCCCCCGCTCGTCCAGTCCTCCGCCTCCGCGTGGCGCGAGCAGTGGCGCGCGATCGTCCCGCCCGAGTGCCGCAACGTCCCCGTCACCGTCGGCGATAAGACCGTCACCGCCTACGTGCAGATCAACCATTTCGTGATGATGCTCCAGGACGGCTTACTCATGGAGGAGCACTTTTTCGACGTCTGCTCCCACTTCCAGCGCGCGGGCTACCATGTCATCTGGCTCATGCGCTGCACGCAGGACATCGAAAACGGCTATTTGAAGCTTAAAAAGCAGCGCGGCGACAAATGCCTCTGGAAGTGGCGCAAGCCCACGACGAACTTCGGCCGCTGGACGTCCGACAACCGCTGCGTGACCATCCTCCTCCAATATAAGCCCGCGCCCGACGGCCCGCTCGAGCACTGCACCGAGCACATTTTGCAGCGCGTCCAGTGGGCGGAGAGCTCGGACAACGCGCAGATGGTCCCCTCGCGCACGGAATTTGCCACCGTCGGCGTCCCCGGCACCCCCGCCGAGCTCGCCAACTGGCTCCGCGGAGGCTTCATGTCGGCCGATTTGTAAAATTTATCTGCATATTCAGTCATAATTTGACTTTCGAAATCAGTCATAATCTCACATAATCTCAGTTATTTAGGGTCGTTTTGCTTCGTTGTGCCGTTTCATCCTGCATCTTTTTTCATGTTTGCGAAACATGAAAGCACTGCTTCGGCAGTGCTTTTTTATTTCTATCATAACGGAGGATTTTGCATTGAAACGTACAACCAACTACGCTCTCCCGAACAGCACCCCATTTGTTAGACAGTATGATATACTATCTAACAAGTGGGGTGTTTTGCTATGCCAAAAGGAGTACCAAACAAACGATATACGCCGGAGTTCAAGAGAATGGTTGTAGAAACCATGAAAAAAGAACATCTGAGTATCTATGCAGCGATGCAGGAATTTGGAATTAACGACCATAAAATTATAGAGCGCTGGGAACGCATTTATTTGGAAGAAGGGCCGGAAGGGTTAGCCATCGAACGGCGTGGCCGCAGCAGTAAGGGTCGTCCGCCAAAGCAGTTGCCGAAGCAGGTAGAAGAAGATCTGCTGGCCGAAGTGCAGCGACTGCGTGCGGAGAACGATTACCTAAAAAATTTGCAAGC
>OGLB01001394.1_pt1 | contig 10438 bp, 7 predicted proteins | sample 1572551 | NCBI WGS metagenome assembly OGLB01 (sample SAMEA2582003, study PRJEB24529) | metagenome | biome: Human gut stool | place: China | collected 2011
GTAGCTTACCAAAAGCCCGCGCTCAGCAGCAAGGTAAAACTCCTCCGCCGTTCCGCCAAGCCATACATCGCTGCCGGAAGAAGCAAGAAAATTAAAACGGTTTTCCGCCCTTCCCGGCGGCAGCGGCACTACCTGCGTTTCTACGCCGCTTGCTTTGGTAAAATCTTCTGCCAGCGCGTCGGCTATATCCACCGGCATGCTTATGCAGATTTTTACCTGTTCCTTTTTTTCTGCCTCATCCTTACCGGCAGTATGCGCCGTATTCAGCACTGTTAAAATACAAAAAGCCGCAGCAATTACAGCCAAAAATTTTTTCATCATTAAACCTCGCCAAGCTGATTTTCTTTTATTATACCACAGCCGCGCGCATAAACAAAAATCCCGGGCAGGCAAACTGTCCGGGATTTTACTTTTAAAAATCAGTCACGGTCGAAAACCATAATCTTATCGAAATCAAGGTAAACTTTTTCGCCGTCGGTAAACTCTTTCAATTCCGCACCTTTTACGATAACGCGGATTACATGGTGTTTGCACTGTACACGGTAATCAACCGCATCGCCAAGATAGAAACGGTGTACCAGCGTGCCTTCGATAGTACCGCTTGTGCGGGACATAGTAATGTTTTCCGGGCGCACTGCAATGGTAGCGCTACCGGTTATGCCGCTGGTATTGGGGAAGGATACGCCGGTGCCGCTGATATATACGCGGTCGCCCTGTACTTCGCCTTCCACAAAGTTTACAAGGCCGATAAAGTCGGCAACCATCTTGTTGGCCGGGTTGCGGTAAATTTCGTACGGCGTGCCGATTTGCTGAATAACGCCGCGGCTCATAACAACAACGCGGTCACTCATAGTCATTGCTTCGGACTGGTCATGCGTTACATAAATAACGGTAATGCCCAGTTCCTTCTGAATAGAAGAAATTTCAAAGCGCATGCTTTCACGCAGCTTGGCGTCAAGGTTTGACAAAGGTTCGTCCAAAAGCAGAAGGCCGGGGCGCATTACCAGCGCACGTGCCAGTGCAACACGCTGCTGCTGGCCGCCGGAAAGCTGATGCGGATAACGGCTGCCGTACTCGTCAAGATGCACGAGTTTAAGCATTTCCGCAACTCTTGCAGCGCGTTCTTCTTTGGGAACTTTTTGAATTTTAAGCGGATATGCAACGTTTTCGGTAACAGTCATGTGCGGCCATACGGCATAAGACTGGAAAACCATGCCGATATCGCGTTTTTCTGGCGGCACGAAAGTATTTTTTATATGCGAGCTTACGCAGTGGTCGCCGATATAAATTTCACCTTCTGTCGCTCTTTCAAAGCCGGCAATCATACGCAGCGAAGTTGTTTTGCCGCAGCCGGAAGGGCCGAGGAGCGAAACAAATTCGCCGTCCTTTACGGTAAGGTCAAAATCGCTTACGGCCGTAACATCACCAAACCGTTTAAAAACATGCTCTATACGTACTTCTGACAATTTATTCCACTCCTTTTAAATACCAACATTACCCTTAGTAAGCTTGTTCAAAATAACATTGCCCACCAGAACTATCAGCAAAATAATTACCGAAAGCACGGAAGCATTCTGTGTATCGGCATAAGTCTGCAAATCGTACAGCAGTACGCCGATAGTTTTGGTATCACTGCCGTACAAAAGCAGCGACATCGTCAATTCATAAAATGACGGCATAAAGATTAAGAACCAGCCGGCGATAATTGACGGTGCAATCAGCGGCATGATGATGTCTTTGCAGGTACGCAGCCAGCTTGCGCCGGAGTTAAGAGCCGCTTCCTCCAGAGAGATATGTACCTGGCTTAAGGAAGCTGCAATAGTGCGCACGGACATCGTCATATATTTTACAAGGTAGCTGACAACCAGAATCCACATGGTGGAATATAGGTTCAGGCCAAAGTTGCCGGAGAAGGTAATAACAAGTGCCAGCGCGATAACGATACTCGGCGTGGAGCCGCCGATAATTGTCAGCATATCCGGCAGGTTGCGTCCTTTAACATTTGTTTTAACGGCAAGATAAGCGATAAACACCGAAAGAATTGTGCCGATAGTAGCGGCAATAACGCCGTATACAACGGAATTCCATACGCTTTCCATATACTGGGAGCTGGTAATAACAGGAATCCAGGCATCAAAGCCAAGGTTATCAAGAGTAATGCCTTTGGACATACTCTTTAACAGCGAAGTAAGCAAAATGGAGCCTAACGGCAGGATAACGGCAACAAAGCCATAGAAGCCTACCGCAAAGAAAGCAGGCCATTTCCATTTGCCAAGCTCAACAATGTTCGGGCGGGTGCTTTTGCCGCTGATAGTGGTATAATCCTTGCGGCCAAGCATCCAAGTCATAAAGAACAGCAGGGCATTGGCAATAAACATCAGGGAAGCTGCCAGCGACGTTGCATCGCGGATGCCCGCTTCGTCGCCCATATAAGTATAAGTAACAATACGGGTTGTCATAACTTCAATATTGCCCGGCATACCAACAATAGCAGGAATACCGAAGCAGGAGCCTGCCGCAATGAATACCAGAAGGCCGCCTGCCAGAATGGAAGGCGCCATCAGGGGCAGCGTAACGTCAATAAGAGTGCGCAGCGGCGAAGAACCGGAAACCCTTGCTGCTTCTTCCAGCGTCGGGTCCATTTTTTCCATCGCACGCGAAATAGTAATAAAAGCAAATGGAGAATAGAATAAAGTCAAAACCCAGGCCAGGCCGCCTGTGGTATAAATATCAAACGGTGCAGTCTGTAAGTTAAAAATCCATTTAAACACATTGTTTAAATAACCTACGCTCGGGTTTAAAAGCTGTACCCATGCAATAGCGCCTACATAAGGCGGAATCATATAGCTGGCAACCAAAAGCGTGCGGTAGCCTCTTTTAAACGGCAGGTCGGTACGCCCAACCAGCCATGCCAGCGGAAAAGTAATAATAACGCTTGCCACCATTACAATCAGCGAAAGCTCAACAGTATTGGCAAGAGCGCGCCAGTTTACGTCCTGGCTGTAAACTTCACGGTAGTTGGCCAGCGTAAAAGAGCCGTCAACCAGAATGCTGTCATACAAAAGTACGCCCAGCGGAAAAACCACAAAATATAAAAGCAGTAATACCGACAGCGAAATTACAATAAATTTGCTGTTTATTCTTTGTAAAAAGCCCACCATAACTCCTTTCTACGGCATAAGGGCCGCCCTAAAACATAATTTAAGGTTGCTTTTTATAATGGGAAAAAAGGGATCGCCACATAGCGACCCCTAAATTCCTTCACTTAATTATTTCATGCCGGATTTAGAAAGAACCGTTATTCCATAACCCTTACGCGGAACTCTTCCTTAATTTCAGCTTTGTTGTCGGCAAGTTTCTGCCAATCAACTTTTACAGCTTTGTCAGAGAAGGATTTCAGTTCCGGAGCGCCTTTAGGAGGCTGTACGTCGCCGCGTACGGAGTGCATCCAGCCTTCAACAACAGCCTGCTGGCCTTCTTTGGAAAGCCACCAGTCAACCATGGCTTTAGCACCATCCGGGTTTTTGGTAGTATTGAAAATAGCAATCGGGGAAGGAATAATAACTACGCCGTCTTCAGGGTATACAACTTTCAAAGGCTCGTTTTTGGTAGCAGCCAGATTCAGGATGTTTTCTTCCAGAATCATTGCTGCTGCATATTCGCCTGTTAAAAGTTTGTTTTGAATTGCGGAGTTGCCTTCTTCAACACGCATGCCGTTAGCTTTCAGCTGGTCGAAATATTCCCAGCCGTATTTATCGGCAAGTGCGCCAACTGCAACAAATGCAGTACCGGAAAGCATCGGGTTAGGCATTGCAATTTTGCCTTTCCATTTCGGGTCAGTCAAATCTTTCCAGGATTTCGGAGCTTCTTCCGGAGAAAGTTTGTCGGAGTTATAAGCGATAATCATGTTGCTGATACGAACGGAAGACCATGCGCCTTTTTCGTCCTTATCGGTAATAACGTCCTTCAGGTTCGGGGAAACATAATCCAAAAGAAGGTTGTCTTTTTTAAGGGACAGGTAGTAAGAAGGTTCGGCAACCATTAAAACATCGGCGCCGATTTTTTTAGCTTTAATTTCGCCTGCCATTTTGGTCATAACTTTTTCGGTACCGCCCTGGAACCAGTCAACTTTCATGTCAGGGAAAACTTTGCTCATTGCCGGTTTGCAAACATTATCAATAATATCAGGATAAATGGAGGTATATACCATTACCTCGCCTTTCGGTCCGCCTGCTTTAGTGCCGGCTTCCTGCTTATCGCTGCCGCCGCAGCCTGCAACTGCAGCCGATAATGCCAGAACTGCCGCAGCAGTACAGAGCCATTTTGCTTTTTTCATGAGTCTCCACTCCTTTTAACGTATTTAAGATACTATTAATATTCTTCTCCCGGTTTTGTAAAATTCCTGCTTACATTAGGTAAAATGTTTTACATATTTTTAACATTTCTGTTACTTTTTGCAAATATTTTTCATATTTTCCATTACAAACGCACAATATGCTATTTTTGACCCACAGGGACATTTTAAGTCCCTTGGCAAACTGCCATAAAATTCATTTCCCACGCCGGTACATATCTGTGCTTGCGCAGATATATTTTATATTCCGGGCACAGCTGCCATAAAAGCTCCGGCAGCTCAAAAAAATCATTATCGTAATGATAAGCAGCAATAAACATTTTGGGCCTGTTACTTTTTATATGCTGTTTAAGCCCTGAAAGCGCCTGCTTTTCCGCACCTTCCACATCCATTTTAATATATGTTGCAGCTTCATACTGCAGCAGGTTATCCATTTTTAACGCTCGCACCTTGCGTTTATGTGCATTAATTAATGTAGACTGCCTGCCGCCGCTGTCAGAAAAATCAAGTTCCGTGTCTTCATCCCAAACTGCGGCTTCAACAAGCTGTACATTTTTTAACCCTTCTGTTTTTGCGCACAGTTTGCGGTAATTGCGCCGGTCTGCTTCCACCGCCGTTATCTTTTTATAGCTGCCGCAAGTAAGCTGCAAAAACTCCCGCACAGTGTCGCCGTCATAAGCGCCCAAATCCAGATAGCTCTCTTCTTTGCCAAAAGTAAAAAGCTGCGTTAAATCTTCTTTTCTGTCCGTTTCGCACTGCCACAAATAGTCCGGCCTGCCGCTGAGTTTATAATTAAGTACGTTTGCAAAAACTTTGCGCGACTGTTCATCTGCCAGCTTGTTATACACATTTTGCAGCCTGCCGGCATATTTTTCAAGCCAGACATTTGTTACTTCTTCACTGCCGGCATAAAGCGGCAAATGCGGCGCAAATACTGTATGCTCTGCGGCAAGTGCTTTAAAACGGTTAATAATTTCCGGCAGTTCGGAAGCAAAAGCAATTACCACTGCAAAGTTTTCAAGCCGGGCTTTAATATCGCTGTAATGCTCCACCTTAAAACCGCGGAAGTTCTGCCCGCGTACAAATTCATCGCTGGCAAAAATTCCGGCTGCCGTCAGGCCTTCCGCCGCCATTCTGTCAAGCACGGCATCAGCACCGTTGCCCATGCCGTACAGCACCAGCGGCAGCCCGCAGCTGCGCATATTTTGCCATACACTGTTGGTTTCTGTTATAAAATCAAGCATTGTTACCTTTTATACCTCGTTAAATAATTTGTTTTTATTGTACAACAAAACGGTGAAAAGGGGAATTGGATAGTTTTTTGGTTATGTTTGAATATTTACTTTTTATCTTTGATGGTACTTTACCATTTTTAATTTATTTTTAATTTATTTTTAATGAACTTACTTTTTACTATCTTGAACGAGCCTGCGATATTTCCAGAAGGTCACACCTGCAAAGGACAGACATAATCCTCCGCCCACAATAGCCAGCACATTTCTCCAGGTTTCATTCGAAGAGAAGTGAAAGAGTACCATTCCTGCCTGCAATGTCAGAAACAATTCGATGTAAAAAGCCGCCAGGTATCCCCTTTTGGCTTTTATGTGATAATCTGGTTTAATATTGTAACGCATCATTCTTTACAGTTATCGAAGCACAGCTCCCAGCTTGTTCTGCAAGTTACCAATCAACTTCTGCATGAACTTGTCAATCTGCTTGTCGTTCAGTGTAGCGTTTTCATCCTGAAGCATAAAGCTTACAGCATAGCTCTTCTTGCCAGCTTCCAGGTTCTTTCCTTCGTACACGTCGAACAATTCTACAGACTTGAGCAATTTCTTATCGGTTTCGCAAGCAATCTTTTCGATTTCAGCAAATTGCACCTTCTTGTCAATCAGCAATGCCAAGTCACGTTTTACAGCCGGGAACTTGGAGATTTCCTTGTAGCTTACCGTATTGCCCTTGATGGCCTTCATCAGTTCTTTCCAGTTCAGGTCGGCATAGTACACTTCATTGTCGATATCGAACGCTTTCTGAATCTTCTTGCAAACTACACCAAAGGTAGCCAGCAATTTACCACCACGGGTGTGTACGGAGATAGCTACTGAGTAGATATCGTCTGAAAGGTTACCGAATACCAGCGAGCCGAAGTTCACGCCCAGACGACGGAATATGTTCAGCACGTAAGCCTTCAGTTCGTAAACCGAAGCGTTTTCGTCGGCATGAGCCCATGAGTTGCTTACACGCTTTCCGGTAATCCACAACCCCATGTGCAACTCTTCTGAATAGCCTGACAACACTTTTTCCGGATTCTTTTTCTCAGCATGGAAGTGATAGCAGTTACCGAATTCAAAGAACTTCAAGTCAGCATTCTTGCGGTTGGCATTGTGCTGGATGCTTTCCAGACCACCGAAAAGTAAGGTAGCACGCATCACGTTCAGATCGTTACTCAACGGGTTCATCAGGCGAACCAGATTTTCCGGCTTGTAAGTTTCCAGTCCGTCGTAATAAGCGGCTGCTGTCAAAGAGTTGTTCAGGATTTCATTAAATCCGCAACCCACCAGCTGTTCACCTACCAGGTTCTGGAGTTTCACCGATTTGTCCACTTCTCCCTTCACGCTCAGGCTTGATTTCAGGGTAGTAGGAATTTCCACGTTGTTATATCCGTAGATACGAAGAATATCTTCAACCACGTCGCACGGACGCTGCACGTCTACACGATAAGGAGGAATCTGCAAAGAAAGACCTTCGGCCGTTTCTTCCACAATTTTCATTTCCAGGCTGGTTACGATGCTCTTCACCGTTTCTGCCGGAATTTCCTTTCCAATCAGTGAGTTTACATAATTATATGAAAGTTCTACCGCGAAATCGGCAATCGGATTCGGATAGTTATCTTTGATGTCAGAAGCAATTTCACCTCCGGCCAGTTCTTTCACCAGCAGAGCGGCCTCCTTCAAGGCATAGATAGTGATGTTCGGGTCGATACCACGTTCGAAACGGAAAGAAGAATCGGTGCTCAATCCGTGACGGCGGGCAGTCTTACGCACCCATGTAGGATGGAAGTAAGCACTTTCCAGGAACACGTCGGTAGTAGTTTCGGTAGTACCTGAATCCAGACCTCCGAACACACCGGCAATACACATCGGTTCTTCCGCGTTGCAAATCATCAGGTCCTTGTCGGACAATTTACGTTCCACTTCGTCCAATGTAACAAACGGAGTTCCTTCGGCACAAGTCTTCACCACAATCTTGCCGCCCTTTATCTTGTCGGCATCGAAGCAGTGCATCGGCTGGCCATAGGCGTGCAGGATGTAGTTGGTAATATCAACGATGTTATTAATAGGACGCACACCAATAAGGCGGAGCTTGTTCTGCAACCATTCAGGGCTTTCCTTCACCGTTACTCCCTTGATGGCTACTCCGGCATAACGCGGGCAGGCTTCAGTATTTTCCACCACAATGTCGATATTCATGTCATGATTGTCTACCTTGAATGCATCTACCGAAGGACGCTTCAGCGTAGCTTTATGACCGTTCTGAATGAGCCATGCGTAGAGGTCGCGTGCCACACCATAGTGTGAGCAGGCATCGGCACGGTTCGGAGTGATGTCCACTTCGAGTACGTATTCGCTCTTCACATTATAGTAATCCTTGGCCAGTGTACCCGGAACTACGTCGGCAGGCAACACGATGATACCTTCATGGCTTGTGCCCACGCCGATTTCATCTTCGGCACAAATCATACCGTTTGATTCTACGCCACGGAGCTTCGACTTCTTGATGGTGAAGCATTCGTCACCATCATACAATTTTGTACCCAGCGTAGCTACGATAACCTTCTGTCCGGCAGCCACGTTGGCAGCACCACAGACAATCTGCACAGGTTCTCCCTGTCCTAAATTGACGGTCGTAATATGCATGTGGTCAGAATTGGGATGCGGCTCGCAGGTCAGCACTTCGCCTACTACCAAACCTTCCAATCCTCCCTTGATAGTTTGAACTTCTTCCACTCCCCCAGTCTCCAGACCGATGGAAGTCAGTGCGGCTGCCACTTCGTCCGGAGTAAGGTCGAAGTCGACGTATTCTTTCAGCCAGTTATAAGAAATATTCATATCGTAATAGTATTTTATAATTTCCCAAACAATGATGTGCAAAGTTAATACATATTTGGGATATAAGAGGTAAGACAAAAAATATTTTTAGCCAAAAACCGTCAGAATGGTACATCGGGCACAGGCGCGCCAAACGGATTGTCGGGCATAGGCGGCATCTCCGTGGGTGGAGGCGGTACGAAGTCCTGTCCGCCGCCGTTATTCATCTTCGAACGGAGCACCGGAGCCTTCTTTTCTTCGCCCGGCATCGGCACAATCATGTCGTCGTCGGGGTTCTGGAAACGGGCATATTCGCCACGGAAACGAAGCAGCACATCACCCACGGCACCGTTACGATGCTTGGCGATAATGATTTCGGCCATGCCGTGCAGGTCGTTTCCCTTCTCATCGGTGTAAATCTTATAGTATTCCGGACGGTGGATGAAGCACACCATATCGGCATCCTGCTCGATGGCTCCCGATTCACGAAGGTCACTCAATTGCGGACGTTTTCCGTCGATACCTTCACGGTTCTCTACTCCACGGTTCAACTGGCTCAGCGCAATAATCGGGATGTTCAGTTCCTTGGCCAATCCCTTCAACGAACGCGAAATGGTGCTGACCTCTTCCTGGCGGCTTCCGAACGACATACCACTGGCATTCATCAGCTGGAGGTAGTCGATGATAATGATTTTCACCCCATGCTCACGTACCAGACGGCGTGCCTTGGTTCGCAATTCGAACACGGACAAAGAAGGCGTGTCGTCCACGTAAAGCGGTGCGTCGTAAAGTTCTTTTATCTTGTAGTCGAGCTGCCCCCACTCGTAAGGTGCCAGCTGACCGCTCTTGATTTTCTCACCCGGGATTTCGCAGACGTTCACAATCAGACGGTTTACCAGCTGCACGTTGCTCATTTCAAGCGAGAACAAGGCTACGGGCACTTTGCTGTTCACCGCCATATTCTTGGCCATGGAAAGCACGAAGGCCGTCTTACCCATGGCCGGACGAGCCGCAATGATAATCAGGTCGGAGTTCTGCCAACCGGAGGTCATCTTGTCCAGTTTCGTAAATCCACTTTCAAGACCACTCAGACCGTCCGTTCGTGCAGCCGCTTTCTGAATCAGCTTATACGCTTCGTCAATTACCGGATTAATCTGCGTATAGTCTTTCTTCATATTCTGCTGGGAAATCTCAAACAGCTTGCCTTCCGCTTCCTGCATCAAGTCGTCCACATCCAGCGTTTCATCAAAAGCCTTGCTTTGAATATTACTTGTAAACGTAATCAGTTCGCGTGCCAGTGACTTCTGCGCAATGATACGCGCATGATACTCAATATGTGCCGAAGAAGCCACCTTACTGCTCAGCTGGGTGATATAGAAAGGACCTCCCACTTCTTCCAGTTCCCCGCGTTTACTGAGCTGTTCTTTCACCGTCAGGATATCCACCGGTTTCTGATTGACAGCCAGGTCGGTTATAGCGGAATAGATTAACTGATGTCGATGTTCATAAAAAGATTCAGGACGAAGGATCTCACTCACTAACGAATAAGCGTCTTTCTCAATCATCAAAGCTCCCAATACAGCTTCTTCCAACTCAGGTGCCTGCGGTTGGATACGACCATAATCATTGACCGGTTGTACTTTAGTTGATTTTGTGTTACGGGAATTTCTTCTTTGTTCAGCCATCTGCTTATATACAATTTTATGATTTACAATTTATTGTTTAACTATCAATTTCCATTTATCAGTTCTTTTGCTATCCGCCGGGCTTCCGCATCCGTTGCTACATAGTCTTCGTAGGTAGGCTTTTGTATGAAGGATACGTGTGCCATTGTCTTTTCAATGACATCACTCATGCCAAGGAAGGATATTTCGTCACGCAAGAAAGCGGCTACCACTATTTCATTGGCGGCATTGACGATGCATGGCATGTTGCCTGCGCGATGCAACGCTTCGTATGCCAGTGCCAGGTTACGGAAACGTTTTGTATCCGGTTG
>OGLB01001397.1_pt1 | contig 10427 bp, 8 predicted proteins | sample 1572551 | NCBI WGS metagenome assembly OGLB01 (sample SAMEA2582003, study PRJEB24529) | metagenome | biome: Human gut stool | place: China | collected 2011
GTACCGGTCCAGTCGGAATCGAGCGAGGTGCCGTCCTGGACGGCCTTGATGACCATCTCATAGTACGGGGTCCAGTCGATGCGGGAGGAAACGATGAAGGTGTTCGGGCAGGCAGACTCGGTGCTGCCGTTGTAGGACACGTTCGGGACGCCGGCCGTCTCGCAGGCGGTCGGAGCGCCCATGGAGTCGGCGTGCTGGCTGATGAGCTTGCAGCCGCCGGCGATGAGCTTGTTGGCAGCTTCCTTCTCGAGGGCCTCATCGTACCAGGAGCCGGTGAAGGTGACGTCCATGGTCACGGTCGGGCACACGGACTTGGCGCCCAGATAGAAAGAGGTGTAGCCGGAGATGACTTCCGCATAGGTAAAGGCACCAACGTAGCCCATCTTGGCCTGATCGGCGGTGAATTCACCGGCCTCGATCATCTCGTTGAGCTTCATACCGGCAGCGACGCCGGCGAGGTAGCGGCCTTCATAGATGGAGGCGAACGCATTGTGGTAGTTGCTGAGCTTCTCGGTGTGGGCCTTGGTGCCGGTGGCGTGGCAGAACTGCACCTTCGGGAAATCCTTGGCGGCCTGGATCATGAAGTCCTCGTGGCCGAAGCTGTCGGCGAAGACGACGTTGCAGCCGGCGTCCACGAGCTCGGCCGCGGCGTTGTAGCACTCCTGGCCCTCGGGGATGTTGGTCTTAATGATGTACTGATCCTCGCTCAGGCCGGCGTTCTTGCAGGCAGCCTTCGCGGCGTCGATGAAGTTCTTGTCGTAGGTGGAGTTCTCGTCATGCAGGCAGATAAAGCCGACCTTGATGCTCTCGGCTTTGTCGCCGTCCTCGGTCTTGCTGCCGCAGGCGCACAGTGCGAACACCATGACGAGCGCGAGCAGCATCGAAACGAACTTTTTCATTCTCAGCTCTCCCTCAAATCATCAAATTTTGTATTTATCTGCATTGCTTGCGCAAAGAAGATACAAAAAAACATTGGCAGGTGCTGACCTTTCGGCGCTCCTGCCAATGTGGAACCGGGAAGATGCCGGTACTGCCATCTCCCGCGGGGAATTTCACATCGATAGTCCAGCAATTTACGGTGCCGGGTAGAAACGCCAAGCCATATCCTTTGGTATATATCGACTGCTATTTACGATCGCTCCCGCAGCGCGGGAACACTTATACGTTACCATGGGCGAACGGGGTTGTCAACCGTCGAAATGAGCGAATTTCATACTTTTGAAACATTTTCCCCGTCGATTTGCACAACGCCGCTCAGCAGAACACGATGCCGGTCTCGGGGTCCATGCTCTGCACGCGGGCGAGCGATTCCACGCGGTAGCCGCGCGCGCGGATGCGCGCACCGCCGGGCTGAAACGCCTTTTCCACCGCGATGCCGGCGCCGACCACGGTCGCGCCCGCGCCCTCGATGAGCGTGATGAGCCCGTCGAGCGCCGCACCGTTGGCGAGGAAATCGTCGATGACGAGCACGCGGTCGTCCGGCGAGAGATACTCGCGCGAGATGCGGATGGTGTTGTCATTGCCGTGCGTGAACGAGTGCACGACCGTCGTGTACGCATCGTCGGAGACGTTGCGGCTCTTGGTTTTCTTGGCGAACACGACCGGGCAGTCGAACACGAGCCCGGCCACGGCCGCGATGCCGATGCCGCTGGCCTCGATCGTGACGAGCTTGTTCACGCCGCAGCCGTCGAACAGCCGCTTCCATTCCTCCGCCATCGCCAGAAACAGCTTCGGGTCCATCTGATGGTTCAAAAACCGGTCCACTTTCAGGATCTCGCTGGATTTGACCTCGCCCTCGGCGAGAATGCGCTGCTCGAGAAGCTGCATATCGCTCCATCCTCCCACAATCACTAAGATGGTTTTTATCGTAGCACCCGCGCCGGGCGCGCGCAACCGTTTTTCGCAAAAAATCCGGCAAATCGCCGAATGGACGGTTTTTGTGCCGGACGCGGTTGACTTTCCCGTCGATGTGCGGTATCATCTGTTCCTACAAGTAGGAAAAGTACGAATTTCTGCAACAGGAGGCGAGGCTATGCCCGGAGGCAAGCACGTACTCGGCCAGAGCCGCGACCGGCACATCTTCGGCACGGTGAAGGTCGGCGAAAAGGGCCAGATCGTGATCCCGAAGGAGGCGCGCACGGTCTTTGGCATCCAGCCGGGGGACACGCTGCTCGTGCTCGGCGACGAGGTGCGCGGCATCGTGGTCACGCGGCCGGAGGTCATGCGCGACGTGGCCGCAAAAATTTTCGACGAATCTGACGAATGATATGACGAATGATATAAGGAGAGGAACGATGAATACAGAGTCCATGTACACCGCGCTCGGCATCACGCCGGCGGTGCACCGCTTCGGCGAGGAGGTGCTCGCCGGTCTGCGCGCGCGCTTCGACGAGATCGACCGCGTCGCGGAATATAACCAGTGCAAGGTCATCGGCGCGATGCAGAAAAACCGTGTCGACGCGACGCACTTTGCCGCCACCACGGGCTACGGCTACAACGACGCCGGGCGCGACAATCTCGAGCGCGTCTATGCCGACTGCTTCCACACGGAAGCCGCGCTCGTGCGCCCGCAGATCACCTGCGGCACGCACGCGCTGACCGTGGCACTCAGCGCCAACCTCCTGCCCGGCGACACGCTGCTCAGTCCCGTCGGCGCGCCGTATGACACGCTCGAGGAGGTCATCGGCATCCGCCCGAGCGCCTGCTCGCTCAAGGAATACGGCGTGCACTACCGGCAGGTCGACCTGCTGCCGGACTACGGCTTTGACTATCCGGCCATCGAGCAGGCGCTGCGCGGCGGTGTGAAGCTCGTGACCATCCAGCGCTCGAAGGGCTACGCCACGCGGCCGACGTTTTCCGTGCAGCAGATCGGCGAGCTGATCGCGTTCTGCAAGCGCGTCGACCCGAACGTCATCTGCATGGTCGATAACTGCTACGGCGAGTTCGTCGAGACGATCGAGCCGTCCGACCTCGGCGCGGACATGATCGTGGGCTCGCTCATCAAAAACCCCGGCGGCGGGCTCGCGCCCATCGGCGGGTACATCTGCGGCCGCAAGGATGTGGTCGATCGCTGCGCCTACCGCCTGAGCGCCCCCGGTCTCGGGCAGGAGGTCGGCGCGAACCTCGGGCTCATGCCGGCGTTTTATCAGGGCTTTTTCCTCGCGCCGACCGTGACGGCCGGCGCGCTCAAGGGCGCGGTGTTCGCAGCAAATGTCTATGAGCGGCTGGGCTTTCGCTGCATCCCGAACGCGGCGGAGCCGCGGCACGACATCATCCAGTGCGTGGAGCTCGGCTCGCCGGAGCGCATGGTCGCCTTCTGCAAGGGCATTCAGGCGGCCGCGCCCGTGGACAGCTACGTCGACCCCATCCCCTGGGCCATGCCGGGCTACGATTCGGAGGTCATCATGGCCGCCGGCGCGTTCGTGCAGGGCTCGTCCATTGAGCTGTCGGCCGACGGCCCGATCCGCCCGCCCTACGCCGTGTATTTTCAGGGCGGCCTGACGTGGTATCACGCAAAGCTCGGCATCCTCATGAGCCTGCAAAAGCTCGTGGACGCCGGTCTCGTTACACTCGATCAACTGGAGGAAAAATAAAGTATGTGGTTCTGGCTTTCTCTCATTGCCCTGCTGTGCTGGTCGGGCTCGGATCTGTTTTCAAAAATCGGCTGCCGCGACGCGGACGATCATCTGGCACATTTAAAAATGGTCATCGCCGTCGGCGTCGTCATGGGTCTGCACGCGGCGTATGAGATCTTCATCGGCGGCGTGAGCGTGACGTGGCACGTCATCTGGACGTACCTGCCCGTGTCGCTGCTGTACATCGTGTCGATGGCGCTCGGCTATGTCGGCCTGCGCTATATCGAGCTGTCCATCTCGTCGCCGATCTGCAACGCCTCCGGCGCGGTGGTGGCCGTGCTGTACCTGTGCTTCGGCGGGCTGGACGAGGACCTCAGCGGCGGCATGCGCGTGATGGTGCTGCTGGCCATCGCGCTCGTGTGCGTCGGCGTGATCGGGCTCGGCGTGGTCGAGTCGCGCGAGGACGACGAGCTGCGCCGCGCGCGCCAGACGGCCTCGAACTACCGCTACGCCAAGAGCTGGCTCGCCCTCGCGCTGCCGGTGGCCTACTGCCTGCTCGACGCGGCCGGCACGTTTGCCGACAGCCGCGTGCTCACGCGCCTTGACCCGGACGCCGCCAACTGCGCCTATGAGCTGACGTTCCTGTTCGCGGCGGCAGTGTCATTCGTGTATGTCAAGTTCATCCGGCACGACCGCTTCCTGCCCAAGCGCGAGGGGCCGAAGTACGTCGGCGCGCTGTTCGAGACGGCCGGCCAGTTCGCGTACATCTACGCCATCGCGGACGAGGACCACGTCATGTACGCCGCGCCCATCATCTCGGCCTACTGCGCCGCGTCCGTGCTCTGGAGCCGCATCTTCCTGCGCGAGAAGCTCTCGTGGCGGCACTATCTCATGCTGCTGCTGATCGTCGTCGGCATCGTGCTGATTGGCATTCTCGACCTGTGAGCGCTTACTCGATCACACGGCCGCCCCATCCGGGGCGGCCGCGTTTTTGCGCAAATATTTGTCAAGTGTGTAACGGCGGCTTGCAATTGGCCATTTGTCTGGTATAATGATGGCATATCTGCACCTTTCGGTGCGGTGTTTTGGGAGAAATGTGAAAAAATCAGGAGGGATCTCGTGGATACGGAAATCAAATCCAAACGCGGCGGCTGGGGCAGCAACTTCGGCTTCCTCATGGCCTCGATCGGCTCGGCCGTTGGCCTCGGCAATATCTGGGGCTTCCCGTATAAGATGGGCAAGAGCGGCGGCGCCGTGTTCCTGCTGCTGTATCTCGTGCTCGTCGTGCTCGTGGGCGTGACGGTCATGCTCGGCGAGCTCGCGCTCGGCCGCCGCAGCGGCAAGAGCGCCGTGAGCACCTACCGCGGCCTGTCGAAGAAGTACACCTGGCTCGGTTACGCGGGCATCGTGTGCGGCTTTTGCATCATGTGCTTTTACTTCGTGCTCGGCGGCATCGTCCTGCGCTACGCCGCCGGCTACTTCCTGGCCATCTTCGGCGGGAGTGAGTTTGCCTGGTCGGGTCAGGGCACGGGCTTTTTCGGCTATTTCCTGACGGATACGAACAGCATGATCCTGTTTTTCGTGCTCTATATCCTGCTCAACATCCTCGTCGTGTCCGGCGGTGTGCAGGGCGGCATCGAGAAGTTCTGCAACGTCGGCATGCCGGCGCTGTTCTGCCTGCTCGTGTTCATCATCCTCTACATCGCCTGCCAGCCCGGCGCGGCCGAGGGCTACAAGTTCATGTTCAGCCCCGACTTCTCCGTGTTCAGCAATCCGGAAATCGGCTTCGGCCGCGTGCTCAAAAACGCCGCCGGGCAGATGTTCTTCTCCCTGTCGATCGGTCTCGGCGTCATGATGACCTACGGCTCCTACCTCGGCAAGCAGGAGCACCTGCAGCGCAACGCGCTCATCGTCTGCGGCGCGGACACGCTCATCGCCGTCATGGCCGGCATGGCCGTCATGCCCGCCTGCGCCGCCTTCGGCGTGGAGTACGGCGCCGGCCCCGGGCTGCTGTTCGCCTCGATGCAGACGGTGTTCGCCCACATGGGCAGCATCGGCAACTTCATCGGCTTCATCTTCTACCTGCTCGTGCTGATCGCGGCGCTCACGTCGTCGATCTCCATGCTCGAGCTGTGCACGGCCTACGCCGTCGATAAGCAGATCGACAAGGGCCTCACGCCCAAGCGCGCCAAGCACACGGCCAGCGTCGCGGCGCTCGTGTTCGTGGCGGGCTCGCTCGTCGCGCTCGACGGGCTGGGCGCGGGCGTTGCCGGCGGCGCCGCCGTCGAGACGCCGGCCACCCTGTTCGGCCTGAGCGTGCACGGATGGAACGACTGCTGGCTCGACCTGTACGACATGGTCGCCGAGGGCATCCTCATGCCGCTCGGTGCGCTCGTGATGACGATCCTCATCGGCTGGGTGCTCAAGCCCGAGGTCGTGCAGCTCGAGTGCGAGCAGAGCGGCTTGAAGTACCGCGCCGCCGGCTACTTCAAGCTCTGCTTCAAGTTCATCGTGCCGGTGCTGCTCGCGTTCATCCTCTTCTGCCAGCTCATCGACTTCTTCGGCCTGAAGATCCCCGGCCTGAGCTGAGCCCCGCAAAAAATTCCGTCAGCGTCTGCCCAAACGGGCGGGCGCTGACATTTTTATGACGCTTGTTGAAAAAGCGAAAACGCTCTGATATACTGGGCTTCACCGCCATTTTTCGTCCGAAAGGAGCGCTGCGCCATGCGCAAAACGGTCGCCTACGCCTTCCACCACTCGATCCCGATCCTGATCGGCTTCTTCCCCGTCGGCCTCGCCTACGGGCTGCTCATGCAGCAGGCGGGCTATAACTTCCTGTGGTCGGGCGCGTGCAGCCTGTTCGTGCTGGCAGGCTCGCTGCAGTTTCTGATGGTCACGTTCTTTGCCGGCGGCGTGTCGCTCGCCACGGTGGCTGTGCTGGCGCTGCTGCTCAACAGCCGGCATATTTTCTACGGCCTGTCGTTCATCGACAAGTTCCGCTCCTTCGGCCCGTGGCGCTGGTTTCTGATCTACTCGCTGTGCGACGAGAACTATTCGCTGCACTGCTCGCACGATTTCGGGCCCGACGTCAACGAGAAGTGGGCCTACGTGCTCACGGCCGCGTTCGTGACGTTCTACTGGGTGGCGCTGTCCATGCTCGGCGGGCTCGCCGGCTCGCTCATTACGTTTGACACCACGGGCATCGACTTTGCGCTCACGGCGCTGTTCACGGTCATCGTGGTCGATCAGCTGCGCGGCGCGCGCACGCGCATCCCCGCAGTGGTCGCCGCCGTGTCGAGCATCGGCGCGCTGCTGCTGCTCGGGCCGGACAAGTTTCTGCTGCCGTCGCTGCTCGTGACGGTCGCGGCGCTCACGCTGCTGCGCCCGGTGCTCGAGCCGAAGTATGCCGAAGGAGGTGCCGGGGCATGACCATCTCCGTCGGACAGAGCATCGCCATCATCGCGGTCTGCGCCGCGTGCACGTTTTTGGAGCGCTGGCTGCCATGGCTGCTGTTCGGCCACCGCGCCGTGCCGAAGGTCGTGGAGTACCTCGGCAAGATCCTGCCCATGGCCGTCATGGTCTCGCTGCTGGTCTACTGCCTGCGCGGGATGCAGTTCACCGCCGCCGGGGCGTGGGTGCCGCAGGTCATCGCCGTCGGCGTGACGGCGGGTCTGCACTGGTGGCGGCGCAACACACTGCTGAGCATCGCCGCCGGCACCGTGTGCTATATGCTGCTCGTGCAGCTCGTCTTTTGATGCCAAACCGGGCGTCCCGACTGGGGCGCCCGGTTTCTGGTTGCACTTTTCCTGCATATCCGTTATAATATAGGGCCTAAAAAGAAATTTCTCCTGCAGCGAGGTCTGCCCATGAAACACGACAAGAAAAAACAATGGCTCTCGATCGGCCTGCTGACGCTCGGCGCGGCGGCGCTGGCGGTGTTCGCCGCCGCGACGCTCGACGCGGGCGACGTGCGCGCCTCGCTCGCGGCGCTGCTGCCGGGCTGGACGGCTGCGATCGTGGGCTGTATGCTGCTGTACTATCTGTGCGACGCGCTCAAGTACCGGCTCATCACGCGCGCGTTCGGCTGCGCGCAGCCGCTGGGCGACAGCATCGACGTGTCGATGATCGGCTTCTTCTACTCGGCCGTGACGCCCGCGGCCGCGGGCGGCCAGCCGTTTCAGGTGCTGCACATGCACCGCCGCGGCATCCCGACCGGCACGGCCACGTCCGTCATCTGCACGGTCTACAGCCTGTGGAACATCGCGCTCGTGACGCTCGGCATCGTGGGCGTGTGCCTGTGCGGCGGCAAGCTCGCAGCGCAGAGCGCGGCGTGGATTCCCGTGCTGGCGCTGGGTCTGTTCGTGCACGCAGCGCTGCTGTCGCTCGTGCTGCTCTCGGCCATCTTCCCGAAGCCGATGTCCGCATTCGGCACGGCGTGCATCCGCTGGCTGTACCGGCGTAAGCCGTTCGTCCGCCGGGGCGCAGACCCCGAGGCGGCCGCCGAAAAATGGTGCGCCTTCGTGGCGGAGTATCACGATGCGTTCGCCGCCGGCATCCGCCACCGCGGCAAGCTCGCCGGGGCGCTCGCGCTCGCGCTGGGGCAGTGCGCGGCGTACATGTCGGTGGCCTACTGCACGTACCGCGGCTTCGGTCTGCGCGGCGTGCCGTTCTGGCAGGTCACGGGCACGCAGGTGCTGCTGTACATCGGGGCAAGCTGCTTTCCCATGCCGGGCGCGTCCGGCGCGAGCGAGGGCACGTTCTACCTCGCCTTCTCGCCGCTGTTCGGCGACTATCTGACCACCGCCATGCTCATCTGGCGTCTGGCGTCGTACTATCTCACGATCGTGCTGGGCTACATCGCCGTCGTGGCCGAGCGCGTGACGCTGCGCCGCGCAGAAACGTGAAGGCGCACGAAATCCGCACACACGGGATTGGAGGCTTTTGAGGAAACATGATTCGGCTTTCTTGGTGCGACCATTGCAAGAACATAACCGGGATGAAAGGCTTCATCCCAACATGCAGGGCATTTCCTGACGGTATCCCTTATGACTTTGCTAACAGCAAAGATCACCAAGCCCCGGAGATCTGCTGCAACGGGATCGGCTACGAAGAAGACCGCCTCACAGAAACATAATGCAGCGCACGCCGCGGAAAACTGCGCTTGCAGCGCAAGCGCGCTCCGGCGTGTCCGGAAAACCGAAAATCGGCCGCTCTCGTGCGAGAGCGGCCGATTTTCTGGTGCCGGCGGCGGGGCTCGAACCCGCACGGTGCTGCCACCGAGGGATTTTAAGTCCCTTGCGTCTGCCTGTTTCGCCACGCCGGCACGCTCCGTCACATCGTACCACCGCAGCCAACACCTGTCAAGCACAGGAAACCCGGACGGCCGCCGCGCGCACATCGCCCAATCTGTTCGACAAATCTGCGCGGCAGCCGCCGATACCCGACACGCGCCTCTTGCATCCGTCCAGAAAATTTGATAAAATAATAAATTATTTCTATAGGTATCGTTTTTGGATTCGAGGCACATTGCACTTATGAAATACCGCAACTGGCAAATTCCATACACGGCGCCGCAGCCGCCGGAGGCATTGCTGCGCGCGGGCTACTCGCCGCTGCTGGCGGTGCTGCTGGCCCTGCGCGGGTATGCTGACCCCGTGCAGGCGCGCGCCTTTCTCAGCGGCGGCGACCAAAGCGCGTTCGACCCCATGCTCCTGCAGGACATGGACAAGGCCGTCGCACGCATCCGCACTGCCATCGAGCGCAGGGAAAACGTGGCCGTGTTCGGCGACTATGACGTCGACGGCATCACATCCACGTGCGTGCTCACGGACTATCTGCGCCGGCAGGGCGTGCCCGTGCATCCGTACATCCCCGACCGCATCGAAGAGGGCTACGGCCTGAACATGGACGCGATCACAAATCTCCAGCGCACGAGCGACATCACGCTCATCATCACCGTCGACTGCGGCATCACCGCCATCGACGAAACGAACTACGCCCTGCAGCGCGGCATCGACATGGTCATCACCGACCACCACGAGTGCAGCGGGCAGGCGATCCCGAACGCCGTGGCCGTCGTCGACCCGAAGCGCCCCGGCTCGCAGTACCCGAACAGCGGGCTCGCGGGCGTGGGCGTGGCATATAAGCTTTTGTGCGCGCTCGAGGGCGGCAGCGACCGGGTGCTGCGCGAATACGGCGACCTCGTCGCCATCGGCACGGTGGCGGACGTGATGCCCCTCACGGGCGAGAACCGCTATCTCGTGGCGCACAATGGCTCGCCCTCGCAGCCGGGTACTTCGGTGATACGTGAAGTGCAGCCAGTTAAAGATTTGTCCGACTACATTCAGACAGAAAAGTCGGGCTTTGGCCGAGGAGGCATGCTTACCAAAACAACTATTGCCCGCAAGGTAGCCGACGAAGGGATTACAGTCATTATCGCCAACGGAAAACGGGATAATATTCTCGTAGACTTGTTGCAACAACCGGACGATACGGTTTGCACGCGCTTTATCCCTTCCACCGAGGCGGTATCCAGTGTAAAGAAATGGATTGCCCACAGCGAAGGATTCGCCAAAGGGGAAATCCATATTAACGAATGTGCCACGGATATACTCAGCTCGGAGAAGGCAGCCAGCATTCTTCCGGTCGGAATCACCCACATCGAAGGCGAATTTGAGAAGGACGATATTGTACGCATCATGGACTTCCTGGGCAATCAGGTTGGTGTAGGAAAAGCGAACTGCGATTCCGCACAGGCCAGGGAAGCAATGGGCAAACATGGCAAAAAGCCTGTAGTACATTACGACTATCTGTATATCGAATAAAAAATATAAAACGTAAAAAGGAGCAAAT
>OGLB01001399.1_pt1 | contig 10414 bp, 8 predicted proteins | sample 1572551 | NCBI WGS metagenome assembly OGLB01 (sample SAMEA2582003, study PRJEB24529) | metagenome | biome: Human gut stool | place: China | collected 2011
CTTCATGTACGGACGTGCAACGTGTCGGAGATTGAAGGTGGCGCAGGAATTTCGTGAAAAAAACGCCGGCAATTACGGCTTTGAATCGTTGACCTATGATGAACAGTCGCACCGGTTTTGGACCATTAACGAGAGCGCTCTGAATGGTGACGGAGAGCGTGCCAATTCAACAAACTCTGTCGCCAATATGCTGAGATTGCAGTCTTTTAATAACAGTCTGCAACCTGAAAGCCAGTATTTTTATAAGATGGATGCGCCCATTGCCGCCTCGCCCGCAGCCCATTATGCCATGGGCGTAAGCGAACTTCTTGCCGTTGGTGACGGCAGGCTGCTTGTTTTAGAACGAGAGTTCTTTGTCCCCAAGGCTAAGATCGGCGCCTTCGTCCAATGCAAAATCTATGAAATCAAGCCGGAACCGGAGTTTTCGGTATCTCCCGGTGCGCAAATCTCACCCTCCACCGACTTCCTTCCCAAGAAGCTGTTGCACTCTTTTACCACAAAGCTGACACTTTTCGGCAGGTCTCTTGCCAATTACGAAGGAATGTGTCTCGGTCCGAGGCTCGCTGACGGCAGCCGGTGTGTCATCCTTGTGAGCGACTCTCAAAATCAATATGCCGGCGTGTTGAAAGACTTTTTCCGTACTATTATAATAAGGTGAAAGACGTTTTGTATGTAACTGTATCAAATTTTACTGTCATTTTAAGGTGTAAAAGTAAGTCGGCAGATGCCGTGTTTTGATAAAAATACATTAAATTTGCAGCCGTAAACCGGAGCGCCAGAACGCATTTTTACGGACAACCGGCTGATATTCGGGTTGGTTCCTTTGTGTATCGGTTGCGGTCTACTTGTTTAAAATCATTGGATTTTCAATATATTCAGATATAAAATGGGTGGTTTTTTCGGGACTATTGCGGTTAAAAGTTGCGTAAACGATTTGTTTTACGGAACGGATTACAACTCGCATTTAGGTACAAAGAGAGCAGGACTTGTCACGTTTGACAAGGAAAAAGGTTTCACACGTAGCATTCATAGTTTGGAGCGTGACTATTTCCGGTCGCGTTTTGAGGGCGAACTTGACAAGTTTGAAGGAAATTCGGGCATAGGTGTCATCAGTGATACCGACCCCCAACCGATACTTGTAAATTCGCATCTTGGACGTTATGCCGTAGTTACCGTCGCAAAAATCAACAACCTTCGCGAGATAGCGGCCGAACTGTTGGAACAACGAATGCACCTAAGTGAAATGAGTGCAAACAACATCAATCCAACCGAACTTGTCGCTTTGCTGATAAACATGGGCGATACCTTTGTTGAAGGCATCAACCTTGTTTACCGTAAAGTAAAAGGCTCGTGCTCGATGTTGATACTTACGGAGGACGGGATTATAGCCGCACGTGACGCCCTCGGACGCACTCCGATTGTTATCGGGCAAAAAGACGGTGCCTACGCGGCAACAAGTGAGACAACATCTCTGCCTAACCTTGATTATAAAACCGTCAGAGATGTAGGTCCGGGTGAAATCGTCAGGCTGCGTTCAAACAGTATGGAGGTACTTCAAAAACCGTTCAGCCGCTGCCAGATATGCTCGTTCCTTTGGGTCTATTACGGTTTTCCTGCAAGCGATTACGAAGGAATTAACACCGAATATGTGCGCGAGACGGCGGGTACGGTCATGGGACGCGAGGACGATACCGATGCCGACTGCGTCTGCGGAGTGCCCGACTCAGGTGTCGGAACGGCGCTCGGATATGCCGAGGGTCATAAAATTCCATATAAGCGCGCCGTTTTGAAATACACGCCGACATGGCCTCGCTCTTTCACACCGGGCAATCAGAGCAGACGAAACCTTGTTGCCAAGATGAAGCTCATACCCAATTCCGCAATATTGAAAGACCAGCGCGTGGTGTTCTGTGACGACTCTATTGTCCGCGGCACACAACTTCGTGACAATGTAAAGACCTTTTTTGAATACGGTGCACGCGAGGTGCATGCCCGTATATCGTGTCCGCCGCTCGTCTACGGCTGTCCGTTCATTGGTTTTACGGCGTCAAAGAGCGATCTCGAACTGATAACGCGCCGCATAATACAAGATTTTGAGGGCGATCCGAACGCAAAACTCGATAAGTATGCAACGACCGACAGCCCCGAATACAAGCGGATGGTTGAAGAAATTGGTCGCCGTCTCGGTCTGAGCAGCGTTAAATTCAACAAAATCGAGACGCTCGTCAATGCAATCGGTCTGCCGAAAGAGAAAGTCTGCACACATTGTTTTGACGGCAGCAGCTACTTTTTCCAAGACAAAGAATAACGCTTTTTATCTATAAAACGGCATAGAACAAAGGTCTGTCGACAAGTATTTTGCAACTTGTCGGCAGCCCTTTGTAAGTATCTGATAATCAGTAGCGTTGCAAAAGGCGGTCTTTTACCTTGCAAAAGGTAGCCTTTTACACGCTGAAAGACGGTCTTTTACACGCTAAAAGCTTGCCTTTTGGAAAGCGGTTGATTTCATGCCTTGATAAGAGAGGCGGAAAAATAAAAAAAATGTACACTTCTTTTATTGTTGAAGTGTACATTTTTTATGTCTTCCGACGCATGAGATTTCACTCCTTCCGGTCGTTATTTATTTTTTATTCTGATATTTTGCGTATCTTATTATAAATCCTGACATTTGCTCTTTAAGAATATCTCTGCTCTTTCCAAGTCGTCGGGCGTGTCTATACCGATTGTCTCAACGTCCGTTATTCCGACCTTTATGCGGTATCCGTTCTGCAACCAACGAAGTTGTTCGAGACTCTCTGCAAGTTCCAACGACGATTGCGGCAACTTTGTTATTTCAGCCAATACGTTGCTGCGGTAGGCATACAGCCCGATGTGTTTCAGGTAGTTGTAACTGCCCAGCCAGTCTTTTTTCTCGGCGTTGCGGATAAACGGAATTATGCTGCGGCTGAAATACATCGCGAAACCGTTGTTGTCGCAAATCAGTTTGGGAGAATTCGGATTTTCAAGAGCCGCGAACGTGTCCGCTTTGGTAAACGGGCGGCCGAGCGTCGCAATCATCGTCTCCGGATCATCAAAGCATTTGCATACCGTCTCTATTTGCGATTTGTGGATGAAAGGCTCGTCGCCCTGAATGTTTATCACCACGTCAAAGTCTTTGCCTGTTTTGTTTACAGCCTCTTCTATGCGGTCCGTTCCGCTTTTATGGTTGGGCGACGTCATTATCGCATTGCCTCCGAAAGCGGTCACCGCGTCAAAGATACGCTCGTCATCGGTTGCCACATAAACATCATCCAATACTTTAACTACTTGCTCGTAAACCCTTTGTATCATGGGTTTTCCACCTAACAGAGCCAACGGCTTGCCCGGGAAACGCGTTGATGCGTATCTTGCCGGTATAATTCCTGCAAACTTCATGTTTCTTATAGTTTTAAATTTATGAAATGACAATTTTATAATTAATGCTTGTAAGCCCGTAAACATGCTTATCAGCGGCAAAGATAAGATAAATTATTGATAATGAATGAAAAAACGGAAGAAACATGTTTGCGAGTCTTTTGCACGATTATGCAACAACTCTATTACGTGAATAATGAGAAACTCTCAATCATTTTAATTTGTTGAAAAAATCGCTTGGAAGATTTGGATGTTACGTTCCGAATGCTTAATTTTGCTGTCTTCCCTGTAAAGTCAGGTCTATTATTTACTAACAAATAATACGTGAGATATGAAAAACAGAACATTTGTAACCGTTTTTGCAGCCGTGCTTTCTATAATCGGTTGCTTGTCGGCAAGCGCACAAATACCAAGCGGCTATTATTCATCATTGAAAGGCAAGAAAGGTGCTGAACTCAAAAATGCCGTTCATGAGATCATAAAGAATGCAACCGTGCTCGGTTACGGCAGCGGTTCGGGCAAGACGTGGGAAGGTTTTTATTCCACCGACCGTACCGAAGACAACCGCGTAATTGACAGATACAGCAACGAAGTGTGGTATTTTGGTAAAGAAGGTTCTGTCGTCAGCGGCATGAACATAGAGCACTCCTTCCCGAAAAGCTGGTGGGGTGGTGCAACAAATCAAGCCTACAAGGACCTTTACAACCTCATGCCGTGTGAGCAGACAATAAATACGTCAAAGTCCAACTATCCGATGGGTAAGGTCGTAAACGTGAAGACCGATAACGGATGCACCAAAGTGGGTACGGGCAGCAACGGAAACAGCCTGTGGGAGCCTGCCGACAAATGGAAAGGAGACTTTGCCCGCGGTTATATGTATATGGCTACGGCTTATCAAAACTTGACTTGGGACAACGATCAGGCGTTCAAGATATTGCAACAGGGCGATTATCCCACGCTCCAGAAGTGGGCTTACACTCTCTATATTGAATGGGCTAAGGCTGACAAGGTGGATGAAATAGAGGTAAAACGCAATGACGCCGTTTATCAGATACAGGGCAACCGCAACCCGTTTGTCGACTATCCGAACCTGATGGAGTATATCTGGGGAGACAGTATAAACTATGAATTTGACCCAGACAAATCCCTTACGTCAACCAATTTGGGCGGAGGTTCCGGTCCTTCAACAATATATTCGGCATTGTTTAACTCGCCCAGCGACGGCAACTTTACATCTCAGGCAATAAGCGGCGATGTCGAAGTCTGGACATTGGATAATAAGTATGGTTGGACAGGCACGGGCTATGTCAATAATTCAAAGCACGCAGCAGAGGCTCTTCTCGTCAGTCCGCAGATAGACCTTGCTGATTATTCAGAGGCAACGATGGTCATAAATCATACGGTGAATTACCTTAGCGACCCATCGAGCATGCTGTCGGTTGAGGTGCTTTGTGATGGCACATACACCGTTCTTAATGACGTAACATGGCCGGCAGGTACCAACTGGAATTTTATTGATACCGAAGATATTTCACTTTCTGCTTTCGCCGGCAAGAAGATAAACATCGTTTTCAGATATAAGAGCACCACATCGCAGACACCCACATGGGAAATTAAGAAGGTGACGATAAAAGGAACGCCGGCAACGTCAGGAATAGATGCTGTGACTGACGATGCGGCTGATTTCGATACGTCGCGTCCGTACAAGGCATTTTCAATCGACGGAAGAACTGTCAATCCCGATACTTATCGTGGAATAATGATCGTAAAACAAGGAAAGACAACTTTTAAGATAATAAAATAAGAGCTGAAAACCTTTTGTAACAGCTTTTAAATATGTATATTCGTTTATTCGACAGAATTTATTTAATTTTGTCGAATAAATGAATTGCTATTTTTAAGACGATGAATTATCATACAAATGGAGACAAATACACAATTAATACTTAATAAAAATCGAAGCTATACGGCGTGTATTGCCGCGGCTTACAAAATGTTTTCAGGCAATATAAAGCTGATATTCCGTCACACTTGGGCTTTTGCCGCGGTTCTTGCGCTTTCTGTTGCGTTATATTATATTTGTAATATCGGCCTTGGATACGACCCGACAACGGCTGATTTTGTGAAAGCCGGTGTCTCGGCGCTGATCTTGATACTTGCGGATATTGCATTTTCTGCACGCGTGATGATGCTTTTCGACAAACAGCCGATGAGGTGGAACGTTATAAGGTGCTTGAAATTAACTTTGTTCGAGATAGTTCTTGTAGTGCTTTGGAGCGTCATAATTGTGACGTCGGTTTATTTCCTGAACAGCATTAAACCTTTTAGCTACGAACGGATTGCCTTGATAATTCTTGCATTCGTGGTTGTTGCAGTCCTTTTGTCTTTACCTTTAATATATGTGGTGATGCGATATTTCATGGACACGGATTGCAAATTGCATAAAGTTTTATTTAAGTCTTACGCCACGGGAATACGTCATTGGGGCTTGATTTTTACCACAACCTTGCTCGCTTTTCTTATTGTTGCGGCATTAACGGCTATTGTCTCATTGCCGACAATAATTGTAATAATCGCTGACGCGCTGTCAGTCTACGGCGTTAAGATGCTCGGTGATCTTCCCGGATTGCCTTCGTGGTTTGGCGTTTTACGGTTTTCGGCATTTGCGCTGACAACCTTTGCCTGTCTGTATATCAACATTTTTCTGATAAATGTCTTCTATTTTGTTTACGGAAGCATCGAAGTAAAGGATGCAGAAAAAGATAAATTCTTAAACCAAAAGTTATGAAACCGCAACGCATATTATTCATAGACAGGGACGGAACGCTGATTGAAGAGCCCGCCGACGAGCAAATTGACGCCTTTGAAAAGCTCAAATTCACGCGTGGAATGTTTCGTAATCTCGGCTTTATACGTTCCAAACTCGACTTCAAGTTTGTCATGGTAAGCAATCAAGACGGACTTGGCACGCCTTCTTTTCCCGAAGATACGTTCTTCCCCGTTCACAATTTTATCCTTCAAACACTTGAAGGCGAGGGCATAACGTTTGATGATATACTTATCGACCGCCATTTCCCGGAAGACAATCATCCGTGTCGTAAGCCCGGGACGGGCATGCTTACCGAATACATCGGCAACCCGAAATATGACCTTGAAGGCAGTTACGTCATCGGAGACAGGGACACCGACCGGCAGCTTGCAGACAATTTAGGTTGCAAGGCGTTGATTCTCGGCAAGAAAGGAATGGACTGGGACAAGATAGCGGAAATCCTTTTTGCTGGCGAAAGAACAGCGGAGATACGACGGACGACCAAAGAAACGGATATAAGCGTAAGCCTTAATATTGACGGAACCGGGCAATGTGACATCTCTACCGGGCTCGGTTTCTTTGATCACATGCTCGAACAGATTGGTCGTCACGGACTTTTCGACTTGACGATACACGTTAAAGGAGACCTCAACGTTGACGAGCACCACACCATCGAAGATACGGCTATCGTGCTTGGAGAGTGCATCTTGAAGGCACTTGGTGATAAGCGGGGTATCGAACGTTACGGCTATTGCCTGCCGATGGACGACTGTCTCTGTCTGGCGGCTATTGATTTCGGCGGTCGACCGTGGCTGGTGTGGGACGCAGAGTTCAAGCGTGAGAAGATTGGAGATGTCCCGACAGAGATGTTCTTGCACTTTTTTAAGAGCCTGAGCGATGCCGCACGCATGAACCTGAACATCAAAGCCGAAGGTCAGAATGAACATCATAAGATTGAAGGAATATTCAAAGCATTGGCAAGAGCTTTGAAAATGGCGGTGAAAAGAGACATTTATCACTTTGAACTGCCGTCTACCAAGGGCATGCTTTAATTATAAAAACGCTCTCAACGATTGACTTATACAACGTCAGAGACGTCTTGATAAGAAAAAATAAGAAAGGAAACATACAGTCATGAAGCTATTGAAATGGGGCTTTATAGGTTGTGGTGAAGTGACGGAGAAGAAGTCCGGACCGGCATTCAACGAAGTTGAAGGGTCGGAAGTGATAGCCGTCATGAGCCGTAACGAGCGTAAGGCGCGCTCTTATGCCGAACGACATCGTGTTAGTAAATGGTACACCGACGCCATGGAACTGATTGAAGACCCTGACGTTAACGCCATATACATAGCCACGCCGCCGTCAAGTCATGCCACATTTGCCATAATGTCGATGCGGGCAGGCAAGCCCGTATATGTAGAGAAACCGTTGGCGTCGAGTTATGACGACTGCATCCGTGTAAACAGAGTTAGCGAACAGACCGGCGTTCCGTGCTTTGTAGCATATTACAGACGTTATCTTCCGTATTTCAAGAAAGTAAAAGAAATAATAGATAACGGCATTATCGGCAAGATACTTAACGTCCAGATACGTTTCTCCTGTCCGCCTCGTGACTTGGATACGGCAACCGGTGAGGCGCAGCCTTGGCGTGTCCAGCCCGACATTGCGGGCGGCGGCTACTTCTATGACCTTGCATCTCATCAGCTTGATTTCCTTCAAGAACTGTTCGGAGTGATTGTCGAGGCGGAAGGAATGTGCGCCAATCGCGCCGGGCTATATCCCGCCGAAGACTGTGTCAGCGCGTGTTTCAGGTTTGAAAGCGGACTTCCCGGCAGCGGATCTTGGTGCTTTGTGGGGCACAATTCGGCAAAAGAAGACCGGATTGAGGTTATCGGCGACAAGGGCATATTGAACTTCTCTGTTTTCAATTTCGACCCGATAGAACTTATAACGAGCGACGGAAGAACGATGATTGAGATCCAAAATCCGCCTCATGTGCAGCTCCCGCTGATCAAGTCGGTGGTAGAAGACCTGCAAGGACTTGACTCCTGCTCATGCACGAGCGTGTCAGCAACGCCCGTAAATTGGGGCATGGACCGTATTCTTGGCAAGTTCTGATGCTCTATCCCGCTTAATATCAACCAACAACGGTCATGAAACGTTATTCTATTTTGCTGCTTCTCGCCGTCGCGACATTGCCTTCTTGTGGCTCGACAGCCTGTCTTCCGGTTCCGGAAGACACAGTTGTTGCGGTGAAAGCAGATACCGTTCCCATGCTTGCCGACCATCTCTCGCTCGGCGAAACACCGGAAAGAAAGGTTAAAAAGAATACCGTTTTCAGACGCATCGGCAAGTTTTTCACCAAGATTTTCAAAGATTTCAACGATATAGACAAGAATTATATCGAGCCGCAACATTACAATTACACAGTCATGTTGCAAAATACCAACACTTATGAGATTTACGAACTAATCAGCAAATCCGGTCAGTCGATAACGTTTGCTCCCAGAATTGTCCCTAAGATAGGACCGTATGTCGGATGGCGATGGGTCTTTCTCGGTTACACTTTTGACATAGGACACATCAGCAGCGATAAAAACAAGAAAGAGTTAGAACTTAGTCTTTACAGCTCAATGTTCGGTGTAGACCTTTATTACAGGAAGACCGGCAATGATTATCGCATCCGTGAAGCCGATTTCGGTCGCGACATAGACGTCGGAGTGCTTAAAGGTGTACCCTTTTCCGGGCTTTCCGTCGGAATTAAAGGCTTTGACATTTACTATATTTTCAATCATCATAAGTTCTCATATCCTGCCGCTTTCAGTCAGAGCACATGCCAACGCCGCAGTTGCGGGTCGCCTTTGGTCGGCATCGGTTACGCCTCCCATACTCTCGAACTGGACTATGACAAGTTGAAAAATGTGGTGGAAAACAAGTTCAAGGAGAGTTCACAAGACGTCACTTTGGACTCAGACCTTATGTTTGATAAGGTTCGTTACACCTCATATTCCGTTTCCGGAGGTTATGCTTACAACTGGGTTTTCGCCCGAAACTTCCTCTTTGCCGCATCGTTATCCGCCGCATTGGCGTATAAGAAGTCGGAAGGTGACATGAAAAAAGATAACGATTTCTTTTTGAAAGGTTTTGATTTCAAAGACTTTAACATAGATGGAGTAGGGCGTTTCGGCTTGGTCTGGAACAACACCAAGTATTACGCAGGCAGCAGCGTGGTACTCCATTCATACAAATATCATAAGAGCCGTTTCTCAACAAACAACGTCTTCGGCTCTTTCAACATTTATTTCGGAGTAAACTTTGGAAAGAAATAACATGAAAAAAATTATCACTTTATTAATATCCGTTTTTTGTTTTGCCGCTCTTCCGTGCAAGGCTTACAAGGTGTGTTACGAAAAGTCAGACAGCATTAAGGTGGAACGCTTGCTGGCAGATGCGTCGAAACAGAAGTCGGGCACAAATCTGATAATCTATTTCGCACGCCGTTTGAGCGAATTGCCGTATGTCGCCCACACCCTTGAAGTAAACAAAACTGAGCAGCTCGTGATAAATCTCAGACAGTTGGACTGTACCACCTACGTCGAGAATGTTGTTGCATTAAACCTGTGCATGCAGCAGAAGGCATACCGTTTCAAGGATTTCTGCGATAACATACGTCACCTTCGTTACCGCGACGATGCCGTTCCGCATTATGTAAAACGCCTTCATTACTTTACCGACTGGATTGACAACAACACAAAGAAAGGTCTTTGTAGGGAGATACAGTCGCCCAATCCGCCGTTCACCGCGGTGCAGACGGTCAAGGTGAACTTTATGTCAGAGCATCCGGACAAATACAAAATGATTAAGGAAAACCCTGAATACAAGCCCGCGATAGCCCTCACGGAAAAGGCGATTAACGCCAAGAAATACAGATATATACCGAAGTCGGAGGTGAAAAACACGGCTCTGTTGCGTAAGACCGTTCGCGACGGAGACATCCTGGCGATAACAACGACGCTCAACGGGCTTGACATTCAGCACATCGGTTTTGCCGTATGGCACAAAGACGGTCTGCATCTGCTCAATGCGTCGAGCATCCATCACAAGGTGGTGGAAGAGCCGATGACCCTATACCGATATCTTCAAAAGAAGAAAACAATGACGGGAATAAGGGTGGTGTCTTTGAAAAATTAAGAATTAAGAGTGAAGAATTAA
>OGLB01001401.1_pt1 | contig 10402 bp, 10 predicted proteins | sample 1572551 | NCBI WGS metagenome assembly OGLB01 (sample SAMEA2582003, study PRJEB24529) | metagenome | biome: Human gut stool | place: China | collected 2011
TTTATCTGTAAGCTCTGGTGCCAGGATCTGTAAATAAGAGACTGCTCCGATGGTATTTCCCATACGGAATGTATTTCTGTCCTTGAATACAAAACTGGTCGGGGCCACATAATCTTTGGTATTGAGTCCTGTACGGATCATGGAACCATAATCAAACTGGAAGTCTGTCATGTTATCTGGATTGAAAGTCTCATATAAAATCTGCAGTCTTTCCACCCCATTCAATGGATAAGCCGGAACTCCAAGGATCTTGAAATTGTTCAGGATATCCGACTCAATACGTTCCAGCTTTGGCTTTGCTTCCCGGATATTATCCGCTTCGATGGAAAAGGTGATATATTTTGATTTCACCAGTCCATTATTCCCTTTCGCCAGCTGCTGTTTCAGCATCTTGGCATATTCCATACGAACATCGTCAAAAGAATCCTCCTGAGGACGGATCCGGATGACCTGTTCAAATTCTTTCATGCTGCTTTTATGATTGATAAAGCTCAGCTGAAAATGGATACTGGCATCAAAGTAATTGAGGAAATCACACCAGTTTTCAAAGATTGCATTTTTATCTTCATTCTGAGCCAGCTGGTAGTTGATGTCATAAAAGCGGATACACTTAGAATACGTTTTCCCCTGTACCCTGCAGATCCCATCTCTTCCCATTTCCTTATAAGCGATCGACTGCTGGACGGACAGTTTTTTCTGCCTGCGTTTTTCTTCCTGCTTTTCTTTTTTCTTTTTCTCTTTTCTGTCTACTTTTTTGTATCCGGTATCTGTGACAGTTTTCTTATTTTTCTTTTTTCGCAACCGTTTTTCCTCCTTTCGGTTTTCCTGCATCCGGAGACTGTCTGATCTGTTCCGGATCTGTCTCATAATAGTTTTCAGTTTCATATTTTCTGACGGGTGGACGAAGAAACTTCACCCGGATCATATGCATCAGAACATCTTCCAGATGCATCCCGTCTTTTTCGTACATGGCAAATAAAAATGCCGGTAACATTAAAAGCACCATGACCGTTGCTGCATTACTGTTTCCCATCACATTACGCAAGAGGAAATAGCTTGGAATTCCCATTGCAGCACCTATCCCGATACAGATCAGCTGTCTTTTGGTCAGGTTAAATGCTACTTTATTCTTTACCTTCGTTAAATCTTTCGGTACGCTGACATATGCCATGATTTTCACTCCTTCCTGTAATTTAGTGCGCGTTAAATATCGACTTACTTAAGGATGCCGTCTTAAAGAGGCTGTAACATAAGATCACCGTGTAAGCCATAACGCCAAATAATGAAGAACTCAGATTATCTGAATACTGGATACCTGCAACAAGCACTGCATAGATTGCAACGCATACCATCATCAGAAATGCCTGGAAAGCCAGGGCAAAGAGTCCTCTGAAATAATTCGTGCCGATCTGTCCCCATTCTCTGTTACTCATAGTTGCGAATGGAATCGGCGCAACTGAGGTATATAGGTAAATCTCTATCATACGTCCATACATGATCACTGTGATCAGTACAGACAGGATTCTCATACAGAAGCCAGCGATAAGGGTTTCCAGCGCCAATACAACAAGTTCTCCGATTTCCATACTTTCCAGGGTTGCGGAAAGATCCGTCAATGCCGAAGAAATATCAATGGCGGTACTTCCTGTGATAACACCGGCCGCAGAATTAACTACGTGCTGGCCCACATCGAATACCGCCATTGTGATCGTAAATGTGTTACTCACCAGATATACAGCGATCCACATTTTTACGAAGTACTTGAAAAACATCCAGGTATCAATATCATGCATGTTGTTGCGCTCGGTCAGCATAGAAATCAATTCGTAGCAGAGTACGAGTGTGATAATAATACCTGCGATCGGCATGATCACGGAATCAGATAAGTTCCGGATCATACTGAATATGCTGCCGTTCCACCCTTGCGGGGTCTGTCAAACCTGGGTAGCGACCTCACCAGTATTTTCATTGACATCAGTAAACATCGTGTCCAGGTTGGAAGTGATCATCCCGGTTAAGAGTTCCCTCATCCATTCCTCAATCGCATCAAAAATCTGACTGAACATGGATCTCTACTCCTTTCTCTTAACCAAATAATCCACTCAGAAGCGGGATCAGCTGTGTTCCGATCAGGATAACACCACCACCGCTCATCAGCTGCTTAATTCCCTGGGATTTTGCACCCGGGTTGTCGTTTCCATAACCTTCCATCAGGTTGATTACGCCCCAGACACCAAGACCGGCACCGATTGCAACGACCAGTGTCTGAAGGATATTGATTGCACTGCTAAAAAAAGCCATAATCAAATGTATGAACAAACGCTTTTCTTATGGTCTGTAAGCGTTTGGCTCTACTCCTTTCCCTTTTATTCAGACCTTTTTGTACCCTTATCAGTAGTAGCAGGGTGCTCGAATTCTTTCTTTCATATCAGTCCTCACCTTCCTCAGCTTCAATCGCTGATACGTCTTCTTGTGTTACAGTTACTTCATACATTTCAAATTCTGTATCTTCCGACAGCACCAGTCGGTGTGCCAGATACTTTTCGACATCAAACGCATTATTCTTATTGAAATCGGCAAGCTCTTTGTACCGTTTATGCTTTGTGATGTCATATTTGTTGCTTAAAAACGGCCGGACTCCTCGAAGCTGTAAGATACATTTTTCTCCATCCATGACCGCCAGCTCATCTCTACTCATCAGTTCTTTTCCAGTCTTTTGATAGTTCAGCCCATAGGACCGGTTGCTGCCTCTGGTGTCTGATGTGTTGTAAAGATCTATGGTTTCCTTTCCCAGGGTTTCTGATATTTCTTTCAGTGTGGAACTTTCCTTTCCACCCAGGAAAAGAACGGTGTCACAGTTACCCGTGATCGTCTCAGCCGCATCCTTATAGATGGTTTTCAGCTGAGATTGTGACTGCAAAATGATAGAAGCGGAGATTTCCCTGCTTCGGATCGTAGCAATCAATTTGTCGAATTTGGGAATCTGTCCGATATTACTGAACTCATCAAGAAGCAGCCGTACATGATAGGGAAGCCTGCCTCCATGCTCATCATCTGCTTTATCACAAAGCAGGTTAAAGAGCTGGGTGTACATGATCGCTACCACAAAGTTGAATGTGTCATCTGTATCACTGATGATGACAAACATGGCTGTTCTCTGATCACCGATCATATCCAGTTCCATTTCGTCATAGGACATGATTTCTCTTAGTTCCTGAATATCAAATGGTGCAAGTCTGGCACCACAGGAAATCAAAATCGATTTTGCAGTTTTGCCGGCCGCAAGCTTGTACTTGCGATATTGCCTTACTGCAAAGTGTTCCGGATTTTCTGCTTCCAGTTCTTCAAACAATTCATCCACTGCATTTTTAAATTCTTCATCATCCTCCCTGGTCTCACTGGCATTGATAAATTCCAGCAAAGTAGAAAAGTTCTGTTCTTCCTCTGGTGCCTCATACCAGATGTATCCGATCAGTGCAGAATACAAAAGACGTTCGGCCTTGACCCAGAAATCTTCCGTTGATTTTTCGCCTTCACCCTTGGTATTTGCGATAATGGTATTGACCAGCTTCAAGATGTCTTTTTCACTCCGGATATAATGGAACGGATTGTAATGCATGGACTTTTTAAAGTTGATCGTATTTAATACCTTGATCCGGTATCCTCCATTTACCAGCATCTTCCCGCATTCAACGATGATCGTTCCCTTCGGATCAGTGACCACATAGGACACGTGATCCGTCATCTGCATAAGATTGGGTTTTACATAGAATCTTGTCTTTCCGGATCCGGAACCACCGATGACGATCACATTCTTATTTCTGGCATACTTTGGGGCTTTTGGCCGGCTGTTCATGGTCAGACGTTCCGTTTCTGTGAGGATGACATTGTTTTCAAAGACCGGATCCATGAAGGGTTCGATATCTTTTCTATTTCCCCATCTTGCAGATCCATACTCCACACCCTGCCGGAACTTCTTTGCATTTTTAGAACGATAGTAGACCACCAGTTTTAATGCACCTGCAACCAGAACACCTACTGTAAGATCCTGCAAAGCGATACTTGGCAGCCAGCTTAAAAATGCCAGTCGGAAATTGACTAACATCACGCCAAGTCTCTGGACCATGCTTTCTCCCAGGCAATGCCGGTACAGCCAGGATCCTTTATCTGCTACATAGAAGATAAAGAAATATGGGAGATTTAAGATCACCAGCCGTTTGACCTGGATCTTCTGTAATTTTTCCCGGATCATCGTTCCTGACCTCTGGATTTTTGTCTCTGCTTCACACGCTGGCGGTGCTTTGCTTTTCTTTCTACAGATTTCTGCAGTTTCTTTCTGACGGATGGTTTCTTCGCCTGTTTCTTTTTCAGTTCTACTCCGGCATATTCCCGGAAAGCCGCTGTCATCACATCCACATCTTTAGCCTTAAAGAAGACCAGATATTTTGGTGGATCAGCACCGACTTCTTTTTTCAGGCTGTAATCAATCCCGTACTTTCTTGCCACACGGTCAAAGGATTTGATATTTTCATCTGTGATCTTTAAGTTGGAAAGCTGTACTCCCTGTGCATTCAGCTGCTTGATGGTCTGCTTTCCATGTGGCTTTTTCTTTTCAATCTTTTTTCGGGCTTTTTCCCTTCCTTTCTCCTGCGCCCGTCCGGTCTTTTCAGCCATTTTCACCTGCGTTGCTTTCTGTTTCCTGCGGTTGTCCATTTCCAGGAACTTCCGAAGGGCTGCTTTTAGCACACTGGCAGTGATCTTGACTCCCTGGATGCTCAGGCTGATCACTTTCTGATTTACTTCTTCCTGCAATTACCCACGTCCTTTCTTTCCTTTCATTTCAGAATGAAGACGGGCAATACAATATCCGATGCATGGAACATGTTTTCCATACGGACAGCCACCACATGGTGTTGTTTTTACTGCTTTTTTCTTTTCCGGAAGCAGATAGTGGCACTGTTTCAAGCTACAGCCTTTCTTTTTGCCTCCCCACCAGTAACAGTACTTGCAGGACCATGGCTTTTCTTCGCTGTACTTTCTTCCCTCAATAGCTGCATTTGGTTCTATGATCAGATCTTTATTAGTCTTCATTCTGTTCTTCCTCTTTTCTCATGATTTCTGTCAGTTTTTTCTCTGCCTGACTTCCGGCAGCAATGAGACAATACAAAACTGTAAATATTGCCGCTGCTCCCAGAAGAGCAACAAAAATAATGATATTTCTCATGGTTTCTCCCATCTAAAAAAGCGTCCACAGATTCCTTTCGGTTTCCATGAACGCTCATTCTTATTTAATTAGTGTTTCTTTTTTCTCATAAATGCAAGGGCTCCTGTACCAGTCGCACCAATGCCGAGAAGCATAAACCACAGCCACAGATTGGTGTTATCCCCAGTCTTTGGTGAATCACTGACAGGTTTTCCACCTTCCGGTGTCTTTTCTGCCGGTTTTTTCTCATCCACCATAGTTACATGCTGTACTTCACAGGTATCCTTTACTTCGAATTCCACATCTTTTGCAACCAGATAGCCATCCGGTGCTGTTTCTTCACGGAGAGTGTATTTTCCGATCGGAAGCATTTCGATGTAATGTGCTTTCTCTGTACTGGTCCAGCTTTCCACAACTTTTCCATCCTGATCAAGGATTGTGAGTTTCGCTCCCGGAAGTTCTTTTCCGGCGATATCCTGTTTGGAGATTTTCACCTTCGTTACATCATCCTTCATCTCAACTTTCTGCACATCGGCAGTATCTTTGATCGTGAACTTCACGCTTTCAGCTGTCACGTAACCATCAGCAGGTTTTGTTTCAACCAGTGTGTATTCTTTTCCGACAGTCAGCTCACGGATCACATGTGCTTCTTTACCGGAAGTCCATTCATCCACGATATTTCCATCAGCATCTACCACTTTCAGCTTACATCCTGGAAGTTCTTTTCCGGTTGTCAGACTGGATTTGGTAAATTCTACAATGGTTGGCTGATTCTCAAAGGTAAAATCATAGGTTACAGTCGGCTGATCCTCACCTGCATACTCAAACGTAAATTCTTTTCCTTCATCGTTGGTTACGAATCCGTCTGGTGCATAGAGCTCTTTTACATAGTAAGTTGCTCCTATTGGAAGATCTGCAACAAATGTGATCTTTCCTTCTTCATCCGTAGATTTCAGCTCAATGATCTCATCGGCTTCGATCAGGACTTTACCAGTTGTCTCAGACTTAATGTCATCTTTGGCAAATAATCCAAAGATAGCGCCTTCCAATGTACGGTCAGAATCTTTTTCTTTCTTAAGTACACTGACTTCTACTCTCTGACGGTTGTTCTGCCAGTCTTTGTCATAGACTACAACCGGTGTATTCTGATCCACGTAAGTCAGATCTACATGACGGATCTCACCATCCAGTACATGACCGTAAGCAGTTCCTGTTTCTTTCACATAGTATTTACCAAGTGGAAGATTTTCCAGTTTTGCAATACCGGTTTCATCTGTCTTGATCGTTGCAATCAGTTCATCCTTTTTATAGTAATCGTCACTGACGCCATCGGCAGCCTTAATGTCTTCCTCAGCATAGACTTCAAACGTAACATCTGTCAGCTTTCCGGTCACATAGTTGAAAATGTGTTCCACCACACCTTTGACCTTATCGGCCAGTGTAAAAGAATCCAGGAATTCTCCCTTTTTGTTGATGATCAGAAGCCCTTTTGGAACCTCATCCTTCATTTCCACTTTCTGTACTTCGGCAGTATCTTTGACTGTGAATATCACATCATTGGCTACCAGATAACCATGCGGTGCAAACTCTTCATGTAGGGTATAATTCTCACCCACTTTCAGATATTTGATCACATGCGGTGCATCTTTGGAAGATGTCCAGCTATCTACTACATTTCCATCTTTATCCGTTACTTTCAGATAAGCTCCATCCAGTTCTACACCGGTTGTTGCATCTGATTTTGTGATCTCAACAGTTGTCGGCTGGTTCTTCTTTACGGATTTTAATGTTACTGTCTGTACATCCTGCCCCTGATAAGAAGCATCAAATCTCAGTACTTCATCCGAAGATACGAATCCATCTGGTGCTTTCAGTTCTTTTACATAATAGCTTCCAAGTGGAAGATCCAGTGTACATGCTGCCTGACCTTTTTCATCAGAAGTCATTTCCTGTAAAAGAGTATCTGCTTTGACGATCACTTTTCCATCTTTCGTCTGAATGTCTTTTGCATTGTAAATACCGAACACTGCTCCGGCTACTGTATTGCCTGTCTCAGCATCCTGTTTTGCAATGTTGATCTTTGCATTTACACGTTTGTCTGTTACATTTTTGGTCGTTGTCTTTCCGATAGCAAGAGTCACATTATAAGACTTTGTATCGATCTGATACCCTGTTGGAACAGAGATTTCTTTCAGATAAACAACTTCCTGTGTTTTCTCCATTGTGAGCTGTGAAGCACCATTCTGATCAGTTGCAGGCATCTCTGCGATCAGCTTTGTACATGCAGCATCGGAATAGATCCCGTACACTGCACCAGCCAGTGCATTGCCTGTATCCTGGTCTTTCTTTACAATGGATACCTTACATTCTTTTGTCCAGGTTACTTTAAAATCCACATATTTCTCATTTCCGACACCTTCACCGAAAACAAGAGCCAGATCCTGTGTTCCGGATCCTGTTACAATCTTGTAAGCAGAGTATTCTTTATCAATGCTTCCCTTCATCTGAGAAGAAAATGTAGCACTGACGCTCTCTGCCTGATCAAGTGGTGCTGTCAGATAAAACTGTGTACCTCCACTGATTTCTACACTTGCTCCTGCAGCACTTGTTTTACCGGTTGACACATTTACAAGCTTTACACCGCTTGGCAACTTAAATGTGATTGTCTGCAGTTTATCTGCTTTGAATGTGATCACACTTGTTCGCTGGCTGTTTCCTTCCACATAAGCCTTTACATTAGATTCGGAAAAGCTCATATCTACAGATGGAATGTCCGGCATATTTACACAATAATTGTAAAGTTCCATTGCCAGGTTCTTTCCTGTTGCATTAGTTCCGGATGCCCAGTCACTGGATCCATTTGCATAAGCTGCTGCAAGATGGGTAATGATGAATCTCTTTCCTGCCGGAAAATCCGGATGTTTCTCATCGAAGAAACCATTCTCATCACTTGCTTTTGTTCCGTAATAGCAGACCTTTGCAAGTGTCTTTCCATCGGCAAGTTTCTGGATCGTATAAGTTCCATTTCCCGGTCCTTTTTTCGATGGTTCAACACAGTATGCTGTCGCATTGATGCTTCCCCATTTCACATAATATGGACAAGTCAGATAAGAACCTAATCCATAGTCTGCGTAATAGTACCAGGAGCCGGCTGTAACTGTGACTGATTTTGTTCCTGTTTCACCGGAAGCAAGCATCATTGGCATATCAAAAGTAATACTTTCGCCTGCTTCAAGATCTGCAAGAGCAACTTCCTGGTCAACAGCTTCCTGCATAACCTCTGAGAGTGTGATCCCTGTTTCCGGATCAACGGTCTCCTGATCCTCCGTTGCTTCGATCTCTGCATCAAATTCTTTTTCTGTCAGTTCTGTTTTGCTCTCCGTGTCAGCAGCATCAGTTTCCTCTGTAGACGAGTCAGCCTCAGAATCCTCTGTTTCTGTCTTATCGGAAGAACCAGCATCCTGATCAGAAGAACTTTCTGACTGCGAATCTTTCTGCTGATCCGCTTCTTTTACCACGATCTTTCGATTGATCTGGTAGGTTGGGTGATCCGTTGTCTGTGGTTCTACATAATAGACTGCCTTATAGGAATTGGCATAATCGGTAGAAAAATCATTCCCGTCCGTATCTTTTGCTTCCTGAAATGTAACTTTTACTTTGCTGTCATCCTGGATCGTAAGACCGGTATAATCACTCTTTACATCGAAATTGTCTCCAACCTTGATCTCATAATCCTTTGCAGTTACCACTTCATCTTCATCCAACTGATCCTTGATCTCCTCATAATACGGAATCTTTTTTACAGATCCAGCATCATCAGAAGCATAGGCAACAGCGGGAGAGAGTACCGTCGATAGAACCGTTACTGCAGTCAGTAAACCGGACATCACCCTGCGTGCTTTCTTTTTCACGTTCATTCTCTTAAATCCTTCCTTTCTGATTTTTTTGTGTATGGTTATCTGTTCGTGTCTGCGTATTATCTTTTATACGAAGATGATCGCCTCCTTTCCTGAAATTTGCGCTATTTGGGACAGTCAGCACAAGCTGAGATAACAGCACAAATATATGGCGGTACCTGTTTGTCACAAATACCGCCACATGATTTCTACTGTCATCCTCTTTTCAGATTCAGACATTTTATTTTGATTTAAGATTTAAGCGTTTTCCTGTTTTCTTTCCCGGATCCGTTCCTATATCAGTTTCCATCTCTGATACGTTTTCTTCTGGCAGACACGCAGCTTTTCGCTCTATGCATGTTCAAACCAAATATCACTCCGGGCAGGCTATTCATTTTTCAAGGTACATGAAGGTGTTCTATGCAAACCCTTCATATAACGAAACGCTCAGAGCCTGTTTTACAGTGGTCTAATTCAATTTTTTTAAAATTCTTCGTTTTCCGCCTTTTTTTTCATCGTTTTTAATGCCCTGTTCAGGAGGTCATTTACACTCTGCTGTTTGATTCCCAGATAATCTGCAACATCCTGCTGACGCATTTCCTCGAAATAAACCAGATTGAGTACCGTCTTTTGTCTCTCTGTTAACTCTTTGATCAAAGCGTTTAGAATTTCTCTGTCGATAACATCGTCAACAAAATCTTTTGAAGATCCTCTCATAATCTCCGCATCATCTGTAACATCGCTGTTAGAAAATACACCATGATTGGTGCTGATTTTGCTCTGGCTGTATGCCATACGGTCTTCAGCCTCCATCAGCAGACGGATATACCAGTTTTCATTATCAAAGAACTCTTTATTGAATTCCTTGTTATCGCCAGTTACACTCACATATTCATAGTCATCACAACTATGAAGCGGAAATACGGTTGATTGATTTCCTGCTGTATAAAGTACATATCCGTGATCATAAACAGAGATTGTTGTATCTGCATTGATCATTTCCTTTACTACAACTTTGTGTTCCTTCAAGGATTTCACGCTTGGGATTCTCTTCTCCACATCAGCAACTTTCACGATTTTTTTCAGTTCTTTTAATGTCAACATAAAGACCACCTTTCTGCCTTTCGGCTCCGGGTGGTCCATTCCATCTTTTATGAAATTTCTGCACAGACATAAAGAACTGCAGTACAAGAGGTCACGAACTCACCCGTTTTTTTTGAACGGGAGTCCGCGACTCCTTTGTAACGCATGTATCTGCGTTTAGATTAAGTTTGCCAGATTGCCTGGCTTATTCAGTTGATAT
>OGLB01001402.1_pt1 | contig 10398 bp, 7 predicted proteins | sample 1572551 | NCBI WGS metagenome assembly OGLB01 (sample SAMEA2582003, study PRJEB24529) | metagenome | biome: Human gut stool | place: China | collected 2011
GATCCGGAACTGTTGATTTTGGATGAACCGCTTCACGGACTTGATACTTACAACCGTCGCCGGGTGAAGAAGGTGATTGAAGCCTTCTGCCAACGTAAAGATAAAACGATGATTATGGTGACACATTATGAATCGGAGCTTCCGGGTACGATAACAGACCGCATTTTCCTGAAAAGAAATTAGATGGCACACCGTTCAAGTTTGGTTTCTAATCTTCTTTTATGAATTGATTATTCTATTCATTTATATAAGTTATTGACTAAGGTTTTTCTCAAACCATTCTCACTACGATGAGAAAATTTTCTCACTGTGGTGAGAAAAAATTCTCATCATGATGAGAATGGTTGAGAATTTATGATCTGTATCAGCTTGTACTATAGATAAATACAGATTTACTATTTTCTGTTTTATAGCTTTAATTGATAGAGCAAAAAAGAACTTTACCTAAAAAGAGACCGTTTTTCTCTATTTAGTTGAAGGATGGTATAGATTTAATAGGTACGAATCCAATTTATTGGAAGGAGTCACTTATATTAAGGAAACAGCAAAGGAAGCAGCAATGGCAGATAATCTTTTAAATCGATGCGTAATTGTTTGAGTGCTTGCTGAATACGATAATCTACAGTCTTTGGAGACACTTCCAATGTTTCTGCAATTTCTTTGTAGCTCATATCCCGGAAACGATGCATAACAAATGCTTGCCGATAACTTTCCGGTAATGCAGTAACCGCCTCTTCAATACGCTTGGTTAGCTCTTTAATTTGATAGAAGTCCATATCCTGTATCATCTCTTGCATTTCTTCATAGAAACGCGTATCAGCACGTTTGATGGCATCAATGTGTGCAAGCTTATTTAAAGCCTTGTGATGTACCATTTTAAAGAGATAAGAACTTAATGATGATTCAATAATTAGGTTTTCCCGGTTTTCCCATATCCATAGAAGGGAGTCTTGCACAATTTCTTCTGCATCGTGAAAGTCAACATATTTATGACCATAGGCACATAGCACTGCATAGTATTGCCTGAATAGCATTTCAAAGGCTTTTAGGCCTCCACGCTGTATTTCAGATAATTGAGGGTCATTCCTCTTTATGCGTAGTTCCTTCATTTATTAAATTCTAATTTGCTGCAAATATAGCTTTTTTATAAGAAAACAAAGATTTTCTGAAAAAAAATGGATTTTAGTTTAGGAATCTATCCGGAGTCTCCTGTCTTATAATAAAAGACAAGAAAAAGAGGATATGGACAAACTTGATAAAAATAAAATAGACGAATTACTTCCCCGCTATTGTGAGGGACAAGTGACAGAAGAAGAACGTCTGCTGGTTGAGGCTTGGATGAACGAATCGGAGGAGAACCGGCGGGTAGCCAAACAGATTCATTCGCTTTATCTGGCTACGGATACCATTCATGTAATGAAGAAAGTCGATACGGAAAAAGCGTTGTCGAGGGTAAAAGGCAGGATAACAGGTAGAAAGAAAACGATGTGGTGGGAATGGGCACAACGTGCGGCCGCAGTTCTGTTCATTCCACTTCTCGTTGTTCAGTTGGTGCACTATTGGGGAGGAGACGAACAGGAACTGGCACAAATGTTGGAAGTAAAGACCAATCCGGGAATGACCACTTCATTAACTTTATCGGATGGAACGGTAGTCTTCCTTAATTCAGAATCACGCCTGACTTATCCTTCACATTTCAACGGAGATACACGAAACGTAACCTTGCAGGGAGAAGCCTATTTTGAAGTTGCCAAGAATCCCGAAAAGAGATTTATCGTTTCCACTTCTCATCAGTCGCAGATAGAAGTGCTGGGTACACATTTTAATATAGAAGCCTATGAGAAAGATGATAAAGTGCTGGCAACACTGGTGGAAGGAAAGATAGGATTCATCTTTACACAGGATAATGTGTCGAAAAAGGTATTAATGGATCCGGGACAAAAACTTGTTTATGATTCGAGAGATTGTAAAGTGCAGCTTTATGCCACTTCCGGTGAATCGGAAACAGCATGGAAAGAAGGGAAAATTATATTCAGGAACACTCCTTTAGAAGAAGGCTTACGAATGTTGGAGAAACGATATAATGTAGAATTTATAATTAAGAATGACCGCTTGAAAGGAGACTCGTTTACAGGAACATTCACGAATCAACGTCTGGAACGTATCTTAGAGTATTTCCAACTTTCCTCCCAGATTCGTTGGCGGTATCTTGATTCTCCGAATATAAAAGATGAAAAGAGTAAGATAGAAATATATTAATTGATTTACCTTAAAACGAAAAGTAATTGTATGAAAGACAGACCCCCTTAAATGAAAAACATACGGGATGATATTGGCGTATCTTCCCGTATGGAAACCAGTAAATCTTTTTAATGCTTGTTTGGCGACAAGCTTAGATAAACTTTTTATTAACTTTAAGTCATTACAAAATTATGCAAAATTATTTTCGCCTAACATTTTTATGGGTGGTAAAGTCCCTTTGGCTAACCTCAAAAAAAATCCCATTATCTATGAGACTATTAGTTTTGTTCTTAGTATGTTCTATCGGACTAAGTTATGCAGCCGATAGTTACGCTCAGAAAGCTATGATCAGTATCGATGTTCACAACCAGCGTGTGGAGGATATTTTGAAAGAGATTGAAGCGCAGTCGGATTTTGACTTCTTCTTCAATAACAAACATGTAGATTTGAATCGTCGTGTTTCTGTGTCTGCTGATAAAAGTAATATTTTCAGTGTGTTGAAGGAAATCTTTGCCGGTACGAATGTGAAGTATTCGGTGTTGGATAAGAAAATAATATTGTCTGTTGAAGCGCAATCACCACAGCAGGAAAAGAAAGTAACAGTATCGGGTACGGTACTGGACACTCATGGTGAACCGGTAATCGGAGCTAGTGTATTGGAGAAAGGCGTACAGGGAAATGGACCGATTACAGACATTGACGGTATCTTCAAACTTTCCGTATCTTCATCGAAAGCACAATTGGATATTTCCTATATCGGCTATCAGTCACAGACTGTTGCGGTGCAAGTCGGTAAAAATCTAAAAATCATTTTACAGGAAGATTCCAAACAATTGGAAGAAGTAGTAGTGGTAGGTTATGGTACACAGAGTAAAAAGACATTGACAGGTGCTGTTTCTATGGTAAATATGGGTGATGTAGAAATGAATACTGTTCCGAATGTATCTCGTGCATTGGCAGTTAAGGCTTCCGGATTGCGTGTAAATCAGATCTCTGCGCAACCTGGCGGTGAGGCTAAATTCCGTATTCGTGGTGAGGCTTCTACAGGAGCAGGTAACGACCCTTTGTTTGTTATTGATGGTTTTCCGGTATCGTCTTCCGGTAATTTAAGTTCGGGGAACGGCTATTATGAATCCGGTAATATTGATAATGTGCTGGAGTCTTTGAATCCGGATGATATTGAATCAATTTCAGTTTTGAAAGATGCCGCTTCTACGGCTATTTATGGAGCACGTGCCGGTCATGGAGTTGTTCTGATTACAACAAAACGCGGTAAGAGTCAGAAGCCCAGAGTGACTTATTCCGGTATGGGGTCGGTGCAGGTAGCTCGTTCCAACTACAAGATGCTTGATACTCGTATGTATATGGATATGTATAATAAGCAGCAGCACGAGGAGTGGCTGAAGTTGAATGGAATGGGGATTTATAAAGGATATGTGGAGAAACCGGATACTCCGCCCACTCAATATAAACCAGCTTTCAATAATGATGAGATATTGTTGGCAAGTGGTACTGATTGGCTTGATGCGGTAATGCGTAACGGATATACGCAACAACACAATCTTTCTGTTAATGGTGGTACGGAGAAAACCCGTTATCTGGCTTCTGTCAACTATATGAACCAGGAAGGAATTGTCAAGAATAATGGTGTCAGCCGTTTTTCTGCCCGTTTAAATCTGGATCAAGAATTAAGTAAATATGTATCTTTCGGATTAACCGCTACTTACTCACAGAATAAGTATGATAACGTTCCTTTAGGAGATAAGGTTAATGAATATTCAGGTGTGTTGACCGGTGCTATTCAGTCCAATCCTACTATTCCTATTTATGATTCTGAAGGGAATTATTTTATTGACCCGAAACGTCCTTTTGTTGCGAATCCGGTTTCTTTGTTGGAAATAAAAGATAATACGGTAAAAGATCGGTTGATCGGTTCAGCATTTGTTTCAGTAAAACCATTGAAAGAATTAGAAGTGAAATTACAGTTGGGAGCTGACCGCAGTTTCCAGAAACGTTCCAGTTATTTGCCTAAGACAACTTTGCAAGGGGCAAATAAGAATGGAAGGGCAGATATTTCACAAGAGACAAGCACTACTTATCTAATGGAATTGACCGCTCAATATTCTAAAAGTTTTGGTGATCATAATCTGAAAGCTATTGGTGGTTATTCATTCCAAAAGTTCAAGAATGACGGATTCAGTGCCGGAAATTCAGATTTTCTGGTGGATGGATTTGGGTATAACAGTTTGGGGTCGGGTAATTATAAAAAGCCTTCTGTCAGTTCATGGGCTTCTATAAATAGTATTGCTTCTTTGTTTGCCCGTGCTAATTATTCTTACAAAGGAAAATATTTGTTGGAAGCCACGGTACGTGCTGATGCTGCATCTAATTTTGCACCGGAAAATCGTTGGGGATATTTCCCTTCTGTATCAGCAGGTTGGATGATTAGTGAAGAAAATTTCATGAAAGGGGCTTCTAAATGGTTATCCATGTTGAAATTGAGAGCTTCTTATGGACAGACCGGTAATTCTAATGTCGGTTATCGTATTTATGATTATTATGAGGTAGGAAGAAATGCCATTATTGGAGGCGCGGAGTCAACAGGAGTATATGCTTCGGATTTGGGAAACAAGAGTATCACTTGGGAAACAACTACGGAATTTAATCTTGGAGTAGACTTTGGAATATTTAATAACCGGTTTAAGTTGGCTGCCGAGTACTTTAAGCGTAAAATAACAGATTTGTTAGTGACAAACAAGCCCTTGCCATTTTATAATGAGGTAAATAAAATTGCAGGAAATATAGGATCAACGCAAAGCCAGGGTGTGGAAATCACATTGAATACAGTGAATATTGTTACAAAAGACTTTGAATGGGATACCACATTGACTTTATCGCATTATAATGACCGTTGGTTGAAACGTGATCCGAACTGGAAGCCAAGAGCCTATGAAAAAGAAGATGACCCGATACGGGCATGGTGGGAATATGAAGCAATCGGTATCCTGCAACCGGGAGAGAAGGCACCGGATGCCCAGAAAGATTTGGTTCCGGGAATGATGAAGTTGAAAGATCGGGATGGAAATGGTGTGTTAGGAGATGAAGATAAGGTCTATATGGGGAATGGTGATCCGAAAATAATCTACGGTTTGAACAATTCATTCCGCTATAAGAATTTTGATTTGAATATCTATTTTTACGGAGAAGCGGGTAGAAAGCGGGGAGCCAGCTATTATGAAGGTTGGACACGCATGGATAATGGTATCAACGTTTCCACTTACGCATTGAAAGCGTTCAGTAGTAATAACTTGACAGCTACTGATCCTACCTACGTGAGAGGGGGAAACGGTTGGGGAGACTATTACGTAAAATCTATCTATTACGTTCGTTGTGGAAGCATTAAAATAGGATATAAAGTGCCTATCAGCCAGAAGATTGCCAAGAATCTCCGTGTATATGTAGACGTGAATAATCCGTTTGTGATTACTAACTGGACAGGTCTGGACCCGGAAACGGACAATGGAACTTATGCATATCCGAATGTGACCTCTTATAATTTTGGTGTATCAATATCTTTCTAATAAGTGATGAATATGAAAAAGACAATTTATACTGTAATAGCAACTCTTTTGTTCCTCATATCGTCTTGCACGCTGGAACAGGAAGTTTATAATAAAATAAATCCGGGAATGTTTCCGCAGAATGCTGAAGATGTAAATGCGTTGGTCAACTCAAGTGCTTATTACGTTTTTTCTCCGTGGGGGATTTTTGAGGTGGCGGCAGGTTATGTGACGACTTCGGAAATGGTGACCGATTATGTGGAAAATACATGGGGGTGGACTACCGTATATAATTCGTATGAAGCTAATGACTGGCATATCGACGGAGATTATCGCCGCGTGTATGACTATTCCCAATATCTGGCTTCCATGACTTTGACAATGGAACGTATCAAGAACGTGGATATGGATGAAACATTGAAGGCCCGTTATATGGCCGAATTAAAATGTGGACGTGGTTTTCTGGCTTTTCTGATGTATGATATGTATGGTCCGATACCTATTGCAGATTTGGAAACTTTGCAGAAACCGGAAGCTGAGATTGTGATTCCCCGCTTGTCTGAAGAAGCGATGCGTGAATACATTGTTACTAACCTGAAGGAAGCGGCCGACATACTGCCTTATAAATATGAAGATACGGATTACGGACGTTTTACAAAAGGATTGGCCAACACATTGTTGTTAAAATTCTATATGATGACTAAACAGTGGGATGAAGCAGAGAAAATAGGACGTGAATTGACTAAATCCGAATACGGTTATAAACTGGTAGACGATTATCATTCTTTGTTTTCTTTATCAGGAGAAAAGAATTCGGAAGTAATATTCTCTTGTGTAGCGGAAGCTGGTGTGATGGAGCAGAAGTGGTTTGCACATGTATTAACATCCGACTATCCTATTCCGGCAGGAATGGCGGTGACTGCATGGGGAGGGTATAAAATATCCTGGCCTGCCGATGAATCTTTTGATCCTAAAGACAAAAGACGGGAAAGAATTATAGGTGAATATACTGGTACGGAAGGCGTGCATCACAGTCGTGCTCTTGACCGTGACGGAGGTACAACAGGTGTACTCTTTTATGGTGCAATTCCGGTTAAGTATAAAATCGAAGGGGTGATAGGAGAACTGTGTGAAATAGATATGCCAATTTACCGTTATGCAGACGTATTGACTTTACTTTCAGAAGCTATTGTCCGCAATGGAAATAGCATAAGTCAGGAAGCTGTAGGATCATGGAATAAAGTACGTGTTACCCATGGCGGACTGAAAGCTTATCAATTGAGTGATTTCGCTTCAGTGGAAGATTTCCTTGATAAATTGTTGGAAGAACGTGGACATGAGTTCTATTTTGAAGGTGTACGTCGACAGGATCTGATTCGTCACGGAAAATTCATAGAAGCGGCACTTGCTAAAGCAAGATTTGCAGGTCAGCCGACTGGTAAAATCGAAACGAAGGTAGACGGGCAATATAAATATGAGAAGTTTCCGTTACCTACTCATTTGATTACTGAAGGACAAGGTCTTATAATTCAAAACCCCGGTTACTAAAAATGGATAGTATTATGAAACATTTATTATATACTCTATTAGGTATTTTATTACTTGCCGGATGTAAAGAGGACAAGTATAATGTAATTATTCCTATGTCGGATATTTACCTGAGTGCGCCTCAGGATGGAACGAAAATTGACTTGAATGATTTGTCAATCGATGAATATAGTTTCTCATGGGATAAGGCATTGGAGAAAGGTGCCAAACTGATTCTTTGTGCTACCAGAGATTTCAAAAAGCCGGTGAAGATTGACGCTGGTAAATCGACCTCTTTTACTTTGTCCGTATTGGCAGCCGATCAGTATTTCTCTCAGTTGGGAATAAAGGCCGGTCAAGAAGCGCTGTTGTATTGGACTGTTAAAGAGGCTGGCAATACTACGGCTGCTGCGTCGGATGTGCATACGATTCATGTGAAACGTATGTCTACCAAGTTGTTACAACCTGAGGATATGACTGAGATTGCTTTGGCTGAAGATAAACCGGAAACTGCCGTACAGTTTGAATGGGATACGGAAGGAAGGCCTGAATCAACCTCATATTCACTCTGTCTGTCACTTGATCCTGAAATGAAACAGACTGTAGCCGAGCAAAGTGTAGGGATTGTAAAAGGTAAGTCTTCTCTGACACACGAGCAACTTCAGACCTTGCTCGACCAACTTTCTATTAAACGTTGGACATCCAACGCTATATATTGGAATGTGAAGACTGATGACGGGCAACTGGTGTCACGTTCTTCCGGAGTACTAAATATGACGGAAATGATGCGTTTCATTGATGTTCGCGGTGATGAGAAGATAACCTATCGGGTTGCCCGTATTGCTTATAGCGACGGAACTTCACTGGTTTGGCTGGCAGATAATTTGAGGACGACCAAGTATCCTGACGGAACTGATATTGAGTCAAATAATTATAAGAATACGCCGGAATCTTTTGGAGAAGGCAGAGTGAAAGCATACGGAGTTCATTATCATTATGACATTCGTGACAAAATAGCTCCTACGGGTTGGCGCTTACCGACTATGCAGGAATATAAGAACCTGTTTGCCGAAGCGGGAACAGCTGAAGGTCAATGGAATGTTTTGAAAGACCCTGATTATTATGAGTCAGTGAAAGGACAGACTCATTTGAATGACTGGAAATTTAATTTGTGTGCTTCCGGTCAATGGGTAGAACCGAATATTAATAATCACACCGGACAGTATTGCTATTTGTTGGTGACTGATAATACAGAGCATGGATGTATGCTTCATGATGGCGGAGCAACATTGTGGACTCCTTGGACAACAGGGGCTCCTGCACGTTTTATCTTCAATGAAAATTAATCAGGTGAAAATTAAAAATAGATCAATCATGTTAATCAATATAAAGAAAACTATGACCATATTATCTACCTTATTATTAGGTATTATGTGTAGCTTTTGTTCTGATACGATAGATGTGTATGCAGGACAGTATGGAGAGGAAGAAGGTACGAATGAACCGGAAACTCCGGAAGTTGTAGGTAAAATTGTTCATATCGAGTCGTTGAGAAATCCTGATAGAGGCTTTCATCTTGAATGTAATTTGCTGGCTGATGAGATGAAAAGTCCATATAATGATTATGAAGTATATGGTGAGGATTTGTATAAAAAGAAAATAGAGCAGTTTGATGCGAAAGACGATAATCTGACTCTTGTGCAGCAATATATCTATCTGACCAAATGGGTGAGTAAAGATCTTGATGATGAGGCTTTGAATAATATCCGCAAGGTGTTTGAGTTGATGAAAGCGCAGGGATATAAAGCCATTCTTCGTTTTGCATACAATCATGCGGGGCTTAATACGTCCGGCGGTGAATCTAAACAATGGATTCTTAGGCATATTGAACAATTGACACCTTTGTTGAATGAATATATCGGTCAGATTGCTACGGTGCAAGTTGGTTTTATTGGTGCTTGGGGAGAGTGGCATACGTCGCCGTTGGCAAATGATCAGGATGCGAAGAATGCAATTGTCAGTGCACTGTTAAGAGCTTTGCCTGTTCCATATTGTGTAGAAATGCGTTACCCGAGTCATAAGAAAGCATTGACATTGGAGCAGGAAGAATACCGCGGACGTATCGGATATGCGAACGATTACTTTACAGCCGGTGAACATTCTCATGCGCCGGGCAATGACTTTGTTCCCAATACGGATGATTATAAACAAATAACCGGGGAAGTAAAAGCGAATAATTTCTATATGAGTGGTGAGATTCCTAATAATGAAGATACCGAATGGGGTTTGGCTGCACTAATTACTCCGATGAAGTCATTGCGTATTTTGCGTGAACACCGTTATTCGGCTTTTGATATAACGCAGAATTTTGATTTGAATATCATGAGTTGGAAACAAGTAAAAGTATATCCTTCTTTGCTGAATGATAATAACATTCTCTTTGATGAGAGTTATTTTAAAGACGCTGAAGGAAATGAGGTTGTCCGTTCATTCTATGAATTTGTACGTGACCATTTGGGATACCGGTTGAATCTGCAAAGCGAATCGACAGTGGAGGCGAAAAACGGAAACTTGGAATATAATCTGACGATAACTAATACCGGTTTTGCTACGGTGATTAATCCGAAAGAAGTATATCTTGTGCTGGTTTCCGGAGACGGTCAGGTAGCTAAAGAAATAAAGCTGGATGTTGATCCTAAAACATGGATTCCTTCTACAAATGAAGAACCGAATCAGGTAGCGAAGTATGTTATAAAAGGAAGTGCAGCTGCCGGATTGAGCGGGACATACAAAGTTGGAATCTGGATGCCGGAGAAAGTGGCCGATTTGAAATACAATCCGGCTTACGCCATCAAGTTTGCTCCGACGGAGAAACTCACTCATTGGTATGATGACGCAGGAAAATATGCAGTGAATATTTTCGGTGAAGTTACATTCTGATACGGATTGATGAATGCTTCGGCCGGGACAAACCGATATCTTGTGGGCAAGTCGGAGCAGATTACTCTTTAAATTTGTCGGTAAGGTGAATTTGTAAAATAATGATTTGCTAGTTTATAGTCGATAGTAT
>OGLB01001411.1_pt1 | contig 10349 bp, 8 predicted proteins | sample 1572551 | NCBI WGS metagenome assembly OGLB01 (sample SAMEA2582003, study PRJEB24529) | metagenome | biome: Human gut stool | place: China | collected 2011
TGCAAGGCCCTCCTTGATAAGTGTGCTTCATTATTGTGTGCCTGGCATCTGGGCGGGATGCTGCTCGTCATAGCTGTGCACGCCGCTGCCGCCCACTACAAGGGGCGCGATCTGCACACCCGGACGCACATACAGCCCGCCGGTACCCTGCGGCCCCAGTAAAGCCTTGTGCCCGGTGAAGCACAGCACATCCACACCCAGCGCCTGTACGTCGATGGACTGGGCTCCGGCCGGCTGCGCGGCATCCACGATCAGCAGCAAGCCGTGCCGGTGTGCAAAGGCCGCAGCCTTTGCAAGATCGGTGCAGTTGCCAGTCACATTGGACGCTCCGGTCACGACCAGCGCTCTGGTGTTTGGGCGCACAAGCTCTTCCCATTTTTCATATTGCAGGCGGCCTTTGGCGTCTACCCCGGCAAAGCTGAGCTGGACCCCCTGTGTCCGCAGCCGGTACAGCGGCCGCAGGCCGGAGTTGTGCTCGCAATCCGTGGAGATGGCGTGGTCGCCCTTGTGGAGGAGCCCATTGATGGCAATATTCAGCGCCTCAGTGGAATTGGCCGTAAAAGCCACATGATCTGCCCGCGGACAAGCAAAAAGCCTGGCCAGCTTCTCCCGGGCGTCAAATACCGTCCGGGATGCCTCCAGCGCGCCGCTATGGGCGCCCCGGGCGGCGTTACCCATGGTCGTCATGGCGTGAAGCACCGCCTCCGGCACCTGGGGCGGCTTATGGATGGTTGTGGCAGCGTTATCCAAATAAATCATGGTCCCCATTCCCCCTGATCCTTTTTAAAAAAGTATAGCAAACCCCTCGCTGCAAGTAAAGGCGCTTTTTTCTCTGACCAGGCAGAATTATTCCGTTCATCCATGATTTATAGGCCAAAACAGGCGGGCAAAGCAGCCCGCCTTAGCACTCACATATTTTTCTTGATCTCCCCGATGGCGCCCTTTTCCAATCGGCTCACCTGGGCAGAGCAAAAACGGCGTAGTACAAGATCATCTGCCCGAACACAAAGGTCAGGTCGTGAATCTCCAGCTGCAGCGCATAGCCATCCGCATCACCGAAGGTGATCAAACAGGTAACGAGAGACTGGATGCTGGCTGCAAAACCGTAGCCAGGAATGCTCAGCAGCATGATGGCCGTGTTGGCAATGCAGATGCTGATGGTAAACAGCTCGATGGCTTTTTCCCGGAACAGATAGACCAGCGCCACGGCAGTGAGGATGGCAATACTCTGGAACACGATCTTGGAGCAGCTTCGGATCATGGAAGACACTGCGGCAAAGCTTTCGATCCAGATGACCATCGACCAGAAAAACAGCGCCGCCATCAGGGACATATAAAGCAGGGTAGGCTTCCATAACTCCCGGAGACGCTTTTCGTCCGGGTAAAACAGGGTGTACAGCATTGCCAGCCCGATCACCCCCAGAGAGATGGCTTTGGGAAGACCGCCCACTGCGCTGTTGATTGGTTTCCACTCTCCCAGCCCGGCACCGGCCAAAAAGACCACGCAACCGATGGTCAGCAGTTTTTGCCACAGCGGGCTGTCCTTATAAAACAAAGAGGCCGGAGTTTTCCGGCTGTAATCCTTTTTGGTCAGGATCTGATCCAATGTGCGCATGAAAAGGGCTCTCCTTTTATTGTGGGTGTTCCCGCAGCCGCCGGGGGGTTACGCCTACCCTCCCAGTTGCAGGTACTGCTGCTGCAAGCGGGCGGCGGCGATGTTGATATCGTAGCCAGCCTGTCGGATCAGTTCTGCACCGGCAGAGCGGTCACAGGGCTGGTGGAGCATCCGCTGCAAGCCTGCTGCCCAGTCTGCATTGCTGGCGGAAAGCGGGATCTGGATGGCATGGGAAGAAAGCAGCACCTCCGCCGGCACTGCGTCCGAAAATACGCACCCCAGCCCGGCGGCTTGCGCCTCGATACCCACCACCGGTAGACCCTCGAAGCGGGAGGGCATGACGAAGAGATCCATCATCTGGTACCAGTCGGCCACATTGCTTTGCAACCCGGCAAACAGGATATGATCTGTGATACCCAGTTCCTGCGCCTGTGCGCGGACAGCCTGCTCCAGCCTGCCGGTACCAATGAGCACCAGCATCGCCCGGGGCTCCAGCTGCAAAAAGGCGGCAAAGATCTCCAATAGACGCTCGTGGTTCTTGCGGACGTCAAAGCGTCCTACATGGCCCAGCACCACCCGGTCCTCCAGCACGTAGCGCGCCCGCATTTCGGCGCGGACGGCGGGGGAGAAGCGGAAGGTCTCCGGCTCGATGGCGTTGGGAATGATCTGTCCCCGGCGCTCCCAGTCCGCTTTGCCAAAGTAGTAGATGCCCGCATCCCGGCCGCAGGCCCACAGGTGGGTGGCGGCGCCGGGCAGCAGCTGCTTACAGAACATCTTCAGCGGCCACTTGTAGTCCCGGACGATCCAGATATTATGGGCGTGGGCAATGCGCACGGGCAGCCCCGCCTTCTCCGCGCCCTTCAGGGCATAAAGCCCCATCGCCTCGTTGTGGGCGTGCAGGATGCGGATGCGGGGGTCTGCGGCCACGGTCTGCTGCACAAAGCGCAGATACGCCGGGTAGTGCAGCGGGTTTAATCCCGGACTCTGGTAGATGTGCCCGCCCAGACGGCGGATCTCGTCGTCGTAATCGCCGGGCTTTTGCTTGTTGACGATAAAATCAAACTGGACCTTTTCGCGGTCGATATGCCGGTAGTAGTTCATCAGCATGGTCTCGATCCCGCCGCGGTCCATATTGCTGACCGAATGCAGCACTCGTATCATGGGTACTCCTTATATTATAACAACTGAAATCTTCTGCCGTAGCGGCACCACAGCCCAAAGTCCTGCTGCCGCAGTGCCCGGGCACCCCAGCGGGCACTGCGGGGCAGTGCGCCCTCTTGCGGCAGCGCCTTTGCGTACAAAGCACAGCACAGCCGGAAAACAGCCTGCTGCGTTTCCGGCGGCAGGCCGGATACAGTGGCATAGCAGAAAGCCGAAAGCTGCAGCGTCAGGGTGCAGCGGTACAGCGCATCGTGGGGCAGGCCCAGCGCAGCATCCTGCACTGCCAGCTGCTCCATGATCCAGTAGCTCTGCACGGCGGCAGGGTGGTGCTGACTTGTGGCGGTAAGCCCCTTGGGGTTTTTGCGCCACAGATAGACCACCTCGGGCACAGAGGCCACGCTCTTTGCCAGCCGGAATACCAGAAAATGGATGATGGCATCCTCAAAGCAGGTATAGTAAGCCGGAAAGCGCACCTGTGCAAACAGTTCCCGCCGGTACACCTTGCCCCATGGCATCCCGGGCAGCTCGAACCGCTCCGGCGCGGCGGCACCGGTGTAGACTGCCGCCGGGTAGCGCTGTATCGAGCCATGGGTGCCGTCGGTGTACAGGTATTGCCAGCCACCCTGCACCACATCGGCGTCAAGGCGCTGTGCGGCCTCCAGCAGGGTGCGGATGGCACCGGGCAATAACAGATCGTCGCTGTCCACGAACATCAGCCAGCGGCCCACGGCGTGGCGCAGTCCCTCGTTGCGGGCGGCGGCGGCGCTGCGGGGCGCACTGCAATTGCACAGCAACACCCCGGGCAGTGCCCGGTAGCGTTCCAGCACGGCGGCTGTGCCGTCGGTGGAATCGCTGTCCACCACGATCAGCTGCACGGTGCAGCCGGTGTCCTGCTGCAAAATGCTGTCCAGACAGGGGCCGATGGTGGCTTCGCCATTATATACCGGCACGATGACTGAAAGCGTCACCGCCGGGTCCTGCGGCGGCAGCAGCGGGCAGGTCTCTTCTGCTGCAGGTTTCGGGCACAGGGCTGCCAGCGCGGCGCGGTCGGCCTGTGTGCTGTCCGGCAGCGGGGCACCGCCCCGGTGCAGCAGATGGTACAGCCCAAGGTCTGCATGGCCGCAGGCTGCGCCGCACACGGCGGCAGCGCCCGCCAGCAGACGGCTGCGGGTGTGGCAGTGGATCAGCTGGTAAGCGCGTCGGTTCTGGATCATGCTTCACCACGCTCCATTCCGGCAAGGACAGCGCCGCCCTCCTCTGCGATCAGGGACATCTTTTTCTGTGCGCAGCGCACAAGGTCGCGCACATGGTAGAGCTCCTCCTCCGAGGTGGTGGCCCATGCGGCGGTGAACAGGATGGGGTACTCCGGGTTGAGCTTATTGTACTCGTTCACCTGACTTTGCAGGATGCGGATCATGACCTCTGCCTTCCGGGTGCTGCATTCATCAAAGAAGGCAAGGAACTTGCCCGCGCCGTTGTAGCCCACCGTGCCGTCGGTATCGCCCATCAGCTGCAAAAGACCGGAAAAATCCTTCAGGATGCCGTCACCCACATGGTAGCCGAAGCGGCGGCTCATCTCGGTCAGGTTGTCCAGCTGCAAAGCAAAGCAGGTATAGTCCTCCGGCAGAATGCGGTCGGCCATGCCGGAGATATACACGTTGAGCTTTTCGCGGTTGGGCATACCGGTCTTTTTGTCCACATACAGCAGATAATCCACCGCATCCGAGATGCGGCCCAGCAGAATTGCGCCGCAGCAGCCGATGACAAAGAACAGCACCAGCGCAAGCATCAGGTACAGCTTGACATTGATGGCGGCAGCCACCTGCACCGAGCTGATCATCTTCAGATAATCCGCGCTGATGTACAGGTTCAGCTCCTTGCTGCTGGTATTGATGATCTCGTAGTAGCTTTTCAGCTGCGCCTCGTAGTCGTTGATCATGCTTTCCATTGCAGCATGCTGTTCGCTTGTACCGCCAAAATCCACGTTGCGGAAGCTTTGCAGGATCTCCTCCTGAAACTGCCGGTCGATCTGGCTGGATGCGACCTGCTGTTCCAGCGATACCAGTTTCAGCACCAGACCGTCGTAGGTGGTCTGTGCCTTATCGCCAGCACCTTCCAGCTCGATGTTATTCAGGATATAGTCCGAGGACACCACCTCGCCCCGGTCAGTAAAGTAGTTTTGCAGCAGATCGGCGTTCTTGTACACATACTGGTCGGTCAGGCTCCACAGACTGTCCCGCTGCTCGGTGGTGATCTGTTCGTTCTGCTTTGCAGTTTCGATGGTGTTGGCCAGATATTCCTGCAGCACCGTGCCGTCCCGCACCTGCGGGCCGTTGAGCACATAGGCGTACAGCGCCGGGATGGTGTATTTTTTGAAGTCGGAATAGATATCGCACAGGTCTGCATAGGTGTAGCCGGTGCGGGAGGAGCGAAAATTCGGGTAGTGCTCCCGCTTGCTCAGCAGATAGTCCTGCATCTCGTTGGTATCGTTTTCCAGAATGCGGATGCACTCGTAGTAATCGTAGCCATTGTCCAGCAGACCGGACGAGGGGTTGAGCGAGAGTTTCTGCTCCACATATTTTTCCGTATAATAGGTGCAGTAGCTCTGGATGATGGCATCCAGCATATTGCGGGCATAACCCGCGCCCTGCTCTCCATCCACCACAAGGCTCACCTTGTAGGTATCCGGGAAATAGGTCACCTCTTCGCCCTTTTGCAGCAGTGCCTCGTTGATGGTCTCCTGATCTTCCGAGATCACCGGGGTCACCGAGATGTTGGAACGGATGGTGCTCAGCCGCCCGGAAGCACCCAGTGCATCCATGGCCTGCGAGATGACGGTGGAGGAGTAAATCTCGTTGACGTCCAGTTCGCTGCCGTCCGGGGTGTAGCCGTCCGAGATGCCGTCGTTGGTATAGCGGATAATGACCGATGCAGTGTACTTCTGCCGACCGTCTGCATACAGGTAGATGGCGGCCGCACCTGCCAGCGACACCAGAAAGATCAGCAGGCTGAAAGGCTTCAGATAGGGCAGGATCTCAAACTTTTTCCTCTGCGGTGCCTTGCCTTTCTGCGTTTACGTTCGTGGAGCAGCCATGCGCTGCCCAGCATCACGGCAACGGACTCCATCAGGGTCTTTTTCAGGCTCAGGCGCTGCAGGAAGGAGGCCGAGCCGTAGGTAAAGGTGATATAGTTCTGGGATTTGTACTTGATATACGCCTTGTCCAGTACAAACAGCTGCTCCGAGATCTCGTTGATGGCGGTCTCCAGCTTGTTCACCATGGCCTGCGCCTCGGCCAGACGCGGCTGGCCGGCATCCAGCTCCCGGATCTTCTGGATCACATAATTCGTGCTCACAATCTCGGACTGGTAGTCGGTGGCATCGGCCAGAGAAGCGTCTGCCGCCCGCGCCAGCGCATCCATGGCGGTCTTGGTGCGGGACATATAGTACTCGCTTGCTTCATCCACGGTGGGGATCATCATGATGGAGGTCATGGATTTTTCGTAGATGGAAATGCCCTTTTTGTCGGCGTCATAGTAAGCCTGCTGGGTGCGCATGTCAATATCGTCAATCTTGTTCTTGTATTCCAGAATGCTGGTCAGCATGGCCGGGTCGCGGGCAACGCCGCCCTCAATGACAAAGGCCATGGCGTTGGGCAGGTCGTAATCCACCAGATTGTTGATCATTTTGCCCAGTGTGGTAAAGTTGTTGGTGGAAGGGTCGGGGTTTGTATCGTCCGTAAAGCTTTTGTTTTCCCCCAGACGGGCGTTCAGATAGCGGTTCAGCGCGGCGGCGCGCACCTCCAGCTCGTTCAGTCGCAGGTAAGGCTCGCACGCGGTGGTCACTTCCAGCTTTTCCTTGAGGATGCTCTGGTTATCGCAGTAGTTGCTCAGAAAGATCTCCCGGTAGGATTCGCACACGCTCTGCAAAAGATCCGTGGGCTTGCGGTTGCCCAGGTTCAGCTTGCGGGTGTTGATGGAGAGATAGTAGTTGGTGCTGATATACTCGCTGCCGTTGGCGCTGCCGGTGCCTTCCGGGCTCAGGTAAAGGCACTCTGCCAGCTGGGAGGCAGTCAGGCTGTCCTGCAGGCCCACCCGCCGGATGGCGCGCTCCATCACCTCGTCCGACACGATCTCGTAGGCGTTGAAGCGGGTCTTGTTGGGGTTCAAGCCCAGCGAAGCCTCGGAGTAATTGAAGGAGATGCTGGCAGTGGCGCTGTCCGCACTTTTGAAATAGTGAACCAGCCCGAACAGACAGCACAAGGTCAGCAGGCAGAGAAACAGGCGGTATTTATTTGTCCAGGTATGACGCAGCGCCTGTTTGATTTTTTCTTTGATGTCATCCATGGCATTCTACCCTTTTGCAGCGGTCTGCACGCGCAGCGCAGGCTGCTTAGTCGATGTCAATGACCGAAAGCTCCGGCACATTGTTGATGCGGGGCGCCCGGCTGGAATCGCCCAGTCCCCGGCTTACAATGAGGGTGGCGTTGTTGGCAAGCGTATAGCTGCCTCCGGCATAGTCGGGCAGAAAGCCCTCCTCGGCGGTATAAAGCGGACCGATCTTCGGCAGACGCACGATGCCGCCGTGGGTGTGCCCGGCAAGACCCAGCTCAAAGGAATAATTTTCCAGATGCTCGGGAAAGTAGGTGGGCACATGCGCCAGACAGATGCGCAGGTCGTAGTCTGTCTGCGGCTCCACGCTGTCCATAAAGGTGCTGGCACCGTAGTTGGAAAAATCCGCCGGGCTGCCCTCCACGCCCAGAATGCTGATGACATTGTCGTGGACGGTATAGCGCGCCTCCTGATTGCGCAGGACGGTCACCCCGGCGGCGGTGAACTTTTCCACCAGTTCCCGGTCGTTGTCCAGAAAATACAGCTCGTCCTCGTGGTTGCCCAGCACTCCGCATACCGGGGCAATCTCGCTCAGCTGACGGAACAGGGAAAGCATATTATCATAGTCGGTGCCTTCGCCGTAGGTCACAAAGTCGCCGCCCAGCAGGATCAGATCCGGGGCAAGGCTGCGGACATCCTGCACCAGCTCACAGTTATCTGCTCCGTACTCCCGCAGATGCAGATCGGTCAGAAAAACGACCCGGCAGCTCTGGGTCAGCTTGCGGGAATGAATCTGATAGAACTCTGCCGTATAGTGGGTGCGGTTATAGCAGATATTCTGCCACAGCGCCCCGCCCAGCAGGGCGAGCAGGGCAACAAGAACCAGCAGCGTCAGCAGCACCTGCTTCCAGAGGGGCGTTGCCCTCTGTGCGCCGCCACTGTGTGTATGTCTGCTGTTTTGCGCTGCGCCTTTTCCGTGTTTTGCTTTGATAAAGGCCACATCCTTTCTGTGGGGGAACGTTGCAGGGAGACGCGCGCGGCACCAGACCACGGCCCATCTCTCCAAAAACGGATATATAAATTGATATATAAATAAATTATAACATATTTAGTAGGAAAAGCAAAGAGTGCATCTCTGCCATGGGCGGATTTCACATTTGGGAGTTCCCATCAAAAAAGGGATGCCGCGCACGCAGCATCCCTTTTGCATATTTGCAGATCAATCGTCATCGCTGTCCAGCTTGAGCACGGCGGTAAAGGCCTCGCTGGGCAGGGAAACGCTGCCCAGCTGACGCATCTTCTTTTTGCCTTCCTTCTGCTTTTCCAGCAGCTTCTTTTTGCGGGAGATGTCGCCGCCGTAGCACTTGGCCAGCACATCCTTGCGCATGGCCTTGACCGTCTCGCGGGCAATGATCTTGCCGCCGATGGCTGCCTGCACCGGGATCTCGAACAGGTTGCGCGGGATGTTGTCCCGCAGCTTTTCGCAGATGCGGCGTCCCTTGGCGTAGGCGTTGTCCCGGAACACGATCATGGACAAGGCGTCCACGGGGTCGCCGTTGAGCAAAAAGTCCAGCTTGACCAGATCGCTCTCGCGGTACTCCTTGAACTCATAGTCGTAGCTGGCGTAGCCCCGGCTGCGGCTCTTGATGGCATCAAAGAAGTCGTACACGATCTCGCCCAGCGGCAGCGCGTAGTGCAGGTCCACCCGCACATCGTCCAGATACTTCATGTCGATCAGCACGCCGCGCTTGTTCTGGCACAGATCCATCAGGCCGCCCACATAGTCGTTGGGGGTGTACAGGTGAACATCCACAAAAGGCTCTTCCTGCTTGACGATGTTGGAGGGGTCGGGGTAGCTGGAAGGATTGTCGATCATCTCCACGGTGCCGTCGGTCAGGGTCAGGCGGTAGCGCACGCTGGGGGTGGTGGTGATGATGTCCAGATCAAACTCCCGCTCCAAGCGCTCGGTGATGATCTCCATATGCAGCAGACCCAGGAAACCGCAGCGGAAGCCGAAGCCCAGCGCAATGGAGTTTTCCTGTGTGAAACTCATGGAAGCGTCGTTCAGCTTCAGCTTTTCCAGCGCGTCGCGCAGATCGCCGTATTTCGAGCCGTCCGCCGGATACACGCCGGAGAAGACCATCGGCTGCGCCTGATGGTAGCCCGGAAGCGCTTCGGCCGCCGGATTTTCCACGCCCGTAATGGTGTCGCCCACGCGGGTATCGGAGACGGTCTTGATGGAGGCCGTGAGATATCCGACCTCGCCCGCGCCGAGGCTTTCGGCCGGAACCATTCCCTTCGGGTGCAGATATCCGACTTCCACGACCTTGTAAACCGCCCCGGAGGCCATCATGCGGATATCCATGCCGGGATAGACCGTGCCGTTGACCACGCGCAGGTACACGATCGCGCCGCGATAAGAATCATACTGGCTGTCGAAAATCAGACACTGCAAAGGTGCGTCCCGGTCGCCCGTGGGCGCGGGGACATTCTTCACGATCATTTCCAGCACGGAATGAATGTTGATGCCGTTCTTGGCGGAAATTTCAGGCGCGTCCATGGCGGGGATGCCGATGACGTCCTCGATCTCGTGCTTGACCTCCTCCGGCCGCGCAGCCGGGAGGTCGATCTTGTTGATGACCGGCAGCACCTCGAGGTCGTTGTCGATGGCAAGATAGGTGTTCGCCAGCGTCTGGGCCTCAATGCCCTGCGAGGCGTCCACGACCAGAAGCGCGCCCTCGCACGCGGACAGGCTCCGCGAGACCTCATAGTTGAAGTCCACATGGCCCGGCGTGTCGATCAGGTTCAGTTCATAGGTCTCGCCGTCCTGAGCCTTGTAGTTCAGCTTCACGGCACGGGCCTTGATGGTGATGCCCCGCTCCCGCTCCAGGTCCATGTTGTCCAGGAGCTGGTTCTCCATCTCCCGCTCGGGCACGGCGTCACACAGCTCCAGCAGGCGGTCTGCCAGGGTGGATTTGCCGTGGTCAATGTGGGCGATGATGGAAAAGTTGCGGATATGGGATTGGTCAAACATACAGAAAACCTCCTTAGGGTAAATCCACGCTGACCGCGCGGATAGCGCGCACAAGCGTTTTGCGGAGCAAAACCTTGCCGCAGGCGGAATTCATTTCCGCCGAGGATGTGAAATCAAAAGAAGGGACCCCGGCTTGCCGTCAGGCAAGTTGGGGAAGGGATTTACCGTGGTCGATGTGGGCGATGATGGAGAAATTGCGGATATGGGATT
>OGLB01001426.1_pt1 | contig 10268 bp, 9 predicted proteins | sample 1572551 | NCBI WGS metagenome assembly OGLB01 (sample SAMEA2582003, study PRJEB24529) | metagenome | biome: Human gut stool | place: China | collected 2011
GGCGCGATCACCGATCTGTTTGGAGGACGGGACGATTTGACTCGCCATGTGATCCGCTGCGTCGGCGACCCGGAAACGCGCTTCCGGGAGGATGCACTGCGGATGCTGCGCGCGTACCGCTTTGCCGCGCAGCTCGGCTTTTCACTGGACGCGCAGACGCAGGCGGCGATCCGACGCTGCGCGCCGCTCTGCGCGTCGCTCTCCCGCGAGCGGGTGCGGGAGGAGGCGGAGAAGACGCTTCTGTCCGACCGGCCCGAATATTTTGGCCGTATGCTGGCCGAAGGACTTCTGGGCGCCTGCATACGGGCGGAAAATGCCGATTTTTCCGGGCTTTCCGCCCTTCCCAAAACGCCGGAGGCCAGATGGACAGCCGCAAAGCTGTGCTGCCCGGCGCTCGACCCGGCGTTGTTCCGCTTGCCCGCGAAATTCTGCCGCCTGGTCGATCTCACGGCACAGACATGGCGCGAGGACCGGACGGGGGCAGAGTGGAAGCGCCTGATCGCGGAGCACGGCTGGGAAACGGCGCATCTGCAGGCGGACATGCAGCGCACAGATATTGTCCGGCAGATCGAGACGCGCGGCGTCTGCATCAAGCGACTCAAGCCTGCCTACACCGGCGCGGATTTCCCCACACTCTGCGGCAGGGACGTGGGGCGGATGCTGCACCTGCTGCTAGTATATGCGCTGGATCATCCCGAGCAGAACACCAAACCGCAGCTTCTTGCTGCCGCACCGTCGCTTTGGCAGGAAGAAAACAAAATCCAAGGTTGACTTTTCCCCCTTCCATCTGCTATAATAGTCCAGCAATGGAGGCTTAGCTCAGCTGGTTAGAGCGCTTGCTTCACACGCAAGAGGTCCACGGTTCGAGTCCGTGCGTGTCCACCAAAACTCCCGCACATCAGTGTGGGAGTTTACTTTTTCACTTTTCACTTTTCACTGATTTTGCGGGAGTTTTGGAAAGGTAAAAAGTAATAGTGAACAGTGAATAAGTGAGGTGGCTTTTCTCCCTGCGGGCGAAAAGCATTTTAAAAAAGCGTGAGTGCCAGCGAGACTTTTCACCCACAAAAATCGCAGACAAAAACCCGGAGCCGATTTTTGGCTCCGGGCTGTTTTTTTATCTCATCTCTTCAATATGATATATATATTCGAGCGAGCTCAGCGCTTCGATTATCTCTTTGTGCGTCTTGTATTTTTTCAGCTCCGCGCTGTTTATCGTTATCGTTATCGTATAGACGCTCAGTCCCGAGCCGACATACGCGAGGTTCGATTCGATGTCGTCTATTCTCAGCCCGAGGCGGCGGATGACCGCGACGAAGTCCTGAAGATATTCGCTGCTCTTGAGCTCGAGGTGGATCTCAAAGTGGTTCGAGCGGTTCTTGAGGTATATCTCAAGCGACGGGAAGCAGGCGAGGATGCAGAGCAGGAAAACATAGACTATGACGGTCACGGTATAGAGTCCCGCGCCGATCGTGAATCCGAGGATTCCGCAGGCCCAGAGTCCGGCGGAGGTCGTCAGTCCCTTTATCTGATTGCGGGAGCTGAACAGTATTGAGTTGCCGCTGACCATCGCGGTGCCGATTATCGTCGCCGCCGATAGCACGGGCACGCTGAACGAGTAGCTCATCATGAGATATATGTCGAGTATCATCGAGACGGTCGAGGCAAAGGAGATGAGCACGAAAGTGCGCAGTCCCGCCGAGTGACGCTTGCTCGAACGCTCGCAGCCTATGACTGACGCGAATATGACAGCCACCGCTATCCTGAGTATTATCGAATATGTGTTGAGCCCCATTGACCATTCGCCGAGCAGACGGGCGATAGGGTCCGAGAGGGCAAATGCGGTTATTCCGTTCATCTTCTTCTCCTCCTGTTCTTTCTGCTTCTGTCCATGCTCATGCCCGCGAGCAGATACTGCTCGTCTGCGGCTTCGGAGAATGCCTGCTCGTCTTCGTAGTAGGGATTCTCATGCTTAGGCAGGTCGTTTTGTATCGCCTGGATGCGTTCTATGAGCAGCTCGACCTTGCTCTTCTGATGTCCGTCCTCCGCGATTTCGACTATATCTTCGAGCTTGTTGGAGTATGACTTCGAGAGATAGAGCGAGAGCTTCGCGCAGCCGGGGCCGATGAGCTCATACAGGACGCTCGACGCAAGTATTATCGTTTCAAGCGCACTGCCGGACGCGCCGCCGAGCGATCGCGCGCCCATCGCGGCGAGACCTATAGCGACGCCCGCCTGCGGGATAAGCGCGAGGCCGAGGTAGTTGCGGACAAGGTGGTTTTTCTTTGTTATGAGACAGCCGAGGAACGCGCCGGCGTATTTGCCGATGATTCGCGTGAAGAAGTAGCACACACCGACAACTATCAGCGGCACGTGGCCGATGGACGACGAGCTGTCAAAGAGCGCGCTGAGATTGAAGTTGAGTCCCGAACGCACGAAGAACAGCAGGAGTATCGGCGGGTTGAAGTAGTTGAGCTGCTTGAACAGCCTCTCATCGTCCGAAAGGTTGATGTAGACCATGCCCATCGCCATGCAGCCGAGAAGCGGCGAGACATCGAGCAGGGTGCATATTCCGCAGAACGAGAACAGCAGCGCGACGGAGACTATCAGCCTGTTGTCCGTCGAACGCTTCTGAAGCAGGAGCTTCAATATCAGTCCGAACAGGCAGCCTATCACGAACACGAGAAGGTTGAGCCCGATGGGCTTCAATACGCTGCCCGCGCTGAAATGCCCCGATGCGTTCGCGAGCGCTACGGATATCGCGGCACTGTATGCGACGAGTCCGACAACATCGTCGAGCGCAACGACCTGGAGCAGGGTGTCAACAAAGTCGCCCTTTGCGTGGGTCTGGCGTATCGTCATGACCGTTGACGCGGGAGCGGTTGCCGATGCGAGCGCACCGAGCACGAGCGAGAAGTTGATATCCAGCCCGAGAATGAAGAACGACACGATGAAAACGATAATTGACGCGAGGCACGCTTCGAGCACAGTTATCACAACGACTTTTCCGCCGTTCTTTTTAAGAGTCGAAAAGCGGAAGAACTCGCCGGTGCTGAATGCGATGAACGCGAGAGCGATATCGTTCAGAAAGTCCATGCCCTCAACGATGTCCTGCGGCACGAGATTCAATACATACGGCCCGAGCAGGACGCCGGAGAGTATGTACGCCGTGACATTAGGCAGCCGGAGCCGCTTTGTGATGCGCGTCATCGCAAAGCCCGTTATCAGCATCAGAGCCACCGAAATTATGATTCCCGCGACGGGGGAGGTGATGTTGAAGGTCTTGTAGAGTGAGTTAATCAATTTCCCTTATTCCTCGTTTCCTTTCAGAGAGTAAAAAAGCAACCGCCGGGAGAGCTTTTTCGTCCGGCGACCGATAAATTTTGCAAATTTGTTTTTTTAATATCTCTTGTGATTTACTATATAATATGATATACTCAACCTGTAATAAAATCAAATTATTTTAATTTTGATTTTCAAAAACTTTTTTTATGGTGAGTATATGTTAGACAATAAAACCGAAACTTTGATAGCAGTTGCGGAGCAGAAAAACTTTACAAGGGCGGCTGAAGCTCTCTCTCTGACCCAGCCTGCGGTCAGCCATCAGATAAGCCAGCTCGAACAATCCCTCGGTGCGAAGCTGTTCAATCGCAAGAAAGGCGAGCTGACATTGACGCAGGAAGGGGAGATTGCGGTTCGCTATGCGCGTATTCTGACTTCGATGGATCAGAAGATGCACATGGAAATAGCGGACTCCAAGCGCAACATAAAGAAGCTGCGCATAGGTCTGACCCATACCTCCGAAAGCACGTTTGCAACCGAGGTTCTCGCCCGTTACGGCAACGAATATCCAAATGTAAGCATTACTGTTTTTACAGATACTATAAAAAATCTTTATGATATGCTCGGCAATTTTGAGATCGATCTTGCAATAACGGACGGAAAAGTGTCGAATCCGTCGCTCAATTCCGTCATGATAGATACGGACTATCTCGTTTGCATCATGTCGAACAACAATCCGCTCGCAAAGCACTCGATGATAACGCTGAACGAGTTGCGCCGCGAGAGGCTCATCCTGCGTCTTCCGACTTCGGCAACGCGAATGCTGTTTGAAGCGACGCTCGAGAGCCACAACGAGTCGATAGACGACTTCAATGTTATCCTCGAGGTCGATAATGTCACGACGATAAAAGACCTTGTGCAGAAGGACTTCGGCGTATCTATCCTTGCAAAGAGCGTGTGTCTCAGAGAAGTCCGCAAAAAGAAGCTGACGATAGTGCCGATAGAAAACCTTAGCATGGCGCGCGAGACGAATATAGTCTATCACAAGAGCTTCGCCCATACCGAGGTGCTCCAGGATATAACTCAGCTCTATCACGACACGAAAAAGCACTATCTCGTGTGAGTGTAAATAAAAATCAGGAGGTACGCAGCCCAGCTGCATACCTCCTGTAATTTTATTTTTTCACAATGGCTGATACAATATTATAGAAATCGCTGATTGATATATTTTCTGCTGTTACCCTGTAATAAACCCCGCCGCAGCTGAAATCCGCGACCATAAGATTTTGCTTTTCGGGCTGAGCGGCGGCATCGCTGCCGACTGTTGCCGCGAACAGAACCTCCACGCTTTTGCCGTCGACTCCGATGCTTGTGATCTCGCTGCTGTTTAAAGCATATATGCAGTCGTTGGGCGCGCCAAGTTTGCTGGCGCTCATGGTAAAATCGGCATCTTTGGAGTGATATTTCAAATTTATAACATCTCTTGCAATAGCTCCGTCGGAAGAAAAAGTGACGGCGTGGCTGCTGCTGCCGATATATTTGTACTCCGCGCCGAGATTGAACAGGTCGGCGCCCATATAGGCGGTGACTTCCGCATTGCTCCAATTCTCGGTATAATGCTTTGCTGGGTCGAGATACAGCGGAGCCGCACTTTTGACTCCGTTTATCTGATTGGCAAAGCAGAGTTGTTTTGAACCGACGCTGTTGGGAGAAGTACTCTCGGCAGGCGAGACTGCGGCGTTGTCATAACTTGTAACAGGCTGACCGGGTACGGCACCGGGCGTCCCGGATTTGAACAATCCGCTTTTCCATGCCCCTATTCCGCCTAACGCTATCAGACAAAAACAACAGGCGGGGACAACAGCTTTTGTGATTATCTTATTTCTGCGTATCTTTTCGCTGTTATATTTATCAATACGGTCGAACACAGAATCAACAGTTTCATCATAGCTTTTCATATGTGAAACCCTCCGTTTCCAATTGTGATTTAAGTGATTTGCGGGCACGGTAGACAAGTGTCTCGATGTTGTGAACGGATTTTCCCATTATCTTCGCAGCTTCTTTATTGCTGAAATTCTCAAAATATATGAGCCAGAGAACCTGATGATATTCGGGCTTGAGCTTTTTCAGCGCCCGATGCACCGATATCTTCTGTTCTTCTTTTATAACAGCCGCCTCCAGGCTCTCCTCTTCGCTTTCGAGCTCCGAGCAGTCGTCAACGGATACGAGCGAAAATCTTGACCTTCGTCTCAGATGGTTGATGGCGATATTCCGCCCGATGGTGTAGAGTCAGGTTTTAAAAGAACTTGTGCCTTTGTCCTTCGGCTTTTTCGTCCCGAGCAGGACGAACGTATCCTCCGCCAATTCCTCGGCGATGTGTATGTTTCCGACAAAGCTGTTCAAATATAAGATGAGCCCGTCACGGTAGTTGACGATAATTTCAACTAATCCGCTATCATCTCCTTCGTTACAGAAACGGCGGTAGCTACTTGCACCGTTGTCCATAGATTTTCTCCTTTCTGCAAAGCGTCTTTTATGCCCTTCACTTATTACACAAGAAAACGGGGAAAACCTCACACCCGATTTTTGAATATTATAAGCTGTCCTGATAATCCAAAACGCCGCCGGTAAGCTTTTATGCTGTGCCGGCGACGTTTGAGTTTATGTTATATTTTATGCTATGACTGTGCTTGCCTGTTTGTCGGTGGGAACAAGACCGATGTAGCTCTGACCGGGGTTGAGTTTGAGCTCGGTGCCGTCGGACGAATAGAGCGTGAGCATACTGTCTGGGCCGCCCTTTTTCCAGGTTATGTTCTCATATGCGCCGTTCGAGAGATAAACGCCGCTGCCGCCTGTCAGATCCATGTCAACGCATCCGGAGGAGTCGCCCATGAGCGAGACCGGGCAGTAGAGAATAACAACATTCTTGACCGCCATCTGCTTGCCGTCCGCGTCGGTCATCGGCGCGCCGTTGATGTTGTTGAGATAGAGCCCGTCCTGCGCCGAATAAGTAAATGAGTGGTTGCAGTAGGACGAGAAAACTATGTCTATTCTCGAGCATGCGCCGCCAGCGGGAGTGCGCGGTGAGCTCTCGGAAACAAACGCAAAGGGATTCTGATAGCCGGATTTGATATCGCGGCGGATGTCGAGCTTTGTAAGACCCTTGTCAATCGCCTCGCGGGTCGTGTATCCGCGGTGCTCAATGGCTACGTTCGTGCGCTCCTTGTCGCGGAAGAAATATCTGCCGAGATATGAACGCCCGTCGAGGTCGTCGACATTGCGCTCGCTTATCGCCGAATAGGCGTATTTGCTGCCGCCCCAGTGGACGAATATTGCGTCAAGTCCCTCGGCTATCTCGACGAAGTCGTGCCTTGCGCTTCTGAGCGAGCCGACCTTGTCGGGAATCTTGTTTATGTCGGAATAGAGCCAAAGCATTCTCGTAATACCCGCCTCCGTCACGCCCTCAAACACGATATCGGGGGTGCACAGACCCCACTGCGGGCGAGCGGGCTTCGAGTTGTTGACAACTACCGCTATCGGGCGTTTGCCCTGCGCCTTGAAGCCGGAGAGTCCGGTCAGCGGGTCGATGTCCGCCGCTTCGAGTGACTGCGATGAGGATTCGCCGCTCGTGCTGTCCGCGTCCGGATTTTTCTTGCCGCCGGAGCATTTGACGGCAATCAGGACGATCATCACGATGAGCAGCAATACTGCCGCGATGAGAATGTAAAGTCTCGAATTGTTTTTCTTCTTCTTTTTCTGCTGAACTGACATTTTGAAAATACCTCGTTATCTGATGGATTTTTCTGTCATCCTAATTATACATTCAGAAGATATATTTTTCAACAGTAAAGCTCCGATTTTATTGACTTATCTTTTTACTATGTTATATAATGGTAAAAAGCCGGTAATTTTCTCGGCTTTGGCGCGGAATATTTCAGCGCGCCGGAAAAGGAGGTAAACCCAGATGGCAAGAGTATTCAATTTTTCAGCAGGCCCCTCGATGCTGCCCGAGAGCGTTCTCAGCCGCGCGGCAGCGGAGATAATGGACTATCACGGAAGCGGCCAGTCCGTTATGGAGATGTCGCACCGCTCAAAGGTCTTTGAGGAAATCATGGATGAGGCGCAGAATCTGTTCAGATCGGTACTTTCAGTGCCCGATAATTACGATATACTGTTCCTCCAGGGAGGAGCTTCGACCCAGTTTGCCGCGATTCCGCTCAACCTTTTGAACGGCAGCGGAAAGGCCGATTATATGCTCACCGGTCAGTTCTCGACCAAGGCGTATAAAGAAGCTTGCAAATACGGCGATATCAGAGTTGTCGCGTCCTCGAAAGATAAGACTTTCTCTTATATTCCCGAGGTTACCCGCGATGATTTTGACCCCGAGGCGGACTATGCATATATATGCCTGAACAACACTATCTACGGCACGAAGTTCCCGTATATCCCCGACACAGGCGATGTTCCGCTCGTTGCTGATGTTTCGTCGTGTTTCCTCTCGGAGCCGCTCGATGTCTCGAAGTTCGGTATTGTCTACGGCGGCGCGCAGAAGAATGTCGCCCCCGCAGGACTGACTATTGTCATAGTACGCAAGGACCTTATCGGCAAATCACGCGATATTACGCCTGCGATGCTCGACTACAAGAATATGGCGGACAACGACTCGATGTATAACACGCCGCCCTGCTGGTCGATATATATGTGCAAATTAGTGCTCGAGTGGATAGAGAAGCTCGGCGGACTTGAGGAGATGAAGAAGAGAAACGAAGCGAAGGCGAAGATTCTCTACGACTTCATCGATTCGAGCAAGATGTTCTCGAACCCCGTCAGGCACTGCGACCGCTCGCTGATGAACGTGACTTTCGTTACAGAGAGCGATGAGCTCAATGCAAAATTTGTCGCCGAGGCGGCAGAGGCGGGATTTGTCAACCTCAAGGGACACCGTTCGGTCGGCGGAATGCGCGCGTCCATATACAACGCCATGCCGGTCGAGGGAGTCGAGCAGCTTGTTGACTTCATGAAGGAGTTCGAGAAGAACAACTGAGGGGGAGAGGCTGATGAAAGAGATATTAACGCTAAATAAAATAGCAAAGTGCGGAACCGACCGCTTTGACAGCGCGAAATATATCTGCACTGACAATGCGGAAGATCCGGCGGCGATAATGGTGCGCTCGGCTTCGATGCATGAGATGCAGTTCGGAGCGGGTCTTTTGGCAATCGCCCGCGCGGGAGCGGGTGTGAATAATATCCCGATCGACAGGTGCTCGGAGCAGGGCGTCGCAGTATTCAACACGCCCGGAGCGAACGCAAATGCAGTAAAAGAGCTCGTTATCTGCGCGGCTCTTCTCGCTTCGCGCAAAGTTATAGACGCTATCGACTGGTGCAAGACCCTCAAAGGCGAGGGCGACAATGTCGGCAAGCTCGTCGAAAAGGGCAAGAGCTCATTTGCGGGTCCCGAGATAAAAGGCAAGACCATGGGCGTTGTCGGCATGGGTGCGATTGGCAAGCTCGTTGCCGAGGCGGCGCGTGACCTCGGTATGAGAGTCGTCTGCTTTGACAGAAAGGGCAGAAGCGAAATAAGCGGCGTTGAGACCGTTGACAATATGGACGCGGTTTTCTCTGCGGCGGATTACCTGACCCTGCACATCCCGTGCAACGACAGCACGAGAAACATTATAAACGCGGAGTCTATAGGCAAAATGAAAGACGGCGTGCGTATTCTCAATTTCGCGCGCGGCGAGCTTGTGAACTCCGATGATATTCTCGCTTCTCTCGCCGACGGCAAAGTTGCGGCATACGCCACGGACTTCCCGACCGACGCACAGTTGGGCGTGCCCGGAGTTATAGCTATCCCGCACCTCGGCGCCTCCACGCCCGAGAGCGAGGACAACTGCGCGGTCATGGCTGCCGACGAGCTTATAAGCTATATCGAGCGCGGCGAAGTGAAAAACTCCGTCAACCTGCCCGAACTCACGCCGCCCGCAGAGTTTGAAAAACGCGTGTGCATTATCTACAAAGACAGCGATGGAGTGCGCGAAAACATCGTCGCGGCGCTCGGCGGCAATATAACATCGCTCAACAGCGCAGCCAAAAACGGACTTGGCTATCTCGTCTGCGATACGCCGAACCCCGACAGCGAAAGGATAACCGCAGTCAGCGGCGTTGTCAGAATGAGAATCATATAAAAAATTAACAGTAAACCCCGGAGGATAGCTGGGTGTACGTAAGACAGTATTGCGTCGAGATTGACGAAGCGGCACGAAACCGCATGGAGCTGATCGTGCGGTCACTGGCAGAGCAAAACGGCGTGACCGAGCAACTGAAAGCCGAAAACCAAATGGAATGGGTGCGGCAGATGAACGCTTGCAAGGCACAGGCAGAGGAGATTGTGAAAGCGGAATTGATTTATGATTGAGCGAGAAAGTCCGGGCAGAAAACTGTTCGGACTTTTCTCATATAGTCCAAAGTTGCGGTTGAGTTGTTCACAAGTTTTATGGTATAATTTGAATACGAAAATTGAGCAACAAATTTATAAAGGAGAATATGGATGAAGCTGTTTTTATGTTCGCACTTTTCAAGTGTAGGAAGTTTGATAAAAGAAGAAATTGATAACAAGAAAGTCGCATTTATTCCCACAGCTTCGCTGCGTGAAGGCTATACCGGTTATGTCGGCTCGGCTCGAAAGCTATTCAATAAACTGGGAGCAGCCGTAACTGAAATTGATATTTCAACGGAGGCTTATTTAACGATACAGTCTGTTTTTGAAGATGCGGATGTGATATATTTTACTGGTGGAAATTCTTTCTTCCTTATGGACCAGCTCCGTAAAACGGGAACGGATGAGCTATTGAAGAAGGAATTGGAAAAGGGAAAACTGATGATCGGTGAATCGGCAGGTGCGATTATATGCGCTCCAACTATCCAATATATTGAACAAATGGATGAAAAGCCGGAGGACTACTCACAAGAAGATGATGCAGGGCTTGATT
>OGLB01001436.1_pt1 | contig 10220 bp, 8 predicted proteins | sample 1572551 | NCBI WGS metagenome assembly OGLB01 (sample SAMEA2582003, study PRJEB24529) | metagenome | biome: Human gut stool | place: China | collected 2011
CGTAAGTTGGAACAGGGCTTTGTCCTGACTATCGAGACGGGCGTTTACTTTATCCCCGAACTGATGGATCTCTGGAGAAGCCAGAACAAGTTCACCGAATTTATCAATTACGACAAGCTGTTCACATATAAAGATTTCAGCGGTATCCGCAACGAAGAGGACTATTTGATCACCGAAAACGGCGCCCGCCTGTTAGGTAAAAAGATCCCCGTCCGTGCTGAAGAGGTCGAAGCGATAAGAAAATAAAAACAAAACAGAAATGACGAGAGTGCCCCTGTTGTATTAACGGGATACATCCTCGTCATTTCTGCCTGATTTTTTACAACTTTTATCCCTTGATCTGCCTATTCGTGCAGGATCAGGACAAGCGCACCGAAGGCATGAGGGACGATTGTTCCATATCTCTGATAAAACGGTATTATTTTAAGAAAACACTTTTTACTTAAAATAATTATTCGTTCCTTCGCCTCACAATTACAATCGTATGGGACAAAAAGACGAAATAATACTGATAAACATAAATGGTACGGATCGTCCGGGGGTGACCGCCGCCCTTACCGAGATACTGGCCAAGAACAACGCGGTTATCTTGGACATCGGTCAAGCTGATATCCACAACAACCTCTCTTTAGGCATCTTATTTCAAAGTAGCGAAGGCAATTCGGGGGATATTCTGAAAGAGTTACTCTTCAAAAGTTATGAGCTTGATGTAAATATCCGTTTCAACCCGATCACCGAGGAAGCTTATAACCAATGGGTTTCCATGCAAGGCAAGAACCGGTATATAATAACGATTCTGGGTCGGAAACTGACTGCCCGACAAATCGCAGGTGTTACACGCATTGTTGCCGACCAGGACATGAACATCGACGACATCAAGCGTTTGACGGGACGTATCCCTTTGGATGAGAATGCCCGGACGCCGAAAGCCAGTGTAGAATTCTCCGTGCGCGGTACGCCGAGGGACAAGGAACAGATGAAGGCCGATTTCATGAAACTCTCTGCCGAGCAGGAGATGGATATATCTTTTCAGGAAGAAAGCATGTATCGACGCATGCGTCGCCTGATCTGCTTCGATATGGATTCGACATTGATTGAAACGGAAGTAATCGACGAACTGGCTATCCGAGCCGGTGTCGGTGATCAAGTGAAAGCCATTACCGAAGCGGCCATGCGGGGAGAAATTGACTTCTGCGAAAGTTTCCGTCAACGTTGTGCCTTGTTGAAAGGCTTGGATGTCTCCGTTATGCAGGAAATAGCCGAGAACCTGCCGATTACCGAAGGGGTGGACCGTCTGATGCGTATATTGAAAAAGGTAGGCTTCAAGATTGCGATCCTTTCCGGAGGATTTACTTATTTTGGCAACTATCTGAAACAGAAATACAACATTGACTACGTCTACGCCAACGAGCTTGAAGTGGAAAATGGAAAGCTGACCGGACGTCATGTCGGCGACATTGTGGACGGGAAACGCAAAGCGGAACTGCTCCGTCTTATTGCACAAGTCGAGAATGTGGATATCCGCCAGACGGTCGCTGTCGGAGACGGAGCCAACGACTTGCCGATGATCAGTATTGCCGGTCTTGGAATCGCTTTCCATGCCAAACCAAAAGTAAAGGCTACGGCCAAACAGTCCATTTCAACGATCGGGCTTGACGGTATCCTGTATTTCTTGGGCTATAAAGATTCCTATCTGGATGAAAAAATGTGACATTGATTTATTATATAGATAAATAATCATAAATAGTAAAATGATCAGACACATCGTAATGTTTAAATTGAAGGAGTTTGCAACTCCGGCCGACAAGCAGGCTAAAATGCAGGAAATCAAAACAGGATTAGAAGCATTGATCGACAAAATCGACGTCTTGCGCATGATCCGCGTAGATTTTAACGTGAATCCGGCAGAGACATGGGATATCATCCTTACTACGGAGCTGGATACACTTGAGGATGTCGGAACGTATGCCAACCATCCCGAACATGTAGCCGTATCCAAAGGCATCATCGGTCCCGTCAAGGCAGACAGAGCTTGCGTCGATTATGAATATTAACAAGCGAAGAGTATCATGAAAGACTTTGATCTTGAAGAACGAGTAAACCGTGCAGTTCAGAATTTCCTTCGCCGTACTCCTTGTCGATGCCGTTGGAGCGGTTATAATTGTGCACAATCTGTCTTTCTGGCTTACTCGGATATCTTTGAATTGGATATGGAGACAGCCAAGAAAATGTCTGTCTCTTTTGGAGGAGGTGTAGGTCGTATGCGCGAAATTTGCGGAACAGTCAGCGCAATGGCTATGTTAGCGGGATTCAAATATCCGGTTCAGGACATTTCCGATCAGGAAGCCCGCACCAGGAATTATGCAATGGTACAGAAAATGGCTGACATGTTCAAGGAGAAAAACGGGACAATCATCTGCCGCAACCTTTTGCCTCCTGAAGACGCAGCAGCTACGACACCGGCACCGGCCGCCCGTACGCAAGAATATTATAAGAAGCGCCCTTGCGGAAGATTCGTTGGAGATTCGGCTCGCATTGCAGGAAGAATGCTGAAAGGAGAATTGGATTGATGGCTTATGCCATCAATCTGATTTGTGTAACAATGCCTAAACTCCGTATTTCATTGAATAAGTTCGTATAGGAAGAGATCGCCTTTACATTCACTTTGTATGTGATAACAGATCGATCCTCTTTATAAAACGTCTCGAAAGAGACACTTACGATAAAAACGCCTTTACTTTCCAATATCTTCCGGACAGCCTTCAAATCGGGGGTCGCCGTAGAACAGGTGATAGCCAGGATCTTATTGACACCATTCAAGAACATTCTTTTCTCCAAACGTTCCAGACTGACCAGAATGAAAAGTGTTATGACAGTTGCAATAGCAGCCGGAATATACATTCCGGCTCCCACTGCCAAACCTATTACCGCCATTACCCAGATACAGGCTGCTGTCGTCAGCCCATGAACACTTCCGTGACTTTGGATAATTGCTCCCGCTCCAAGAAAACCGATACCCGAAAGCACTTGTGCCGCAATACGTCCCGGATCGCCATTCAAGAAGTTAGGATAACATTGCGGAATCCAGATAGAGACCAGCATAGCGGCAGTCGAACCCATACAAATCAATGTAAAGGTACGCATTCCCGCCTCCCGTCTTCTGAACTGGCGCTCTATCCCGATGACAGCTCCCAAGAGAAAACTGATCAACAACTTTACAGTTGCCGTATAAGGGGTAATAACCGTGTTTTGTAATATGTCGTTTATCTGTTCTAACATACTTATTGCTTTAGTAACACACAAATATAGCAATTTGTTTGATTACTTGACCTCTGTAATTTCAATCACATGACTATTTGTCGGCCGACTTGAAAACACAGGAATACCGACATTCATCAGAAACTCTCCGGAGAACGTTTTACCGTTGCAGGCCAATCTGGATTGCGTACCCGGAACCAAATTGATTTCTTTCAATTCGTAACGGGCATCCTCCTTCAAGCCCTGTAAACGAAGGGGTTGTATCGACTCTGCGTATCTCGGATGGATATCGAAGGCAAACAGAACAGCTTTGTCTGCATTGTCGTTGGCATACATAACAGCAGCATGCTGGCTTTCATAAGGCGACTGCAAACGGTATTGGTCACCGTCCAAAATAACATCATCCAAACGTTTGAAGTTAGCCACCGCCTCTTTACAGTATTGCTGGTCTGTCTGGCTCATTTCGTGAATACGGATGTCGAAACCTAACTTACACATACTAGCTACGTCTGTGCGGAACTTAACCGGCTGTTTACCCCAACTCGTTACGTGGGCAGCCATACTTTTAGCGGGAAAGAAGTAAGAATAACCCCATTGGATAAAAATACGCTCTACGGCATCCGTATTATCGCTCGGCCAAAACTCGGTGAAATATTTCAACGCTTCATAGTCACAACGTCCACCACCACCGGAACACAGCATCATCGGCAGATTCGGATATTTCTGTTTGATCCGTTCCAGCACATTATAAAGACCGCGTACATACTCAATGTATAAATGGGACTGCTGATCTTTCAGATACGGAGAGTAGATATTCGTTATCGGGCTGTTGCAATCCCACTTGAAATAGGCGATACCCGGATATTTCGTCATCAGATTGTCTACCACACCATATACATAATCCTGGACTTTCGGATTAGTCAAATCCAAAACCATCTGATTTCTAAAGTAATACTCGTCACGATTCGGCAAATGAATCACCCAGTCCTTATGTTTCTCATACAACTCGCTTTTAGGGTTTACCATTTCCGGTTCGACCCACAAACCGAACTTAATGCCTCTGTCCGTCGCTTCCTTCACCAACTTTCCGATACCGTTAGGCAGCTTGGTAACGGTTTCTTCCCAGTCTCCCAATCCCTGATGGTCACTGCTGCGGGGATACTTATTGGCAAACCAGCCATCGTCAAGCAAGAACATATCGACTCCTAATGCAACGGCTTCATCCATAATATTCACCAACTTGTCTTCATTAAAGTCAAAATAGGTCGCTTCCCAGTTGTTCAGCAATGTCATACGAGACTTCTCGCCGTCTTTCAACTGATATTTGCGTGCCCAACGCTGGAAATCGCGGCTGGCTTTCCCTTTACCTTCCGTGCTGTAAGTGAAAATGAACTCCGGTGTGCGGAACACTTCATTCGGTTTCAACGAGTACTCCGATGCATACGGGTTGATACCAGAAAGTACGCGCAAGCCATTTTCATTATCCACTTCAAACGTAAAACGGTAATTTCCTGTCCATCCGATAGTTCCGAATAATACATCTCCGGCATTCTCTTCCGCTTTCCTGTCCAGAGCAAGCAAAAAAAACGGAGAACAAAACATGTTGGCACGACTCCCCAACTTGGTATCCAATATCTTTTTACCGAAAGCCAGCTCGGTTTCCTTCATATTGACTTCATGTGCCCAGTCTCCTGCAAATTCGGTCAGAAAATACTTGCTGCCGTTCAGATGCAACAAAGAGGAAGCATAGTTATAAAGGGTGACAGGCTTCTTCTCCTGATGCGAGATCTCCGCATATTCCTTGATGATGTTTTCCTTCGGATAAGCGATGAAATGTAACTTCACTTCGACCGGATATTTATCATCTTTCAAAAGAATTACCGTCTCGTCAACTCCCGGCTGAAGCTGTTTGTTTTCGTGGGAAATATATTTCAGGAGCAGTGACGGGTTACCGTCATTATGCAAAACACGGATAGCCGGCTCGAAATAATCTTCCATGCCATGTGTCAGATAGGCTTCATTACCGAGAGGTAATTGTACGATATCCGAATCGAATGACAGTTTTTGTCCCAGATAAGATTGATACAGGCGGCCATTTTTATCATCAACCTTATAAATAAGGCTAATGTCATCGGTTGTAATTGGAATTACAGTTTTTCCATTTGCACTCAGCGTCGCTGATATCGCTATTAGACATAGCAAAAAAAGATGTCTGATCTTCATGTTTTTCCTCTATAATTTATTAATTAGATATTACAAATCCAAGGTTTATTTTATATACGAACAAAGATATTATAATTATTGGAATAATGATAGTCCAAACGAATAAAAATTACAAGAAAAAGCCTGCAAAACGCATAAAATAAGTCGTTTTACAGGCTTTTCTTTAATTTGTTATTCCGAAAAGGATTATCTCATCCTGTTTTTATACTTCCAAAGCTCCGATCAGTTCGCGGACAGACGAAAAACCATGTCGGTCACAATAATCGTTCATCCCTTCGATAACCTTTATGCCAACAGCTGGATCTACAAAATTGTAGGTTCCGATCTGGATTGCTGTAGCTCCGGCCAGCATGAACTCCACCGCATCTTTCCAGTTCGAAATACCTCCCAAACCGATAATAGGAATCTTTACAGCCTTATAAGTCTGCCATACCATCCGCAAGGCAACCGGCTTTACACAGGGACCGGAAAGACCACCGGTTATTGTAGATAATACCGGTTTACGCTTCTCCGCGTCAATGGCCATCCCCAGCATAGTATTAATCAATGAAACGGAATCTGCTCCTTCGGCTTCGACCGCTCTGGCAATCTCCGTAATGTCGGTCACATTAGGGGAAAGTTTTACAATAAGGGTCTTCGGATAAACCTTGCGGACAGCCTTCACCACTTCACTTGCCCCACAAGTCGTCACTCCAAAAGCCATACCTCCCTGCTTTACATTCGGACAAGAAATATTTAGTTCGATCGCCGGAATATTGTCCAAATCTGCAATCTTCTCAGCACATTCCACATACGTTTCCACAGAGGAACCGCTCACGTTTACAATCATGTTCGTGTCGATATTCTTAATCTCCGGATAGATATGATCGACGAAATATTGTGCACCCTTATTCTGCAAACCTACGGCATTCAACATTCCCGAAGGGGTTTCCGCCATACGGGGATACAAATTCCCTTCGCGTGGCTGGATCGTTGTTCCTTTCACAAAAATACCACCCAAGCGGGAGATATCCATAAAGTCCGAATACTCAATGCCATATCCGAAAGTACCCGACGCCGTCATGACCGGGTTCTTCAATTGCAAATTACCAATGTTTACGTTTAATTCAGCCATGTCAAATTTTCAATATTAAATACAGGTCCTTCAGTACATACACACACATGATGCTCATCTTTGGTCTTCTCCACACAACATAAGCAAGCTCCTATACCACAAGCCATTGTATTTTCAAGAGAGACTTCGCATATAATAGAGTTTGCATGGGCATATTTGGCAACAGCCACCATCATCGGTTTAGGTCCACAAGTGTAAATCCGGTCGAAATGTACATCTTTCAAGATGGAATGGTTGGTCACATATCCCTTTTCGCCCAATGAGCCGTCTTCTGTTGTAACATAGACTGTTCCAAACTGTTCGAACTGTTCCAATTGTAACACATCTTCCTTTGAACGGGCTCCCAAAAGGAACGTAGGTGTGTAACCGGCTTTTTTCAGGATGGATCCCAAATACAACATCGGGGCTGTCCCGACACCACCACCGATCAGCAGTAATTTTTGTTCTTTATCGGCAGGCAGCGTGAAACCGTTTCCCAAAGGCAACATGATGTTAACAACATCACCCGGTTTATACTCAGCCATCCGGCGTGTTCCGTCACCGACCAACTGGACGAGCAACCACAGTTCATTGGTCGCTCTATCGACATAATTAATTGAGATCGGACGACGAAGAAATGTTGTAGGAGAGTTATCCACACGTACCTGTACGAACTGTCCCGGCAACATTTCCGGCAGGATCTGATCAGATGTTAGTTTAAGCAGGCAATAATTTTTGTGAAGGCTACAGTTTTCAGTCACCTTCATGTCAAGCATGTACTTCTTCATATAATATGATTAGTCTAATTCTATACAAAGATACATGAATATGGTATATAAACCAAAACAAGCTATTCTTTCTTATTTTTTTCAGAAACAAAAGTGTCAAATGTATTATCGGAATAGAATACCATTATTTTACTTACTTTTCTAGTTGTTGTTTCTTGCTGTATAATTTGCTCAACAACAGGAGGTTTTACAGTGTTTACAGGTGTATCAACCCTCATTTCCTTGCGATATTCAAGAGCAGCTTGCCCTCCGGACGGATTTATCGCCGTATTTGAGAACAAATCGGGTTGTGTTGACATATGATCTCGCACCATTTCGCCTTTACCGAAAAGGAGCCAGTCGGAATCGACATAAGTGAACCGATCCAGAATTTTTATAAGGACATCCAAGCTTACATTATTTCTTCCGTTCAAAATATGCGACATTGCTGAACGCTGGATACCGATTGCTTCTGCAAATTTAGAAGGGGTCAAGCCTTCACGCTCCATTATTTGAGTAATACGTCCTATCATTTTTGTAAATCCTAATTTGTTTATAGAAATACTGCCATTATGTCTGTTTACATGGGAGGAATGTATACAAATCAATAACGATACAAATATACACAATGATTCTCAATTGTGCAATTTAATTATATAAACTTAAACCAATACTTTTGTATCATATGGATAACAATTGTTTCCATTAAGATTGTGAACAGGTTGTTTTAATGCAAAAATAATATTAAAGTATTACTTAATATATAGGCTATATTTTACTGTTAATCTTTTAATTAATAGAAAATAATATTGAGATAATACGCCTATTTAGCCATAATTGTACGCATATGTAACAAAATAGTTAATGCATTAAATTAATAATCCTGTATAATCATTTGGTATATGATTACTTATGCTAAAAATATAAAGTAGAGATGAAATTGTTACTTTTGTCGGTTTATGATAGTAATGTAAACATAAACAAATGTTACACTCCTGTTATATGTTTACAAAGTAGAATCATGTAATGGCTATCTTTTGTACAAAAAGGGTTGTTTACATTTCTAACAAGCGCTATTCCGTTCACAATTCAATACCGAACTGAAAATACTTGATTTCATAAACTGACAAAGTGTCTCTAATTTGTACTTGTACGATTTATGGACGAACATACTTTTATGCAGCTAAGGTTTTCCCTCTTCATTTTTGTGATTTTTGTGAACAGATATTCAGGAAAAGGCAAATATTAAAATCTAAGTAGGGTAAAATCAACGATAAAAGATTGAGAAACAATAAGAAGAGGCTTTTTATCCGGTTCAATTTTTCTGTTGTTCCAGATAAAAAGCCTCTTCTTTAGGCCAATCAAGTATAAAAAACGGTTTAATGCAGGATTTTGTAGAGTAATTCCTTTAAAAGTTCGGCATCGGAAACAGAAGTGTTTTCCACTCCCTTCGAACGAGCATCCGTCATACGGATATCGCTGATCAGGTTGAACACTTTCATCGCCGAATAGTTTCGCATCCCTAAAAGATAATCCTTAACCTGGAATGTCCCCCGAAGTCCGAGTGCCGTCATCAAGCCGGCTTCGGAACGATCCTTCGTATAATAACAAATCAGGAGGTTCGAGAAATAATTAAATAATACAGGAAGGGTCATCTGGATCGGATTGCTTTTCGGGTTCTTCTCGAAGTATTGGGCAATACGGTTCGCCTTCAAGACATCTTTCATGGCAAGTGCCTTTATCAGTTCAAAGTTATTGTATTCTTTACTGATTCCGATATTTTGCTCCACCAGTTCCGGCGTGATGCGTTTTGCGCCTTTTTCAGGCAGGATCAGTGCCAGCTTATCCAATTCCTTACTCAGACGGCTTAAATCGTTTCCAAGGAAGTCAGAAAGCATCTGAGACGCCTTTCCGTCTATCCCTATGGAACGCATCTGCATAAAAGAGGCGATAAATGCCGGCATCTTGTAGTCGGGAATCTTTTTGGACTCGAACAGCACCCCGGTTTTGTCTGTTGCGGAAGCCAGCGCCTTACGACGATCTAAGTTTTTATATTTATAATTGATGACCAGAACTGTCGACATTAAAGGGTTCTTAACATAGTTCGACAGAAGCTCGATATCACGAATTAATTGAGCCTCCCGAACAACCACTAACTGATATTTTGACATCATCGGGAAACGGCGGGCTGCGTTAATTATAGATGCTGCATCCGTATCTGCTCCATACATGATAATTTGGTTAAAATCCCGTTCGGATTCTTCCAATACATTTTCGAGTAGCAAGTCTGTTATCTGATCCATAAAAAACGGTTCGTCACCCATCATTATATAGACAGGAGCGAATTTTTTTGCAACGATATCCCGACATATTTCCTCGTATGTATATTCTTTTTTTGCCATATTTGTGTGCGATCTCAATTAAAATTACCAACTGAAACGGATGTGACGGATCGTCTTCTTTCCATCAATAATCTGGCGAAGCGCTTCCACTCCCAACATTACATGCTCTTTCGCAAAATTCCGGGTCACCTCGCGATCGCTGGCTTCCGTTTTCACCCCGGCTTCTTCCATAGGTTTGTCGGAAATCATCAACAAAGCTCCTGTCGGAATCTCGTTTGCAAAGCCTGCCGTAAACAAGGTTGCCGTCTCCATATCGATACCGGTAGCGTGTGTACGGCGAAGGTAGTTTTTGAAATCGCTGTCATATTCCCATACCCGTCGGTTCGTCGTGTAGACAGTCCCGGTCCAGTAATCTTTCCCCCGGTCACGTATGGCGGACGAGATGGCGCGCATCATCGAGAAAGCCGGGAGCGACGGCACTTCTGCCGGCAGATATTCGTTCGAAGTGCCTTCTCCTCGGATAGCCGCAATCGGCAT
>OGLB01001439.1_pt1 | contig 10198 bp, 22 predicted proteins | sample 1572551 | NCBI WGS metagenome assembly OGLB01 (sample SAMEA2582003, study PRJEB24529) | metagenome | biome: Human gut stool | place: China | collected 2011
CAAACGGTGGATAACTTTAGTGAAAATAATAAACAAAATAATAATACATATACATATAAATATCTTATTCTTCTTTTCCATATTGCATTAAATTATATTTAAGTTCATCACTCCATTTACCAGTAATAGTCATACCTATAACTTGTTGAGCAATTCTAATTGCAGAAGCAATACCCATATTAACAGCAGTATCAAAAAGTTGATGAGCAATATCTTGAGAATGAATATCATCAAGTTCTAAAACATCCCAATATTTTTCTTTATAAAGACATTTAGCTTTAGCGGTAAGTTCAGGAGTTTGTTTAAGAAGTTTCTTAAAATTTTTAGGATGATGCTTTTTAAGTTGGTCAATAGAAACCCACCCACTCCATTTAGGATTATTTTTACGACTTATACCAAGATAAGTTTCTCCACCTGCATCATCAGGGTCATTAACATAACCTCCTTCAACAAATATAACTTTTTCAAATTCTTTATCAAAATTTGCCATAATATTTTATTATTTATTAATAGAACCAAAATATTTTTTCCAACCATACCCACCACTATTCTTTGGAAATTTAATTATTCCCTTAATGCTCTCTTTATCCATCCTTTATAAAATTTAAGTTGAGAACTATTTTTATCTACAATATTAGTATATCTTTTAATACGAGCTAATTTATAATTAGCAACAAATAACTTTTCATTAAGACTATCTTTAATAATATTTAGAGAATCACGAGTAAGTTTAAGTTCATGTTCAAGTGTAGCAATACGCATTATATTAGCTTTTTCAGCAATAGTATCTTTAACATGAACAGGAACATGAACATAAATAAACTCCTTCTCTACGGGGGAGTTATTACAAGCAGTTATAACAAAAATTGCAATAACGGCAATAACTATATTTACTATATATTTCATATTTTAATCAAATAATGTTCTACTTTGTATTCTTGTAGCAGCAACTACTTTTTGTCTATCAGAAAGAATATTCATAACTTCTTGTTTAAGGTATTTCATTTTAAATAGAGTAACTTTCTCAACAGGATTCTTTTTAACATGATATAATCCATCAGGAAAACGTTTAGGCATACCATATTCATTAAGAACAAAATCAGAATCAATATGACAAAGCCAAAGACCTGCATTAGGAATACCAAGAATAGTTTCAACCATAAAAGCATATACAGATAATTGAAGATTATAAAGACTTCCATTACAATGAGGAAGATGATTAACAGGAGGAAGAAGAACATCTTTTTTAGTAATCCATTCATCTGTAAGTTGATTAGGATTTTGAGTTCTATCTTTTCTATAATAACCTGCTTCAAATTTAAGACCTCCTCTATTAGTTTTCCAATCTCCTATAACGAATTGGTCATCACGAATACAAAGCACATCAATAGTTCCAGAAAGTAAATAATCAATAAGAAAAGCACCAATTTCTGCATATATTTTATAGCCAGCATTAGTATAATATGTAAGGACTTCATAAATCTTAGGATATTTATTTTCAGTTAATTCAATAAAATCATTAACTTTAAGTTGTTTAACATTAAGATTAATATTTGGTAAATCAGCAATAGTTATCATTTCTCCATTAGGTTTAATCATATGTTTAACAGCTTCTTTAAACATAGAAGAACCTTTAATTCCATCTTCAAGTCCATTATGTGTTTTTGTACCACGAGTACAAGCTTCGTCAGTAATGTCTTGCCATTGTTGAGCAAGACGTTTTTCACTTATACCAAGTTCCTTAGCTTTCTTTTTAAGCCAATAATTTTTATCAAATTTAGGAGCATAATCATGGAGTAATGTGGTAGTAGACTTATATTCATTACCCAAAGTATCATTATATTTATGACCTTCTTCTTTAAATATAAGTCTAACATCATTATATCGAGTATCTCTAAGTGTAAGCATAATAATTATATATTAAAGATTATCTTCATCTGCATCCATTGAACTAAGAATTTGTTTACCACCACGAGCAAGTTGCTCCTCCTCTTCATTACGAAGATTTTCATAAGCTACTCCGAGTGCTTTAGTAAGTGCAGGTATTTCAGTAATACGTTTACTAACCGCATCCATCATAGTAAGTATAGGAGTAATGTCTTCATCAGCTAAAGCTCCACTAAGTTTTCTATTAAGTTGTTCATTAATACGAACAGCAGCAATAGAAACTAAATGTACAGATTTTTGTAAAGCTTCAAGAGCAACACCAGCTTCAGTAATATTAGCTGTATAATATTTTCCTATAAGTTTATTAACAAGAGAATCTGGAGTATAATCTTTAGGAAGATTAAAATTATCAATAGCCATTTTAAGACTTTCAGCATCACTAAGACCTTGTTGTTTAGCAGGACTCTTAGGGTCACCAAGATAATAAATAACTCCTACTTCTCCAATATATTTTCTTTTATCTTTTGTAGTATCACGTTGCCATAAAAGAGCAACATCTTTATCTTGTAATTGACGAAGGCTTGGAGCTTTAGGCATACCAGTTTCATCAATAGTGAGCATTTTTTCAATAACAACATTTGTAGTGTTCATATAATATTAATCTTTAAGAGATTTATAATAATCTTCAAAATCTTGAGAATAAGGAACTTCAGTAAGCCAATAAATACTCATAATAAATAATTCAGCATAAGCACGTCCAAGACGTTTATAATATATATCATATTTCTTTTTATTATTTCTTCTAATACGAATAAATATTAATTTAAGAGCATCTTCTTTCTTTTGTTGTTCTTTTAAATCAATAACATAACTTCGTACATGTTCTTTATATTGTTCCTTACTAATATTTTTACGAATAGCAGAAAGATGAAGTTTAGCTTCACGTAATTTACGTTTAACAGGATTAATACGAACACAACCTATAAATGGAAGTTGAGCTACTTTCATATTACGAATAGTTTCAGAAGTATTCTTTTCAAGATTAGTAATAATAGAATCACAAAGAAGACGTTCTTCTTCATTTTCAAAATCAAGCTCATTAAGAATATCATCTTTAGTTTTGCTAATGATTACATATTCTTCGTTAGTTTCATTAATATCATTTAATAGTTGTTCATCCATATTACGATTTTTAATAGAAGCAGCAATAGAAGTCCTCACTTCGTTCGGACACTCCCCCGTAGAGAAATTGTATTATTCTATCACTACTTCTATCTTTATCTTATTTATGTTAATTACTAACTTCGCTATAACTTATGAATGGGTCAAAAACTTCATGTTTCATAGGAATAGCAGCAGAAATATCATTAACAGGAACAATCTTAAATTCTAATACAATAATATTAGAGTTTTTAATATCAACGAGTTTTTTATCAACATTAGATTTATCACTCTTAGTCATAATATTTCGACAAAGCTCAGGGTCAGCTTCAAAATAATTACGAGCAGAATTAGAATTAATAGCTACTGGTAAATTTAAATGAACTCCTCTTTCAAGGGAACTACGGTCGATAATAAGTTTATCTCCAACAGAAGCATTAATAAGTTCAGCATCATCAGCACTAATTTTAGCTAATACAGGAGTGACGGCTACATTTAGATTGTTACGAGATTTAGTCATAGTAACAAAATCAAAAACTTTAGTTTGAAAACAAAGAGCTACAATACAATAATGCTTAGGAAGCTTAACTTGTTTTGTAACGGCTTCAAGCAATTCAGAAGTAATCTCTTCTTTAGAAGTAGGAAAATTAATTCCATAAGACTTCTTTTCACTTTTAATTGTAATCATTTCTTTAACTTTTTAATTAGTTATACAATCGTTCATTGTTTAATTAATAATTTTAACACAAACTTTGGCAGGATTAAAAGCATTACCAACAGCGATAATACGAGGTATTGTACCATCACCAGCTCCTCCTACTTTAAGACTACAAACAACATTCATAATAAAACTTCTTTTATGTTCAACATGAACACTAAAGTAATAAATAATAGTATAAGTACAAACTTAATTATAAATACAAGCACTACTATAATATATACTGCTTAATTAAAATAGGTTTCTATTATTACGAAGTAATAATAGAAACACAAGTAATACTATATACGTGTGTACGTGTATGCGTATATGCACGTGTATGTATGTGTGCGTAATTACGAGTACGATATATAATAATATTATAATATTTATATTATAATATTATTATATATCTTACGAGTATAAGGCAGCTTATTTTATTTAAGCCCATTAGAAGTAACTTTAGCATTAAGTTCTATAATAAGAAACTTAGCAGTAAGAGTTTGAATATCTAAATCATAATCATCTTTAACTTTTATAATAGTATTAGAAACTATTTTAATAATACCAGCTTTAACTAATCCTTCAATAGTTCTACAATAAGTAGAATAACTTTTGTTATATTCTTTCATATAAAAATTAGCAATAGTTTTAGTATTACGAGCATAGCTACAAACAAGTAAAGTATAATAAAGATTAGTTTCTTCTTTATTAAGTCCTTTAGACATAGCAATAATAGAAGAAACTATTCTTATAGGATTGTTATTAATATCTTCAGAAGCATCAACATTGATAAGTTTAATAATATCTTTATTAGTAGCTACATGAAGATTATTCTTATCTACATAAGTAATATCAGTAATTCGTTTATCTACATTTATATTCATATAATAAATTTTATGTTCCATATTATGCAACAAATATAATCATTTTATTGGAGAAAACAAACAATATTCAATATTTATTTATATATTTATGCTGATAATGTTTTAAATAATAATGTTCTAAATAATAATGTTATGAATAATAGTAAAAATATAAGTGGGGAAGATTTAATAGTTACAGTTGATTATGCTAAAGGATTTGATTATACAACTGTTATAGAAGAAGTAGTTAAAACTATTAATGTTGAACATAAACGAATTTATAATCTAAAAAGAATTTATGAAGAATAAAAAGTTTATTATTGGAATATTAAAGAGATTGAAGATAAAGATTTTAAAATAGTTCTTTATATGGTTTTTAAATTAAGAGAAACTTTAGATGAAGTTGTAAATATTGGCAAAAGAGATAAGGGATATATAGATTTTGATATATATGAGTGAATGGGTGGAGGTATTACTATGACACCCCTGGGGTCGAAGTAAGACTTGAATACCCCCGTCAAGCTAATACCAAACCTCAAAGAAATGACTTATAAAATATTGCTAACAAATAAATAGATAGTTATTATGAATAAATTTGAAAAGTTCTTCAATGAACACATGAATGAGTTCTTCTCAACCAAGAATCTAATCATTGTATTCTTGTCAGTTCTTGTACTCTTCTTATCAGTAAGTATCAATGCTTTGATTCATCGTATTGATATTTCGCGTGAGTATATCAAAGAACTTGAAGAGTATGTTGAAGACAATGGTGGACTTATGGACACTGTTGGTAGTAGTGATGTGTATGCAAACTATCACAACTATTAAAGTAAATGCAGTTGCTGTTGTTAATGCAGTGACTGCATTTGCTGTTGTTACAAACCTTAATGGAAATGACTTATAAAATATTGCCGATAATATTGTCGGTTATTTAAAATTCTTAGATTATGTCAAGAAGAACTACAAATCAAGCTGAAGTACAGAATCCTGTACAGGCTTCAGAGGTTGTTAACGCTGCTGAACAGCAGCAAGTTGTTAATGATGTTTTTGCTCAGTTTATGAGTGAAGATGAGGGTTCTGAACGTTCTCGTGAGGATATTATTAAGGAGCTTATTGCTTCTGGTAATGCCAAGCGTTTGAACAATCTGACTGTCAAGAACGTAGTTGCAACAGAGTTTGATACTCATGCTCTTCTTACGTTTGTTGTCAAAGAGTTCGTTATAGGCGATACTCGTGACGCAAACGAAGTTGACGCATTTGGTCAGCCTGTTGTCAAACTTGGTAAGACTCATAATGTTCAGACCAGCTCTTATGCTGTTGCTGGCGTTATGAAAGATTCTGCCAAGCTTGCTATCTTTGCAACTGATGTTGTTGACACTCCGCAAGTTGCTAACATGCTTTTTGCTGGTGCTAAGATTGATGTCGTTATGCAGTTTGTTGCTGCTGGCGAAGAATACGTCAATCCTTTTGCCAGCAATCCAGAGCCTGTTGTGTTTGAGCGCGATAAGATGATTCATCATATTGTTGCACTCAATCTTGGCGAAGTTGGTCAAGACATGTATCATGCTCGTCTTATGAAGTAAAGTATTGCCAGTGGTGGACTTCGGTCTGCTACTGGCATTCTTACTTTCGTTACAAGCCTTATTCAAATGACTTATAAAACTCCGCTCTGTGGAAATGACTTATAAAATGTCGCATTAGAAGACGGGGCTGTTAGTTGTAATACAATTAACTGTTCTAATGCTCATATTCACGTCATTATTACTAATCATCAAAATGTTATTATTATGAATAAAGAACAACTTTCTACTCTTATTAAGTATTGTAAATACGTGTTTGGTACTACTGCTGTTCCAGTTACTAAATGTCTTGATGTTATTGAACTTGAAGCTGATTATTATCATCTCACTATTAATCAATTTCTTGATTGTATTGCAAATGGACGTATAATAAAGCTTTGTTAGTATCAGAAAGAACATTAAGGCAAGTAATGACTTAATTAACTGTTGTAGTAATAGCTTGAACAATAGCTTGAGTTATAAAAGAAATAATAGTTTAAGTAGTGTTATTGTAATGTTTGTTGGCAGGATTAAGGAGATTAAAAGAAGTAATAGGAGGAACAGTCACCTCCAACTCCTCCTTCTCCTTAATCTTCTACCTCTTCATCTTCAACATAAATTCTATCTTTTACTGTTATTCAATCTCTCAATTATAATTCTTATATTAATCTATAACATAAACTCAAACATCTCTTTATATTAGATTAACAACTATAAGTTTTATAATAATATTAACAACAGTCAATTAATGCACAACATTTACTCCATTCATAATAACATTTTATAACTTAGTACTCTCATCTCGAATATTAACTTAATACTAAATAATTATGGTAACAGTATCAATTTCTACAAGTCTAACATCATACATTCCTATGTTGTTAGCTGATTCTATCTCACAAGGTTTACAAGTATGTAAATTATTAAAAGAAATAGAACCATCAAACGTTTATTCAGTTGTATCTTCAACTCCAGATTTATCATTAGCTCATGTTCGTGATTATTCTTGGAAAGAACAATTAGTAAACTAATTAACAACTTAAATAAAATACATATATGCAATATATTTGTTACATTTGGAAATACAATCACAATAATTCAGTTCTTTTATCTCGTGATAATGAGTCTTTTGAAGACTTTAAAAAACGTGTTAAAAAAATATTTCCTTATTCAGAAGGTTATCATTGGCGTTTCTCCGAGTTTAACGAGATTTATTAACTTAAATATCATCATAAATGAAAAGATTAACAACAGCTTTAGTGTTTTCTCTGTTTTCACTAATAGCTTCAGCTGCAACTTCCGACACTATTGCAGTACAACAAACAGACATTACCAAATGGATAGTTGAACAAACAACAACATTCAAAGGTAAGCCAACAACAAAGTATTATTGTATATACAAAGATGAACTCGTAAATACATCTAAATCAGTATCAGAACGAGTATCACTATGTAAAAAACATAATGCTAAATGTGCTTTAATTCTAATTACATCTAAATCTGGTCGTAAAAGAATAGCACTAAATTAAACAATAACAATAGTAATAGTATTTACAAGAATATTAGATATGTCCCAATATTGTATTTGATGTTTTTGTTTATGCTATTGCTATTGATTATCATATTTCTTCTTATATTAAACACTTTAATGTTATATTATTTATACTGCTAATTGATATTAATGCTTTTTAGCATTATATTCATACATAAATATCAGTCATAGATAAAAATAATAATTGAATTGTTTGGTGTATTAGAAATAATGATATACCTTTGTAAAACTAAGAGTAAGATACTATTGCTCTTATTAAATAACTTAATACTAATAAACAAATTTTTAAAGTTATGGCAAAAGAAGTTAATACAGGTGCTGCTCCTGTTAGTAAATATGCAGCAAAGAAAGCAGCTCGTGTCGCTAATGTTAATGTTGTAAAAGATGAATGTCTTTCACAAGATACTCCTGCTGATAAAGTTTCTACTAATGAAACTGAACAAAGTTCTTCTGTAGTTAATTCTTCTACTAATACTTTTAGCAAGAAGAAAGATAAGAAGTCTACTTTGCCTCCTTCTGCTGGTATGTATCCTGAACATATTGTAGCTGTTGCTCTTATTATTAAGAATAATGCTGAGATTCGTAGATTTACTGCTCTCGGTATTCTTAATTATCTTCTTCAAAAGGGAGAAATTAAGGGTGATAAACGTTATGTTTCATTTAAGTGGAATAAGTTTGCTGTTAAAGCAAATGGTCTTATGAGAGAGTTTAGTTATAATGAGCCTTTCTTCCTTAATGCTCTTGTTGCTGCTTTCTCTTCATTCTCTGCTTCTGCTCAACGTACTATTGATGCTTTCTGTAAAAAGGAAATGTCTGTTGGTATTACTAAAGCTGTTGACCAAGAAGAAGTTGATAATATCACTGCTCTTAATGAAGAATATCAAGGTGATGGTAATGAAGTAACTGAAGAGTAAGTTACTAAATTACTTGCCCGTAGAGAGAGAACATTGTAAGCCTTACATTTTGGGTCTTTGTGTTTGGCTTCTTGTTCTCTCTACTATTCTTAAAACAAGTAAGATTATGGAAGATATTTATGATGACGACACTATTGATATTCATGCAGAAACGTTTGATAAAGATTTTGATGAAGTAGGTTTTGACCCTATTGAAGAAGATGATTCTGATAATGAATCTGCTGAACTATATGGTTTCAATGATTAACTTAAAGAAAATAATAAAATGAAACAAAAAGATAAGAATCTGCAAGAACTTATAGAAATGGTTAATAGTATTTTTGGTGATAATGTTATTATTGCTAAGCATACTAAATCCAATCAAGGTATTGCTGTTAAGAATATGATTAACGATACTCTTAAAAATATTTATTTAATAGAAGAAAAACCTCTTACTCCAGAAACTATTGATATGGTTGGAGCTATTCTCAAAAATGCTCTTGTTTTTGACGAAGGAGATGCTAAACTTGCTGGTGAGGAACTTACTATTAAATTTAAAAATTGTCTATTAACAGTATTTAAAGCTGTTCGTGAACTTCTTCTCGCTCGTGTTAAAGACATTGATAATTACAATAAACAAAACGTATATAAAGATGACCTTAATAATAAGTCTAAAGAAGAACTTATAGCCATAATCCGTAAAAATAAATAAGATTGTTTTTATAATTACGTTTGTTTGTAGAGGGAAATTTATTTCCCTCTTATTGCCCAATAGTATAATGGTAGTACATAAGATTTTGGTTCTTATGGCGCAAGTTCGATTCTTGCTTGGGCAACTACTCGTCGTGATGACGATTATATTCGCCTTAAATTAGATTTTGTATTGCTCCATAAATGGGAATTGTTTATATTCCTGTTTATGGAGTTTGTGTTTCTATTACTTATAGTCGTTATTGTTTATATCGGCTATTAAGTATTATAATTATACTGAATAAATGCTTGTAAATAGCTATTATTTGTTATGTATGCTTTTGAATATATCTAAATGATGTCTTTATAAGCATATAAATAATATAGCTATTTTTAGCTTAAAATAGATTATTAATAATTAAAAATTAAATATTTATGTGTACTATTGATTATAATAAACACGTTTGGGAAGGTTGGAAAGTTATTGATTTCATCAATGCTGTTGAACCTTTTGCAGAAGCTCTTGTTGCTAATAGTAAAGATTTTGATATTCCTGTTACTAAAAAGGATATTAGAGAATGTTGTATTGATTATCAACCTTATTATAAAAAATATATTCCTGAAGTGGTTGAACATTTTTGTAATAAATATAATATTGTTAATTAAATTTTTATTATTATGAATGTATATTGTTTTGATGAAGTATGTTGCTCTTGTGCTGCTGGATTAATGTTTATTGCTGCTAATTCAGAAACAGAAGCTATTAAAGTAGCTATTGATGCTGGTGAAATAAATGATTTTTATGGATTTACTCCTAAATGTTATCTTATTTCCGAACTTATAGCAAATGTTCATGTTCCTCAAGTCATTAAAGCAGAAAGTTAGTTTGAATA
>OGLB01001440.1_pt1 | contig 10191 bp, 10 predicted proteins | sample 1572551 | NCBI WGS metagenome assembly OGLB01 (sample SAMEA2582003, study PRJEB24529) | metagenome | biome: Human gut stool | place: China | collected 2011
AAACTCCCCCTGTTCCGGTATTCTCGTAAAATACTTGTACAGGAATGGTCTGCGTTTTTCCTCATCTGTGGAATACTTCACTGACTCAACGTTGAAAAATCTCGGATCCATATTCTTTATGATCCTTCCCACAAGACTTCCCTTACCTGCGGCTCCCCAGCCCTCAAATATGACAAATACAGGTATCTTGCCTTCCTTAACCTTGATCTGATTGCGCGTCAGATTCTCTCTGGCGATCTTTAACCTTGCGTCTATCTCTTCATCCGATGGACGCTCAGGCTTATTCCAGTCCTTTAACATGTAACCCACTGCTCCTTTCACATTGTCTCTTCATTTGTTTTTATGAATAATATACCCCGATTTACAGAAACTAATGCCGCTTCGCATTTACTAATACAAATGCCGCTTCGCGTCGCGCATTTTTCCTTCTTGCTTTTGGCAGACTCGAACCCTCGCGCTGCCGCGCTCCATGTTCGGCTCCGCCGAACGGGTTCTCGTTGATATCGCAAGGAAAAAACAAATGCCGCTTCGCGTCGCGCTTTTTTCTTCTTGCGATATCATTATACTACTTTCTTTTGAGTTGATACATCTGAAAAAACATTAAGATATGTGAGGAAAATGAATGTTGCGAAGGTAAAATTCATATGATATAATGTCAGCAACAATGAAACAAGAAATTCTGACATATGCTTTCCCAAAAGCATAACGAAAACCCCAGTAGTTGGCGCTACTGGGGTTTTCTCCGTCTTTTAAAGGCGACGTACTCCTTGGGCTGATTACCCCTTACTTATCTCCGTTCTGTCACTGCGCTCCCCCCTTTCCTAGCCTATCTAGGGGTGGCAACATCTGTATTGTGACATATTATCTTTTTCTTTTCAATGGGTTTACATAACTATACAAAATGTATAGTTTTATACATTACTACATATAAAATCCCCAGCAGCATACTGACATGTGTCCTGGATTTCAGGTACATATCAAAGGCCACCGGGGCTTAATTATCACTATAATTCTCTATATTATGACAGCTCCAGATCAGGCTTGCCATACTCAGCAAGCTTCACATCATATGCCTTGCGCATAGCTGCCTCAAATGGTATCTCTTTCATAGGAGCATCCAGTTTTTTCAACAGATAATGTACAAAATCAGGATTCTGAATGAGCAGTGGTCCATGAATGTATGTCGCAATTACTCTGTTCTTGCAGATTCCCTCATTCATGGTATCAGGATTGCTGCCCTGTCCGATCTCCACCTTGCAGAATGTCATATCATCAGGTATTCCGTAAGTGTGGGCAAATCGGCTTGTGTATCCGATGAGTGTCATATCGTTGAACTTCGCCTTGATGAGCGTGTTGAAACGATTCGGAGTCTGGCGGACTGAGTACATGCCCGGAACAACGCCAAGTCCTGTAACTCTGGTTCCATCCTCTCTCTTGATATAATCACCAAGGAGTTCCATGGAATTGCCAACCAGAAGGAAAAGCGCCTTTCCATCCTTCATGCATGCTGCGATCTCGTCCTTGTACTGCATCAGTCTGTCAAGCACGAGCTCCTGGCTCTTCTCGCTCATGGAACACATATACACCATGTCTATATTCTCTTTGAGGAAGAGTGGCTTCTCATTAAGTCCTGTTGTCACAAATTCCGCATCCGGCAGACATTTCTGCAGGTACATTGTATTTCCTTTGTCACCGTAGAGTGTACATATTTCCGGATATAAAATCTCAATCTTCATTATTTGTCACCCTCCAGTCTCTTGATTATCTTCTTCTTCATCTCACATGACATTCCGTAATTCTCACAGTCGTACAGGATGTATATTCTGTCAACACCATCTATAGTCACATCATCTGCCGCAGCGACCTCGCTGAGATTTGTGAGTATCTTCTCCTCAGGGATACCAGCCAGTAAGCATCTCACCTTGTGGTCGTAGCATCTAGGTCCTGTGCAGATGACCTGTACAACATCATCCCTGTTGAACTGCTCATACTCCAGATCATATATCCAGCCTGAGAACTCTATACTCTTCTGTCTGTCCTCAAGATCGTCCATCGCAAGGAGGATAGCCTTCTTGCCCTCCTCATTTGCCACATACTCAAATGTTCTGGATGAAGAAACCGCACTCTGTCCCTTTGAGAGCGCCTGGATTACTGTAACACCATTCACTGTGGTCTCGTTGTGGCGGGAATCCGGTATACGGATCTGACCCATGAGTTCCTTGATTCTCTCAGCCGAGAGACCGATCTCGCGCAGTGCCGAGATAACTGTAACTTCATTATATATATTGAAGAGAGCTGTATGGATCAGCGGATAAACTGTCTTCTTGTCTCCCTCCTGTATAGTAATTGTCATCTTCTCTCTGTCTATGTCGGTTGCCAGATACTTCTTGTCTGGTGAGTGAAGTCCACACTTCGGGCATACCACATCGCCGATGTGATGATATCTGAGGTAATTGTACTTCAGCTTCTCGCCGCAGTTAGGGCAGATCTGGTAATCCGCGATAAGGTTGTATGGCTCGGTCTTGTCATCAGGCTGCTTGCCGATTCCATAGAACACTCTGTAGCTGTCTTTCTTCAACATGCTTGAGCAAAGCTCGTCCGCATTCAGGATAACCTTTGCAGAATCAGGGCAGTAGGTATCTATGACACTGAAAATATAGTCAGGGTGAGCATTTCTCTTGAGTGAATCTCTGAAAAGCCCTGTTACAACAAGATAATCCGGCTTCACATATGGAAGTATCAGTCTTGATGCACGCTCATCCACCTCAAATACAGTGGCGTCCACTCTGACTTTTCCTGTAAATGTCAGACTGTGGATGACATTTGTCGTACAGCCAGGGACGATATTGGAACCTGTTCTGTTGCTGACAACTCTTCTTCCATCCTTCTCCAAAACATCAGTTATCAGGTTACTACAGGTGGTCTTACCATTTGTTCCTGTGACACATATCGTAAGCGGTGCCTTGGGCGCCTGTGCCAGGAAATCCGGACATATCTTCAGGGCGATAACTCCAGGTGTATGCGTACCGTTCCTACCCAGGAGCTGGATGAGTCCCTTGCTCAGTTTTGCGGCTGCGAGAGCCACATGAAATCTAAAAGATGACATAGCTATTCATTCTCCTTATATATACAAATAAAACTCATGTAATTCTACAACCTTTGACAGATGTTGTCAATTATACCAGCACATAACAAGACTATGATTTCGCCTCTTTCCAGTGTTTCCTGTAATTTATCCTGCGATATGAATTCGGAGTCGCTCCATATTTTGTCTTGAAGCATTTTGCAAAATAGCTTCCGCTGGCAAATGCCAGATACTGCGATATCTCCGTACAGGAAAAATCTGAATACAGAAGCATATTTCTGGCAGTCTGAAGCTTCTTCTCCATGATGTAATCTGAGATTGTCTGACCGACCTCCTTATGAAATAGTTTGCTCAGATAAGAGCGTTCCACTCCCACAAATTCTGCCACTTCCCGCACATCTATCCGCTCATGCAAATGGTCATATACGTAATCCATAGCCTTGACACAGTGTGGCGATATGACTGTTTTCTTCTTCACCCGGCGCATCCTTTTGGCATAATCCATGATTATCTGATTATGTATCTCTATGACCTGCTGCGTGGTCTGTGCTTTGTCCAGCTTATTAATATAGAAGTCACTGAGATTGTAGCTTTCCATCTCCTCCATGCCCTCTTCTATGCAAAATCTGGATATCATCGCCACAAGCACGATCTCGTGATATCTTCTGTTTCGGACTTTATCCTCCGACAATATTCCCCTGGCTGCCAGAACCTCGGCATCCTCCTCTCCTGCGAGGAGCATACCCGACAGTGCCTTCACATTGCCACTGCTGACAAGCTGATAGAAGTCAAGTTCACTGTCGTATGTCGGGTGCGCCAGTCCGTATTCTCTCTGTACAAACTGCTGTTTTACGATCTCGTTCGATATATTCATGGTCCATCCTCCTTTCTATTATATTACTATAGCATAATTATTATATTAATGACACATTTGTTATATTTGCATAAAGCTGCAAATGCTACTATAAAGTCACAGAAAACGAAACTGATAAGCACTCCCGAACGGCAAATGAGTGCAATATATATTTTATTATTTCACAGGAGGTTAAAGATTATGAGAACTTTAGACGGATTCAAAAAAGGCGTAAATTTAGGTGGATGGCTTTCACAGGGACCACTTGACAAGGAGCATCTCGACACATTTATCACAGAAAAAGATATTGCAAGAATAGCATCATGGGGACTTGACCACGTTCGTCTTCCTATCGATTACGATAATTTTGAAAACGAGGACGGAAGTGATAAGGAATACGGCTACGCTTACATCGATTCATGCATTGAGTGGTGCCGGAAGTACAAACTCAACATGGTCCTTGACCTGCACAAGACATATGGATATATATTTGACGATGAGGCTCATCTTCTTGAATTCTTCCATGAGAAACCTCTTCAGGAAAGATTCTATGGAATATGGAGAAAGCTCATAGACAGATATGCAAAGGATGCAGACATAATGATGTTCGAGCCGCTGAACGAGGTCGTAAGTCCGACCGTTGTAAACGAGTGGAACGAAATATCAAGCAAATGCATCGAGATCATCCGTGCGAAAGCACCTACTGCCAAGATCCTACTCGGTGGGGTTGGCTACAATGCTGTTACATCTATAAAGCTTCTCCCTCATCACAACGATGAGAACATAGTTTACAATTTCCACTGTTACGAGCCAATGGTATTTACCCACCAGTCTGCTTACTGGGTAACAGGTATGCCTTCAGATTTTCATATCGAATATCCGGGAGATTTCAATGACTACATGGAGAAATCCCGCCAGATCGAAGGGTGTATGCATGGGGCCATCACCGAGAGTAGCCTTGGACTTAATTCCATCGGACCTGATTTATTCGAAAAAATGTTTCTCGACGGCATCAAGGCTGTTGAAGAAAGAGACGGATTTATGTACTGCGGCGAATATGGTGTTATAGATCAGGCACCACTTGACGGAACTCTGAACTGGTACAAAGATATCCATTCTGTATTTGAAAAGTACGGAATAGGCCGCGCCGCATGGAACTACAAAGAAAAAGACTATGGTCTTGAAGGCGAACACTACGCTCCTATCATCGATGAGCTTGTCAAATATATGTAACGTGATTTAATTTACGATAAAACCTTCCATTTTTATAAACGGAGCCGGTTCTCACTCATAGAGAACCGGCTTTTTGTCAATTTTATCCACGATGTACCGCACCCGCCCTTGTGAGGAGCACCACGGTCTCTACCCCGCGGGTGAGCGGGAACATGTCCACAGGGGTCATCTTGATCACCTGATAGCCGTGCTTTGTCATATATTTCAGATCCCGGGCAAGACTCTCCGGTCCGCAGGATATATACACAACCCTTTTAGGTCCAAGTGTGATGACCGATGACATGAACTCCTCTGTACTTCCAGATCTCGGAGGATCCATGAATACCACATCTATGCTGTCACCCTCCTCAGCGACATCGACCATAAATCTGCCGGCGTCGTTGCTGTAAATATCAACATTCTGTATCTTGTTCATCTTCACATTCACCCGGGCATCGTGCACAGCGGCTTCATTCAGCTCCACGCCTATGACCTTCTTTGCACGGTCGCTTGCAGCTATGCCTATGGTTCCTATACCGCAGTAGGCATCGATCACGGTCTCCTTCTTCTTGAGATCCGCGTACTTGATGGCTTTGCCATAGAGGACCTCCGTCTGCTCCGGATTCACCTGATAGAAACTGCCCGGTGATATACGGAAACGCTTTCCGCACAGAATATCCTCTATATGCCCCTTGCCGTAAATGACCTGGTTCCTGTCTCCAATGACCATGCTCGTGTCCTTCATGTTGATATTCTGGACATCCGTTCTGATATCCGGATGAGCTGTCACAAGTGCATTTGCAAGGTTCTTCTTGGACGGAAATACCGGCGATGCGGTGACTATGATCACCATGATCTGTCCGGTCTTTCTTCCGACTCTTATCTGCAAATGCCTGATAAGTCCGGTTCCTGTATCCTCGTTGTATATCTGGAGCTTGAACGACTTTATCAGTCCGGCAAATGTTCTGATGATGGCCGCAGCCTTCTCATCCTCCACATAACAGTTCTCGACTGGAAGTATATTGTGCGTCCCCTCCTCGTACACCCCGGAAATTATTTCTCCGCTCTTCTTTCTCCTGAATGCCGCAGTGACCTTATTCCTGTAGTGATACGGATTCTCCATGCCTATTATCTTGTCCACCGGGCCAAATGCTCCGAGCAGGCCATCTATATACTTCTGTTTCTCGGCGAGCTGCTGCTCGTATGGAATGTCCACATACTGACAGCCACCGCACAGATGGGATATAGGGCATTTGCTGTTTGGGTTGGGCTTATATTGTGATGAGTGTGCCTGCCGCGGTTTTCCCTGTACATTTTTACCTTTGCTTCCTGTTTTTATTTGTTTCTCTCCACCTGTTACATCGTACTTTCTGCTATGTGTCTGTCTTTTTCTTTCGTTTACGCTGCCACTCGTTTTATTGTTTTCTTCTCTGCGAGGCTTGCCCCCGTTTCTTCGCTCTGCCATCATTTTTACCACTCCTATTCTCCAGTGAGCGTCACCTTGATCATATCGTGGTGAACCGCCTCAAGAAACTTCCCAAATATATCCTCCGTCCTGACCTTCATACTTGATGTGTTCACACACGGATGGCATCCAAGATACTCGCCCTTCATAACATCCTCGTCAACAAGCAGCTGCACATGATTCGCATGGTCATTCATGAGACCCATGACGCTGACCGCCCCCGGCCTGATATCCAGATACTTCTCCATATCCTCCGGCGATGCAAATGAAAGTCTCGCGCTGCCTATCTGATGCGAGAGCTCTTTTGTCTTAAAGGTCTTGTCTCCCGGTATCATGAGCAGATAAAAATCAGTTTTCTGGCGGTTGCACAGAAAAAGATTCTTGCAGATTGTTGCGCCGAGTGTCTTGTCAATCTCCTCACAAACCTCCATCGTAAATGCCGCTTCGTGGTCTATTCTCTGATATTCGATTCCCAGTTTGTCCAAAAAATCGTATGTACGAATTTCTTTATCCAGTCTGCCTGTGGTATCTGTCGGTCTTCCATTCTGTAATTGCATTTGTGCCTCCTGAAATTAATTATCGCAGCTGTGTTCAGCGCCGTAACCGCTGCTATTATTCTCTTTTAATTGCTATAGCTATAGATTATACACCTCTTTGATGTATTCTAACAAGCCCCGGCATCCACTGATTACATCATCAAAGGTCGCATCAAAATCACCTGTATACCATGGATCTGCAACATCGCGCGCTGCTGTAAGCTTATGATTTGTCCCATAATCAGCAAATGACAGCATCTTAAATATCTTCTGCTGACTGTCACTGCCACCTGCAATCCTTGTCATATTCCTGATATTTGCAGTGTCCATTCCAATCAGAAGGTCATAGTACAAATAATCATCGCGCGTCATCTGTCTCGCGCGGTGTGGAATAAGAGGAATATGCTCCTCGTATAGTTTGTTTTTGGTGCCGTAGTGCGGCGGATTGCCTATTTCCTCACGGCTGGTCGCGGCTGAATCTATCTCGAAAACAGCATCGAGGTACTGTTCGTGGACCAGGTGGGTGAAGATGCTTTGGGCCATGGTGCTGCGGCAGATGTTGCCGTGGCAAACAAATAAAATCTTGATTTTTCCCATATTTCCTGTATTTTCGGGCTTTTCAAGCCTTTTTACCTTTCTTCATTTTTCACTTATTCTGGCATATTTTGGCATATCTTTGCATATTTTTGTCATCAATTTTGGTAAAAACTTTGGTAAATTTCAAGTCTGTACCAAAGGCAAATCTGCCATTGGGAATCGACAGGTAAGAAATTGGGGATTAAGATAAATACTGGCATTCAGCCATTTTTCTCTCATTTTCATCAGGTCATTATGAATTGATTGCTTTTTGAAAATCTTCCTGTGCATCCTGAAATTTAACATGAGTATAGGTATTCATCGTAACACTGATATCCGAGTGTCCCATAATATACTGAAGCATCTTCGGATTCATTCCCGACTTAGCCATATTAGAACAAAACGTATGACGACACACATGCGGTGTGATTGGCGGCATCTGAACCTTATATATGCTATTGTACTTTTCCCGAATATGCTGGAAATACTTTTCCCAATGTAATGCCACCATAGGCATATCATTCTTATCAAGGAATAAAAATCCTGTCATTCCATCAACCATCGGTTCAACTTTGGGATTGACCCTGTCCTTAAGTATTCTCTTAAAACAAGCCACCACCTCATCAGACATTGGAACATATCTCTCGCTGCTTTCTGTCTTAGGCTTTTCAATGATATACTGCATCTGACTTGTTCTCTGTAATTGATGATTTACCCGTATTCTTTTGTTTTTAAAATCCAAATCTGATTTTGTAAGCCCACAGAACTCTGATATACGAAGTCCTGTGTTAAAGAGGACAAATATTGCATCATAGTACTTGCAGAAATGCGCATCTTCTTTTATGAATCTTAGAAATTCCCGCTCCTGCTTTCTTGTGACAGCCTCTCTTCTCACACTATCATTCACAATCACATTGACTAGTTCAAAGCCAAATGGATTTTTGCGAATCAAGTCATCTTCTTCTGCCATCTGAAATGCCGGTCTTAATACTCCCCGGATAGTATGAATTGAACTATAACCTTTTCCATCTACCCTCTGAAGCTTGATCAACCATGCTTTCGCATCCGATAATTTCACTTTGTCGATTCTTTTTTTGCCAAAATCATCTTTTTTCAGCAGATTAATTACCGTCTTATAACCAGCATAAGTACTCTGTCTGACCCCTATTTTAAGGCTCACATATTTCTCCACTAATTCAAGAACTGTAAGCCCTCCACCTCTTGGAACAAGTCCATTAAACATATCCTGTTCCAGCTGTTTTTCCTTTTCTCTTAAAGAAAGCTCCATTTTCTTTCCTTTAGGTATAGGATCATTATGGTCCAAACGCCAACTATATAAATTTCCTTCATTTCCATGAATATCCACATATCTAAAACGATAACGTCCATCTGCTCTCTGGTACTCTCCTTCGTGAAGAATTCTATTGCGATTATCTCGTCTTTTCTCACTCATAGCTTTGTCTCCTTTCAAAAAAGAGAGCCCTAGCGTGATTATTGTACCACATTTGTGCCCCCTTTTCTACTACTTTACATATTAAATTGCAGTTGACTCTGCCAGAAATTGTTCAAATTGCTCTTTCTTAAATAAAACTTTGTTTCCTACTAACAGATAAAACTCCCCATTTGGATGGATATCTACAATTTGTCTAAGCCGCTTTTCACCAATGTGATAAAACTGTGCCGCTTCAGTTACAGAAAGCAAATATCGCTTCCATATAGGAATATCTATACTCTGATTCTCTAATTCATTTTCGTCATCTGCCGAATTTATGCTGCGGATATCAAAGTACTTTAATATGCTGGTGGAAGATGTATTCCATGTGGAAGATGGGACCCACCATTACCCCTGAAGAGCCTTATTTTGTACTATTTATATTCTAACACCACAGGCGTATAGACGCAAAATAGAATATATATCAAAAAAGACGGAAATTGAATTGATACCGAACAAGCGGAACGGTCAGAAGCAAAAAGACCATTTAGAAGAAGCAAGAGCAATTCGTGACATTCGTATGAAACGCCAAAATAGAGATTGGAGAGATGGCAACGGCAGACCCAGCGCAGAAAGAAAGGTGGAAGAATTTATGAGAGAAAACCCCGAAGCGAAAAAGTGTGATGTTATCAGAGGAACGGGGTTAGATAAGAAAACCGTTTATAAGCATTATGAAGCGGCAAAGGAGAAGGCGCAAGCCATGAGGGGCGAGCCTGTTATAATAGCAGGAACAGACACGGGGGCAGAAAGTATTATTTTATCCAGCAGAATTTCCGTACAACGGACGGGGCGCATGGGTAGAATGTAATCACGGTGATTAAATTATGCAATCAACAATAAATAAAGAAATATTAAAGAAAAATTCTTGCTTTTTTCTTTAATATTGCATATAATAGAAGCAAGAAAGGAGTGTTGAAGGTGAAATGTAGAGCGAGAGTCCCGTTTGTAACCCAAGAGTCTCTCTTTGTAAAT
>OGLB01001441.1_pt1 | contig 10190 bp, 7 predicted proteins | sample 1572551 | NCBI WGS metagenome assembly OGLB01 (sample SAMEA2582003, study PRJEB24529) | metagenome | biome: Human gut stool | place: China | collected 2011
ACGGTTTCGGGCGTTGAGGTGATGCCCGACAGACTTTCCATACAGGATATTGAGCTGGAAGTACTTGATGCACCGGGAAATGATGTGGACAATATTGTTATTCCGGCACATACACTCTACGGTGATTATCCTGCCAAGATACCTGAGCCGGAGATTATGCCAGTTGCTGAGACCGGTGAGATTGTACTTAATCGTGTTGTGATTCCGGAATATGTTATTGTGCATGATGGGGCACCATCGGATTCCACAGCGGCAAATTATTATGTCAGATATAAGGATTACATCAAAAATGTAGCTTCCAGTGAGATATATGCGACCTGGCCTGATGCCACTATAAGGGCAAATGTGCTTGCAATTATGTCATTTACGTTAAACAGGATATACACGGAGTTTTATCGCGGAAAGGGCTATAATTTTAATATCACTTCGTCCACGGCATATGACCACAAATTCATCTATGGCAGAAATATATATGACAATATCTCGCTGATAGTAAATGAAATGTTTGAAAACTATCTGTCGAGACCTAATGTGAAGCAGCCGATTTTGACGCAGTATTGTGACGGACAGAAGGTCTCCTGTCCGAGCTGGATGACACAGTGGGGCTCTAAAAGTCTCGGTGACCAGGGCTACAGTGCAATTGAGATACTCAGATACTTTTACGGAAGCAACATGTATATCAATACCGCGGAGGCTGTATCAGGAATCCCGGCGTCATGGCCCGGCTACAATATAGGCATAGGCTCGTCAGGACAGAATGTATACCAGATACAAAAACAGCTCGCCCGCATTGCAAAGGCATATCCGGCCATTCCATCTATTGTGCCGGATGGAATATACGGACCAAAGACAAAGGCAGCCGTGGAAAAATTTCAGGCTGTATTCGGACTTCCGGTTTCGGGTGTGGTGGACTACAATACATGGTATGAGATATCAAATATATATGTCGCGGTGACGCGTATTGCTGAGCTTGCTTAATTGGATTAAAGGAGCAAAACAGTGCTGGCAAGAGAAAAAATGATGTGATATTATATAAAATAAAAGTAACTATTCACAACCACAATATTTTCAGATAAAGAAAGACAATTTTATGAATACAGAAACCCAAAATTACAAGATAATTGTGGCATACGACGGCACACGCTACAAGGGCTGGCAGGTGCAGAAATCCACAGATGATACAATACAGGGAAAGCTTCAGCATGTGCTTTCCACGCTGGCAGGAAAGCCGGTTGAGGTCATAGGCTCAGGGCGCACGGATGCTGGAGTGCATGCGGTGGGGCAGGTGGCAAGCTTTCACATGCCGAAGCACTTTTCCAAGGATGAGATATTTATATGGCTGAATGAGCATCTGCCGGCAGATATTGCGGTGACAGCTATTTCAAATGTGCCTGACAGATTTCATGCCAGGTACAATGCTGTGTCAAAGACATATGTGTATACAATACACACCGGTATTGTGTCCGATGTGTTCCGGAGAAAATATATATACGATTATGATAAGCCGCTTGACACAGACAGGATGAAAAAAGCAGCAGCGTATCTTCTTGGAGAGCATGACTTTAAAGCCTTTTGTGGCAACAGACATATGAAAAAGTCAACGGTCAGGACGATTTTTTCTATTGATATAGAAAAAACAGGCGCTGATATTGTTATCAGCTACACCGGAGATGGATTTTTACAGAATATGATAAGAATCATCACAGGAACGCTTATTGAGGTGGGTGACGGAAGGAAAAATCCTGATGCTGTGAGGGAGATTTTAGATTCAAAGGATAGGGCACAGGCAGGCTACACAGCACCGGCGTGTGGGCTGAGTCTGGAAAGGGTAGATTATGGCAAAGTGGTATGTTAGTGCGAAGAAGGCTGATTTTGCGGCAATCGGAGCGAAGTTTGGAATAGATCAGGTGACGGCGCGGATAATCAGAAACAGAGGTGTTATAGGAGATGACGCGGTAAATGAATTTTTAAACGGCAAAATCTCAGACATTGCAGACCCGGCTCTTTTAAAGGATGGTCAGAGGCTGGTTGACATTCTTGCCCAAAAGATAGCTGACAAGGCCAAAATCAGGATAATCGGCGACTATGACATAGACGGAGTGATGTCTACATATATTCTTGTGAAGGCACTTAAAAGAGCCGGTGCATGTGTGGATTATATGATTCCCGACAGAGTGAAGGATGGCTATGGTTTGAATGTGCATCTGATTGACAAGGCATATGAGGACGGGATAGACACTGTGGTCACCTGTGACAACGGAATTGCGGCGATTGAGGAAATCGCCCATGCAAAGGAGCTTGGAATGACGGTTCTCGTAACAGACCACCATGCAGTGCCTTTTGAAGATATAAAGGGTATAAAGATTTACAAGGAGAGCAAAGCAGATGCTGTTGTAAATCCACATCAGATAGAGTGTGGCTATCCGTACAAGGAGCTTTGCGGAGCAGCGGTTGCCTGGAAAATTGTCATATTACTATATAGAAAAATCGGCATAGATGAGAAAGAGGCCATGGATTTTATAGAGAATGTGGCATTTGCAACAGTTGGTGATGTCATGCCGCTGACAGGTGAAAACCGTATACTCGTAAAGGCCGGCTTAAAGAGTATTCATCATACGACAAATATCGGCATGAAAGCCCTGCTTGAATGTTGTAATATAGAGGCTGAAAATGTAGATGCATATCATTTTGGGTTTGTACTTGGACCATGTGTCAATGCGACCGGTCGTCTGGATACAGCAAAAAGAGCACTTGAGCTGTTTTTATGTGACAGGCAGGAGGAGGCCATGCGCATCGCATCAGAGCTTGTAGCACTCAATGATGACAGGAAGGAAATGACTGCAAAGGGCGTCGAAACCGCAGTTGAGATATATGAGAGGGACAATTACGAAAAAGACAGGGTGCTTGTCATATATCTGCCGGATGTGCATGAGAGCATAGCAGGAATCATAGCAGGTCGTATCAGGGAGAAATACAATAAGCCAACCTTTATACTCACAAAGAGTGAGGACGGAGTAAAGGGCTCAGGCCGCTCGATAGAGGAGTACTCCATGTATGAGGAAATGTGCAAATGCAGTGAGCTGTTCACGAAGTTTGGAGGCCACCCGATGGCTGCAGGACTTTCACTGCCACAAGAAAACGTTGAGCCATTCCGTCAGAAAATAAATGAGTATGCATCGCTTACTGACGATGACCTCGTGCCTAAAATACATATAGATGTGCCGATGCCGGTGGATTATGTATCAATGAGACTGGTGTCTGAGTTTTCAGTACTGGCACCGTTTGGAAAGGACAATCCAAAGCCTGTTTTTGCAGACAAAAATCTACGTGTGAGCCGCATGTGGGTAGTTGGTAAAAACAACAATGTGCTGAGGCTTTCTTTGATATCCTCATATGGCACGCCAATCAATGCAATTTACTTTGGTGATATAGAAAGCTTTTTTGATTATATCAGGCAAAGGTTTGGTTCAAACGCGCTTGAAGCTGCACAAAGAGGAAGGTTCAATAATATAGTGCTGTCCGTAGTATATTCACCAAAGATAAATGTATTCAGGGAAAATGAGTCACTGCAGTTTGAAATACAGTATTATAAGTGATATTATATTCTAAAAAGGTAACCGGTAAAGGAGTAGAGATCAGTGTTTGGGAACAGAGCAAAAATATCCGCTGAGGAATTAGCGTATATGAAGGAACAATTGGATAATGACAGGGGATTTTTCGAGAATGTAAATGCAAAGTCAAAGCTCATAGAGGCTGATTTTGATGAGCTGGAGAAATCAAGACAGCTTGAGGAGTCATCCCTTAAGCAGCTGAATGATAATGCAAATAATGTGGTGGAATTTTCAAAGGACAGCATGGATGCCATATCAGCCTTAAACGACAGCTTTACAGAGTGTGTAAAGGCGGCTGCGGACAATCTTACAAGTCTTGAGAGTGCGGCAAAGGCAATTGCCACACAGCATGAGGATACATGTGCGCTTGTCGAAAACAATAAGCATTTTACAGCTCCGGCTAAGAGTTTGCCGGAGACATCGGACAGGCTTGAGGAACATGTGGATAGCTGTGCGGATATAGCTGCGCAGATGAAGGAACAGAATAAGCAGATGGCGGGCATGCTTGGAGAGCAGGGAAAGCTGTTCGTAGAGGCTGCTGAGAGCATAATGGAGGCATCAGTTTCATATGACAGTGCAATTGATGCTGTTAAACAGGAGCTTTCAGAGGCAAAAGCTGAGATTAGTGCACTTAAAGAGCAGGTGAGCCACCTTGTAGGGCTTCTAAAGGACAACAATGTTGCCACGACAAAGCTCATGAAGCAGGGAGTGGAGCTCAATCATGTGTTTTCACAGTGTGATGAGATTTCAGTTGACATGATAGAAGCGTGCAGACAGCAGATTGTGTCAATCCGCAATACACAGGAGGAGATTATCAAGTTTGAGGAGCGCAATAAGCTGCAGATAGAGGATGCATACGCAGAAATTTCGACTCAGAGGAAAAATTCAGTAGAAATAAAATCCACTGTGGACAAGGTGCTCGACTACAGCAGGGAGAGAGTAAGATAACAGGATAGATATGCAGACTGTGAGTGTCATGCATTCTTATGAGTGAAATATAAAAAGACATCAACCGGTGTAAATTCCGGCTGATGTCTTTTTGAGTTGAAAGCTGCAATCATTAAATCAAACACGAACCTTGCTGTTTGCTGCATCCTGGAAGCTTCCGCTTTTCTGTGGAAGATGCATCCAGTTTTTGATGTAGACCACATTGTACATAACGAAAGCAAGCATAAAGGCTGTAGAAACGTCAAATACTGAGTGCTGTTTGATAAACATGGTAGACAGTATAATCAGAACACAAAGCACTAAGGATGCATGCTGAACGTGCTTTTTATCCTTGAAATAGCTGCTGTGCATCACCGCAAAATGAATGCCGAGCGAATTGTATACGTGAATGCTCGGAAACAGGTTCGTCGGTGTGTCAGTGGAATAAAGCCACTCGCAAAGCGCTGTAAACATATTGTGGTGCGTGAAATAATAAGGCCTTAAATTGTGACCATTCGGGTAGAGCGTTGATATAACCAGAAATACGGTCATACCGGTGTATAAAAACGCACACAGTCTGTAAAATTCTTTTTTGTCATGTAATGCCGTGAAAGCAATTCCAAAGGCCACATAGCCAAACCACATGATATAAGGAATAACAAAGTATTCACAAAACGGTATATAATCATCTATCGGAAGATGAATCAAGTGATAATGTGTGGTAACAGTGCGCTCTAAATATCCAAACCAGGTCAGATATATGATAAAGTATGATAAAATCCACACATGCTTGTAGCGGTTGAAAAGCTCTATAAGCTTATTCTGTATTTTCTTCATAAAACCACCTTTTTAATCCGCTTGAAATTATAACACTGAAAAATAATTCAAACAACACCAAAACAAAAGACTTAATAAATTTTATGAAAAAATTAATAATTAAGACCTTATATAATGAGCTTTTTGTGAAATATTTATCTGCAGCAAAAAGCATAGGATATAACCTGTGGGCTAATCTGCATAAAGAATACAGAAATCCCATGGTGCAAGAGTTATACAATCGCCTGCTGATACTGTAATGTCATCGCAAAGCTTCTTGAGACCGTCTGCATGGCAGGTAACAGTCTGCTCATCATCCGAGTAGTTAAGCAGATAAATGATTTTTTCTCCCTGCATATTGGTGCCGCGCTTTATGACAACGGGATAAGAAGCATCAAATTCATTTTTTTGCTCGCCGAAGAAAAGCTTTAGGGCTTCTATCAGCGTGTCCTCACCAAAAAGTGTGGCAAGATACATGGCACGGCCCTTACCATAGCTGTTTTGGGTGATAGCTGCGTGTACTCCCCAGTGCTTGTGCTCATACATAGCAACAGGTGTGGCAGTGGTACAGTCGACCATCTCCATCCAGTCACGCGCTTTTGATGATTTGCCGCCACAGGTTACGGTGACATCGTCAGGCAGGGTGAACTCATCGTACTGTATGCCGAGAGACTTGTTTATAATATAAGGCTGCACGTCATGGCGTATTTTAAGGTGTTCATCCGAAAAAGCAGATTTAAAGGTCACCACCATATTGCCACCGTTTGCAACAAATTCATTTAAGGCATTGAGCACCTCATCTGTTGCGCTATAGAGCGCAGGCACAAGGATATTGTCGTATGAAGCAAAAAGTGCCGGGTCGGCAGGAATCACGTCGTACTCAATGTTCATCAGATACAGGGCATCGCAAAGCCATCTGAAAACAGTATTGTAGTTGGAGTCACTTTCGTTGTTCAGCTTAAATTCATTAAGCCCTGTAAGAGAAGCGTTGTCAGCAATAACCGCAAACCTGTTTGTCTTTTTCAAATTTACCAGCCTGTGTCCGTATTTTTTTAGTTCGTTTCCGATAACACTGCACTCTTTATAAAGCCGGTTCGGTCTAAGGTCGTGGGAGAGCACGCCCTTCCAGTAGCTTTCTATGGCATTGTGGATAGAATGCCAGTGCCAGTATTCAACCATGCATGCACCGTTTGCAATGTGGCTTATGGCCTGAAGCCTCAGTTGTCCCGGATAAGGAAGCCATGGGTGATTTCCGGCAGCCTCGGTCTCAAGTACCAGATAATTATCACCTTTTATGCCCCTTGCAATATTGCCGCAGGCGGTAATCTCGCGGCCGCTAAGACGGCTCTGGGACGGGTGATATATATCGCAGCCTGCGATATCCATACACTTGGCAGCCTCGTACTGATTGACCTCCGGCTGCATGCCGTAAGAGTAATCGTGCCATTCGAAGTCGAAATTGTGAGTGATGAACTGGTCATCTCTCTTGTATTTTTTGACGATATCGGCCTGCCAGGCAAAAAAGTCTGTCACGAGCTTTCTCTGGAATTTTTTGTATTCCGCATCAAGACTCATATTTATGGTGCCGCGGATATCAGGAAAGGCATCCCAGTCATCCACACGGTTGCTCCAGTAATCAAGTCCAAACTCTTTGTTAAACTCGTCAATGTCAGGAAATTCATTTTTCAGATATTCTACAAATTTAGCCTGTGCGTATTTGGAACAGGTGTCATAGGACTTTGTCTCATTGTCGAGCTGGAAGCCGATCACGCAGTCGTAGTCCTTTACCTGCTCCATAAGCTTTTCAATGATAATCTGTGCATGGCGCAGATAGTCAGGATTTGTGATATCCATGTTCTGGCGGTGGCCGTAGAGCTCTTTGCCGTTATGTGTTACAGCAAGAATATCGGGATATTTTTTTGCAAGCCATGAAGGAATAGCATATGTAGGTGTTCCGACAATGACCTTCAGCTCATATTTTGTTGCGCAGTCAAGCATACGGTGCAGATGTGTAAAATCAAATACTCCCTCCTTAGGCTCCCATGTGCTCCAGGTGGATTCGGCAATCCTGATAACATTCATGCCGGCATCGCGTATCATCTTAAAATCTGTTTCTATGCGGTCGTAAGGCATATATTCGTCGTAATATGCCACGCCATATAGTATTTCCTCAAAATTCATTTATTCGTACCTCCAATATTTATACAAGGTATACATCAATGATACCTTTTGAACTTTAATCATACTATAAATATACGTTAGTAAATAAATGGTGTAAACATTAAATCATCAGAAAACAAAATGTTGAGCGAATATGCGTGGAAAAATGAGTCAGTTGCGCAAAAAATCTCATGTCCGGGATGACAAGCGTATGAAGATAGGTTATAATGAAAAACAATAGAGTTGCGCAACAAATAAAAGTTGTTCAGTTATTATTCACATTCAGATGAAAGAGGGGGCAGAATGAGTAACAATATCACGATATCAGATGTGGCAGAGGCACTTGGCGTTTCAAAGACAACAGTAAGCAGGGCTATATCGGGGAAAGGCAGGATAGGCGCTACAACAAGAAAAAGAGTGCTTGAATATATACAGGAGCATGATTATAAACCTAATGTAATAGCCAGGGGGCTTGCACAGTCAAAGACATTTAATATATGTGTGGTGATGCCGGGGGATTACGCACTTGTCGATCTGCCCTTTTTCCAGGAAGCTATAATGGGAATTCAGGAGATAGCAGGTATGATGGAGTACGACCTTTTACTTTGTATAGGTTCAGGCAATGATATGGCGGGGCTTAGGCGTATCATACAAAATCACAAGGTGGATGGAGTGGTGCTGCTTCGCACGATGGTAGATGATCCACAGGTGACATTCTTACAGGAGCGAAGGATACCGTTTGTCACAGCAGGCTCATGCAAATATAAGGATGTAAAGCAGATTGACCATGATCATAAAAGTGCCTGTAGGGAGCTGACATCAATTATGCTCATGCGTGGCATGAAAAATATGGCGCTTCTCGGTGGAAGCGAGGATATTGTCGTAAATCAGACCAGATATGCAGGCGTAGTGGATGCCCATGAGCAGTTTGGAAAGAAAATAAATGACAATCTTGTATTTTTAAACCTTGAAGGGAAAGCATATGTCGAAAAGGCTGTAGATGATGCAATTGACAGAGCAGGCGACTGTCTGCTGTGTATGGATGATGCAGTCTGTGCGCAGGCCATGAGACGGCTCCGCGAAAGGCATATAAAGGTGCCGCAGCAGGTGAAGGTGGCTTCATTTTACAACAGTTCAGTGCTGGAAAATAATGTGCCATCCATTACATCGCTTTCATTTGATTCAAAGGAGCTTGGAGCAAGAGCCTGCAAGAATCTGCTCAGACAGATAGAGGGTGAAGAAACTGAGAACAGAACACTTCTGCCATATGAGGTAGTGTTAAAGGAGTCCACACAGTAAATAGTAAAAGCCGGAGCCGACAAAATGTCAGACTCCGGTTTTTGCTTTATATAGTTACCATTTTTGTTAAATCATCACCAGATAAACTGTTGCGAGTGACACAACAATCTGGATGATTGCAAATCTGAAAACAACCTGTGCATTTGACCAGCCAAGCTTCTTTCTGACATGGTCATGGATTGGAGTTGTGGTATTCTTTAAAATATGTATCTTCAAAAATCTAAGAAGAGAAACCTTTATGAGTCCAAGTCCTCCGTCGATGATAAGCACGAGGGCTGCCAGTATGTAGATGAATGGGCTTTGTGATTTAAGAGCACAAATAGCTATGAATATACCCATGGCTCTTGAGCCTGCATCACCCATCAAAAGCTTGCTTGGTGTGGCATTGTACCACAGATATCCGAGCAGACACACTGCAAATAATAAAATACAATAGTTGAAGCTGTCAGCTATTTTGAGCACTGAATCAAGCACGAAGAAGGTCATTATGGTAATGATGGTAAGTGTTCCTGAAAGACCATCAACACCGTCTGAACAGTTTGTGACATTGATTGATACCCAGACTAAAATGACTGTGAGTATTCCAAACACAACAGGTGGAATATTTACAGAGCCGCCAAATATGGCAAAGGTGATTGTACTTGAGTTGAAATGCAGATACACAACTGCCACAACAATTGCAACCGCAAAATCAAGTGCGCCCTTTAAATACTCGCCCCATGGCTTTTCGGCCGCATCGTCAAAGTAGCCTGTGAGCATCTCAATAACTATAAGCACAAGATAAATCGCAATCTCTACATTGATTTGTGAGAAGAGCAGTGCCGATATCACAAACGTAAAGATAAAGATAATACCGGCTCCTCTCGGCTTTCCGGCTGAAAGCTTTCCGTCCACAGCAAACTGTCTGCCGAGATCCTTTGGTAAAAATTTATTTAATTTTGCAATAGCAATACATGTGAGTGCGAATGCAAAAATCACTCCGATGAAAGCTATTATCGACATATCTGCCGAAGTCAAATAAGAAATCATATAGTCCTCCTTTGATATTCTATTACAACCTCATTCATTATATTAGTCTGACAAAAAAAAGTAAAGTTTTACTTGCAATTTTAAATAATTGTGTTATTATACTTATATGCTTTAAAGCGTTGAAGCATTAAAACTTTAAATTGTAATATCAAATTACAGTAATATTTATATTTGTTACAATAATATTTATACTTGGAGGAAACAAAAATGGCTCAGAAAGGTGATTTAATGACAGCACGCCCTGATATCCGCGTGCTTGACGCTACCATTAGGGATGGAGGACTGGTAAACAACTTTAGGTTTACAGATGATTTTATCAATGCTCTTTATCGTGCAAGCGTAAATTCA
>OGLB01001446.1_pt1 | contig 10142 bp, 17 predicted proteins | sample 1572551 | NCBI WGS metagenome assembly OGLB01 (sample SAMEA2582003, study PRJEB24529) | metagenome | biome: Human gut stool | place: China | collected 2011
GGGATGACACCGCCTCCATGCGAGGATTCAGAAGAACTGCGCTCCCATATACAGCGAATGTATAACTACGTTTATAAAGCCGATAGGGAAATATTTTTAAGAGCGGCTGAAATGCTTACCAAATCATCTAATAAAGACTGGCCAACACGCGAGCGTTTGGAACGGGCACTTATTGTACAGCGTATATTAAGCCAAGGTGCCTAATATACAATTTAAAAATCAGAAATTAGTATGGCCAAAACAATTAGAGCGAAAAATGAATACCAGCAAAACATTGTAAAAATGTTAAATAGCTTGGCGGGAAGATATTCCCGCTGGACTGTTTGGCAGGATTTTATAACAATGGCGGCGGTGGCAATTTGTAATTCAGTACCGCATCCGCATCGTGAAGTTCGTGAAAAACTTTATATGCAATGCGAAGAAAAGTACACACCGGCAGAGCTTGCAATATTTGCGAAAATGCTTGCGGGCATAACAATGGGAATAGAAGCAAACCCGCAGCAGGATTTTCTTGGCGAACTATTTATGGCGCTTGACATGGGGAATGAATGGCGCGGGCAGTTTTTTACACCTTACAGCGTATGCAGTTTAATGGCGGCAATAACACTTACTGAAAATATTTTAGATAAGATTAAGCATTGCGGTTGGGCTGATGTAAATGACCCGGCGTGCGGTGCTGGTGCCCTGCTTATAGCTTTTGCAAATGCCTGCCTTGATAAAGACGTTAACTACCAGCAACAGGTATTGTTTGTAGGACAGGATATTGACCAGCTGGCCGGCATGATGTGCTATATACAGCTTAGCCTTTTAGGCTGCGCTGGGTATGTTGCAGTACAAAATACCTTAACTAACCCTGTTACAAGCTATGATGCCCGAGGCCTTCTGCCAAATGATGATGGTAATATCTGGTATATGCCAATGTATTATTCGGATATTTGGTCTGTGCGCAGATTTGCCGCAAAAATAAAGTTGTTGGCTAAAGACAGCCTTAATGGTAAACACAAGGGCAAGGTGGGAGTAAATGAATAAAAAAGAAGCACTGGCACTTTTTAAAGAAGGCTGCCCGTTTTGCGGCAGTAAAAAATTAAATGTATATAGGGATGGTTTCAAAAGATGGCATATAGAATGTGGATATGTTTTTTGTGGTGCTGACATTGAATTCCCTAATAAATCGGATAGTTTACGACAGTCGATTCAAAAATTTAACACCAGAAATAAAAAGGGATTAGAATTCGATAGGATATTCAACAAGGAGTGATAGGATATGACGGAATTGCAGGAACGCGCGATTGCTAAAATCGATGCTGAAATTGAAAAAGAAAAAGGGAACCGAATACTGGAAATTATAGGAGAATTTTTAATTAATTTGGTTACTGCGAGTTCGGATGCGGCGGCGAAGTTACTGGATGAAAAGAAAAATCTGAAAGGCGCCTATGAGGCGATGCGGAATGAAGCGCGCAAATATCAAAAGGTTGGTTGTGCAGTGCTTACTGATGACGAAGGGTTTGAAGTTATTTGTGGATACTACGGCTTAGAATATCATTCCGGCGGCGGTAAGATAGTTCCTGAAAAGGCACCAGATGTTAAAGCAGCAACGGCGCTTGATATTGAGCTGGACGATTTACTTAAATAGGAGGCGATTGAATTGACGCCGGAAAAAGTAGAAGCTTTTTTTAACAGCTTGATAATGCGCGATAATGTGCTGCCACGTTATAAGCAGACATGGAAAAATTTTTTGCGGTTCTTCCCTTCTGGATGCAGTACAGATTTTAAAAATTTCGCTAATGATGTTTTTTGTAGTATGTACAATTATTTGATTTGTTATGACCGTGATGATAAGCAAAAAGCATGGTGTACACACTGCGGTAAAAAAATAGTGCTGGCTAAAGACGGGAAACATAATGGCATGTCAGCGTGCCCAAAGTGTGGGTATGCAGCAGTGATAATTCATAACTGGCGCAAATCAAAACCGATTCAAAATTGGGGGCATTTGCTGCATTATGATAAAGCTGATTACAACAAAAGCAGTATTGTTGCCCGCGGCATTTATGTGGTGCGCACAATTCATATTGATACATTAAAAATAGAATGGCAGTTCCGGACACGTTGTTATTATCTTTTTCAACCGGGAAAATGCGAGTTTCGGGAACATATAGACCATAATTGGTATAGTGTTGATGTACTCCAAACACATAAAAGCATATACCCTATTTTTAATCAGTACAGTGTGGATGCGGTTACAGCGGAGAATGTGGACAGCCTATACAAGGCTGCTAAACAAACAAAATGGCAGTATGTATTGCCGCAGAATTTAACGAACATCGGCATTCATACGGGTGCTACCGTAAAATTATTGGCTGAATACGATAAACACCCGCAAATAGAATATCTGATGAAAGCGGGTTTTAATATAATTATTGCGCGAAAAATTGCAGGAGACGCGACCAGTGAAATTATTAACTGGCGTGCCAGAACGCTACAACGTGTAGTTAAAATGCCGCTATCCAAAACAGATTTTAAATATATTAAATCAAATTCAAAAAATCTTACTTATGAAGCCTTGCGGTTATTCAAGTTATTAAAGGCAGATAATCCAAATAAAGCGTTGTCAGATTTTAATGCGCCACATTGGGTGATTAACAGCGAATACGAAACAAATCAGGTAGTAAATTTGTATAAGACCATTGGAAATGTTGAAAAAATATTTGAGTATATTAGACGACAGCATGATTTGCTAGACCCCATAAATAGAGACCCGCTGCGAACACCAAGCTATATATTAAGCGATTGGCGAGATTATTTGAATGAATGCCAAAAACTTGGGCTTAATTTGAAAGATACGGCGGTTATAATGCCGCATAATTTGCAGCAGGCACATACAAATACGGCTATACAAATAAAAGCAAAAGAAAATGCAGAAATGGATGCGCTGATTGCGAAAAATAAAAAGAAACGGCAAATTTTTAATTATAAGTATGGCAATCTGTTTTGCAGACCAGCGGAAGGCACGAAAGAATTGGTCGCCGAGGGAAAGATGCTTGTACATTGTGTTGGAACTTATGCGGAACGGTATGCAGAAGGAACAACCAATATCGTTTTTATCAGGCGTGCTGATGAACCTGCTAAACCATTTTACACCATGGAAATTAGCAGCCGAAATGAAATTGTGCAGGTTCGTGGTTTTAGAAACTGCGGCATGACAGAAGATGTACAAGACTTCGTAGAGCATTTCAAAAAGGAAATATTGAGCAAACTTAAAAGGAAAGGCAGGAATGTAGCATGAGCAGCATTGATATTGTGAGAACGCCAGAGATTGTGGCGGCGGAAATTAATAGTATAAAGTTTCAGACCCGTAATGTTTTGCTTTTTAATAGCATTGAAATAGGAAAACGGCTTACAGAAGCAAAGGAAATGATGGAGCACGGGCAGTTCGGAAAATGGTTAGCAGAAGCAGTTGATTACAGCCAGAGTACAGCAAATAATTTGATGAAAATATATGAGCAGTACGGTGCTGACCAGGGCGCGCTTTTTGGCGATAATTCAAAATCCCAAACGTTTGGTAATTTAAGCTATTCGCAGGCTGTTGCGCTTTTAGGGATACCGGCCGAAGAACGCGAACAATTTATTGAGGATAATAATGCTGCTGAATTAAGCATTCGGGAACTTAAAGCAAAAATAAAAGAGTATGAAGAAAAGAACAAACAGTTAGATGATGCTAATAAAAATTTAAACAATATATTGCAAGGAACACAGGAGAGCTTTAATAAAGAGCGTGTAAAAACTGAAAATCTGACTGCACAGTTGGAAGAACAAAAAGAAGCCGTAAAAAAAGCTGATACAAAGGTAAGCGAAGCATGGGATGAATCAGAGAAATTAAAAAATAAAGTAAAAGAGCTTGAAGATGAGCTTAATAAACCGGCAACGGTTGAAACTGCCGTGGTAGAAAAAATACCGCATGAAGTGCAGCGCGAACTGGAAGCATTAAGAGCCGCTGTTAATGAAAAACCAATAAGTGATAATGATGCAGCGGCGAAAGCAGAAATTGCTTTGCTGTTTACTGCAACTAAAGACAGTTTTAATAAAATGCTGGCGGCGGTGGCAAAATTAGAAAATGACGAGCTTCGTTTGAAATATTATAGTGCGGCGGTGAAACTTGCTGATGCTATAAAAACAGCAGCAATGAATAATGGCGGAAATGAGTGATTGCTTTGAAAAAAAATAAGGAATACTCCGAGTTTACGAGAGTCCTTTATTTAATTCGCGGCGTAAGTGGAAGCGGAAAGTCACACCTTGCGTGGAAAATTACGCCATGTGAAGTAAGTGCAGATAATTATTTTTATGATGCCAGTGGAAAATATAAATTTATGTCCGGAAAGTTATATGAGGCACATAAATTTTGTCAGAACGAAACAGAAATTTATATGCGGATGGGGGCTTATGAAATTGCCGTGCATAACACTTTTACACGGCGGTGGGAATTAGAACCTTATTATAAATTGGCAGAGAAGTACGGCTACAAAGTGGTGGAGATAATAATTAAAAGCAATTTTAAAAATATTCATGGTGTACCGGCAGAAAAAGTTGAAAAACAACGGCAGCGTTTTGAATTTTGATTGCTACGATTTTTATGGGGTGTGGAAAATGTATTTGGGCGGTGATGATAATGTATAAACCCTTAGCCGATAGTACCTTAATGCGTATGACCAAAAAAGAAATCATTGAGCAATTAAGAATAGCCGAACATAATTTTAAGGCAATGGAAGAAACCGTAAACCAACAGGCAGAAAATTGCAAAAAGTTACTTGCAGAAGAACGCCAACAATACGGTGCAAAGATGGACGAGGTGGTAAAAAATGCTTATTCTTTGCATAGAAAAAGATAAATATAAAAACAGGCGGCCGGTGTACAGCATCGTTAAACGCAGCGTTGAAAATCGGGATATTAACTTTTTGGCAATGCGTTGCCGTTTTAACCCGGAACTGGGGTATTACATTACGCGCCTGGACGAAGAAAAAACAGACGAAGAAATAATTGCACTATTCCGGCAAAGAAAGTATCGGAAAGAACCATTATTCGCAAAAATAGGAGACTGAGCCATGTTAAAAAGAGAACTTTTGAAGCTGTTAGAAGATGTACCGGATGATGCACCAATAAGCATAATAAACGAATATGATGAAATAGAAACTACCGGTTATGATATTTTAGAAGTTATTACCACGAAAGGCGTAAACTACGATATTTGCAAAAACAATTTTAATGAAAATGAAAAGCGAAAATCGGTAGAAACTTTTGTTTATCTTTTGAAAGAGGTGGATTAAGGAAATGGGCGATAAGTGGTTAACGAACAAACAAGCGCTGGCAATACTTGGCAGCAGTGAAGAATATAATATGCCTGGCATACTTGTGCAGAGAGTGGAACAGGCGCACGCATTGGCGGCGGCGAAGCGGGCATTAAAGTACCGGATTGCAAAGCCTGTACTTTACGATAAAGAAAATAATCGCCATGTGTGTCCCAGCTGCAAATCACAATTGGAGATTAGTGATTATGAATTTGAGACAGGCTATTGTAAAGTCTGCGGACAAAAAATCAAATTTCAAGCGGAACGGAGACGGTAATAATGAAGGAAAAAGCTATTGCATTAGTAGATGCTAATAAAAGTTATTGTAAATGTTGCGGAAAAACAACTTACCGCGCAATTGCTTTTTATGGCCCAAATGGCGAAATTACAGAAGTACCTGTATGTCGAAACTGTTTGACATATATGATTATGATGTTAAAAAACCTTGATTTAAAACGTATATATAATTATGAAAGAAAATTATATAGAAGTTTTCTTGAATAAGATAAATGTAAAACAAAGGTGAAAGCGGCGGCATTTTATGCAGCCGCCTTTGCAGTTAAAATTTCTTCTAATATATATGAAGAAAAAAATAACGGCGGTGGCCGTTATTGGGCTTGTATGTAAGTATTAACATTTCAACCATACCAGATAAAGGGAGAATATTAAAATGGCAATGGCTAAAAATAGTATCAGAACAAAAACATATTATTGTGGTACTAAAAGACCGGAGTACATTGAAATTGATTTATTCCCATGTCTGGAACAAGAAAGAAGATACAACAGAAAGGGTAAAGAGAAATTAACAGCACCTAAGCAAAGAAATCTTAATGCTAAAAGAGCAAAAAGATATTTTTGTTTGTTATTAAAAACCAATTTTACCGAAGGCGATATTCATGTGACACTTACATATAACGCCAAATTTTTACCGAAAACAATCGAACAGGCAGAACGTGAAGTAAAAAATTATTTGCGGAGAATTGCAAATGCAAGAAAAAGAAAAGGATTGCCGGCTTTAAAATATATTTACATAACAGAGCAGGGAGTGCAAAGCCAGCGCATCCATCATCACCTGATTATAAATTCCGGATTAAGCCGAGATGAAATAGAAATGTTGTGGCGGCGTCCAAAACGTAAAGGTGAAAAATATGGACAAGCTTTAGGTGATTGCAATGCGGATCGCCTACGTGTTGATGATAAAGGCCTTGAAAGGCTTGCAGCATATTTAAGCAAAGACCCTAGAGGCAGAAAAAGATGGACACCATCACAGAATTTGAAAAAACCGCAAATATCCGTAAGTGATACAAAAACCACTAGGAAAAAATTTCAACAGCTTATTTTATTGCCGGTAGATTGTGAAGTAGTTAAAGATTATTTTGAAAAGCAGCATCCTGGTTATGTGCTGACCGAATGCAGAAAAGAATTCAACGATATATCTGGACAATGGGCCATATACGTAAAAATGCGCTTGCGAACATAGAAAGGGGCGTAAAATGCAAAAAGTTGAATTGGTTTTACCAATACCACCATCGGTTAATGCCTGTTATGTAAATTGCCGGACTTTTGGGCGCCGCGGTAGGATGTTAACCGAAGTAGCCAAAAACTGGAAATTACAAGCAGGATATACAGCTAAAGCCGCAGCAATGTCAGCAGGTTGGAAGTTCACGCCAGCAGCTGAAAAAATAGTACTTGAAATTTATGCTTATTGGCCAGACCGGCGCAAGCATGACATGAATAACTTGCATAAGCTTTTATGTGATGCACTTGAAGGCGTTTTATACGAAAATGACAGTGCAGTCTTATGCCGCGATATGGATTATGGTGTTGACGCCAAGGTTCCCAGAATACAGGTAACAGTGCTATTAAAAACGGATGCTGACAAAAGGGGAGAGAAATAGCATGACAATTATAATTAAAAGGCTTGTGCTTTTACGGGATGCGCTAAAATCAAATCCTAATGCCAATACACCAGAGAATCAAAAAACAAATGAAGCATTGATAGAAGCTTTAAATGCTGCGATACAAATACTTATATCCGAACATAACGCCTTTAGTAAAAAGAGGCGGTGGGCAGAAATGACAAGTAGAGTCGGCTTGATTTTATTTATATACTTTTGCCTGGCAGAAGCCATTTATGTTTGTTATTGTATGACCATTACAGACCCGGTGAAAGCTACAACAGCGCAAATGACGGCGGCAGTTATAGTAGTCGCTCTTTGGATTGTCAAGGAGAGATTATGAAAGCTAAAAGGTATTTTAAAATAGCTAAACATCTTTGCATAGACGCCAATTGTGTAAGCGGCAAATGCTGCATATGTGGCAAAAGTAACTGGAGTTGTTGAAAATGCAGGAGGAATAATGACCAAGGATGAACTAAAGAAAAAACTGCGAAGCGCCCAGACATTGTCTAAATTACTGGAAGCGGATATTACTGAACTCCAAAACATGAGAGATTATGCAGGAAAAATAACCCCGGCATATAGTCTAGCCCCCAGTGGAAATAGCACTGGTCAGCGCATAGAAAATGATACGGCTAAAATTGTTGACTTAGAAAATACTATAAATAGTGACCGAGAACGGCTTAGAAAAGCTATTGAAGAAGTGAAGCAGCTTATAGGTCTTGTAGATGACCCGCTGTTGAGCAGGATTCTTTATAAGCGGTATTTACAGTACAAAAAATGGGAACAGATAGCCGTTGATTTGAATTATACATACAGGCGTGTTTTACAATTACATGGTATTGGCTTAAACGAAATCATGAAAAGATTTCACATTGTTTCATAGTATTTCACATACTTGACGTGATATACTATATAATAGCAAAAGCGTTGATAAAGAAGTTCCCGCTTCTGCCTTTGCTTAACCATCCTATCCTGAAAAACCGTTGGTAACTTACCAGCGGTTTTTGTAGTTTTATGCAAAAAATAAAAGTTTCGGTAGGTACTTTCTGGGAAAAATTAACGCCGAGGGTCTTTCGAACCCCAAAAAAAGTTTAGATTTTATTTTTAAAAATCCGATTTCCTTCCAGACGCACAAAGAACGATTGAGAAAACACAAAATAATTAATAAAAAATATCCAAATAATGCACAAAAATTTTGCAATAGATTTTTATAGCGAAAATTTTGGAAAAAACGGGAAATTTTGGCATCGGGAAATTTCCCGTTTTGCTTTTATAAAGTTGGTGACATAGATGGCCAAAAAAATTGAAATTAGAGGTAATACTGGAGAACTTGCTAAACTGCTGAATATTACACAGCGTCGAGTTAATCAATTAGCGGAAGAAAAGATTATTACAAGGCAGCCGGAAGGAGATTTTGTTTTACCAGAAGCCATAGCGGAATTTTACAGTTTTAAGTTTCAGAGCGATGAAGCTATTGATTTCATGGCAGAAAAAGCATTGCACGAAAAAGCGAAGCGAGAACTGGCCGAATTGGAACTGCAAAAGCGCAGAAATGAAGTACACGATGCTGCCGATGTTGAACTTGTAATGACAGATATGCTTACCAATTTACGCAGTCAGCTTTTGGGGCTGCCGGCTAAAATGGCAGTGCAGCTTGCAAACCGTGATAAAGATTATATTGACCAGACATTGACGGATGAAATACATGCAAGGCTGACGGAAATAAGTGATTACAGCCCGGAAATGTTTACAGGAGGCAGCAATGGAACAGAAAACAGTTAAGCTGTTTCAGCGTATTGCCAAAATTGCGCTGCGTCCGCTGCCGAATTTAACTGTATCGGACTGGGCAGACAGGTACAGAATGCTGTCCAGTGAAGCATCGTCCGAACCTGGGCGTTGGCGTACTGACCGTGCACCGTACCAGCGTGAGATTATGAATGCTTTCACACAGCCAAAAGTTTGGAAAGTAGCCGTAATGAGTGCGGCGCAGATTGGCAAAAGTGACATCATGAACAATGTTATCGGCAGGTATTCCCACCTTGCGCCGGCGCCAATACTGATGATACAGCCTACAATCGACATGGCGCAGGATTACAGCAAAAGCCGTATTGCGCCGATGATTAGAGATACCAAAGTACTGCGCGAAATATTCCGTGATGTAAAAACACGCGAAAGTGGCAACACCATTTTGTCAAAACTGTTTCCCGGTGGGCGTTTAATTATGGGTGGCGCAAACAGCCCGGCAGGGCTTGCCAGCCGTCCGATTAAAATACTGCTGGCGGACGAAGTGGACCGCTTCCCTGACAGCGCCGGTACAGAAGGTGACCCGGTTGACCTTGCTGCAAAACGCATGACGACATTTTGGGACCGGCGCATGGGCATATTCAGTACGCCTACCATATCCGGCGAAAGCCGCATTGAAGAAGAATACCATGAAGGCACGCAGGAAGAATGGCAGCACGAGTGCCCAAACTGCCATGAGTACCACTTAATTACGCACCGGCAGATGGTGACGGAACACGAAACGGTGGAGGATAAAAAGGGCAGGAAGCACGTTAAAGTGCACAGCGTTAAATGGCGCTGCCCGGACTGCGGATTTAGTTTTACAGAAGAACAGATGCGGCGCGCACCGCAAAAATATGTTGCGCAAAATGCTTCGGCGCTTGCAAAAGGCGTGCGGAGCTTTTTTGTCAACTGCTGGGCATCGCCGTGGCTTAGCTGGGCGACGGTGATGCAGGAATGGCTGGAAGCCAAAGGCGACCCGGAACGCGAAAAAGTTATCGTTAATACCCGTTTTGGTGAAGCATACGAGCGCAAAGGCGCATTTGACAGCACAGATAAATTTTTACAGCGCCGCGAACCATACGGTGCGGAGCTGCCGGACGGCGTACTGATTTTAACG
>OGLB01001452.1_pt1 | contig 10120 bp, 7 predicted proteins | sample 1572551 | NCBI WGS metagenome assembly OGLB01 (sample SAMEA2582003, study PRJEB24529) | metagenome | biome: Human gut stool | place: China | collected 2011
AATATGACGGCAAGACAGCTGTTATTCTCGTTGCTACATCAGGCGATACAGGCAAGGCTGCTCTTGAAGGCTTTAAAGATGTTGACCACACAAAGATTGTTGTTTTCTATCCTGTTGACGGTGTAAGTCCGATGCAGAAGCATCAGATGAATACTCAGGAAGGTGAAAATGTTCGTGTTTGTGCAATCAAGGGTAACTTTGATGACGCTCAGACAGGTGTTAAGAAGATATTCACTACACCTTCGGTTGCAGAAAAGCTCGCTGAGAATAATATGCTTTTCTCATCTGCAAACTCAATCAACTGGGGCAGACTTCTTCCGCAGATTGTTTACTATATTTCGGCTTACTGCGATCTTGTAAATGACGGTAAAATCGAGCTTGGCGACAAGATTAATGTTGTTGTTCCGACAGGTAACTTCGGTAACATCCTCGCATCATACTATGCAAGTCTTATGGGACTTCCAATCAACAAGTTCATTTGTGCGTCAAACTCTAATAATGTTCTTACAGATTTTATCAAAACAGGCGTTTATGATAAGAACAGAAACTTCTATACAACAATTTCACCTTCAATGGATATCCTCGTTTCAAGTAACCTTGAAAGACTTCTCTACAAGCTTTCAGGTGATAATGACGAAGTTACAAGAGGCTGGATGAATGCACTCAAATCAGAAGGCAAGTATGAAGTAAGTGATGATGTAAAGGCTGTTATCAACGAAAAGTTCTACGGCGGATTCTGTGATGATAAGAATACAGAGGCTACAATTCACGAGATGTTTGAGCAGGATAAGTACCTTTGTGATACTCACACAGCTGTTGCAATCAATGTGTACAAGCAGTATGTTGAGGAAACAGGCGACAAGACACCGTCTGTAATTGCGTCAACTGCAAGTCCGTATAAATTCTCTAAGGCTGTTCTTGAGGCTGTTGAGCCAAACGCAACACTCCCTGAAACAGAATTTGATATGGTTGATGAACTTCATAAGGTTTCCGGTGCCGAAGTGCCTGCACCTCTTGCAAATCTTAAAAATAAAACTGCTCGATTCTCTGATGTTACAGAAGTTAATGATATGGAGAATTATGTTCTCGGAGCACTCGGTATAGATTAATGGCATTATTTGCTATAGCGGATTTACATCTTTCGCTTGGTGAAGATAAGCCTATGGATGTTTTCGCGGGTTGGAACGATTATACTTCAAGACTTGAAAATAACTGGAGAAAGCTTGTTACCGATAATGACACGGTTGTTGTGTCGGGCGATATTTCCTGGGCAATGAAGCTTGAAGAAACTCTTACGGATTTTACTTTCATAGAAAATCTTCCCGGTAAGAAAATTTTCAATAAAGGCAATCACGATTATTGGTGGAGCACCAAGACAAAAATGGATGTGTTTCTGAAAAATAATTCACTTGATTCGATATCTATCCTTTTCAATAATTCATATGTTGTTGACGATTACGCAATTTGCGGTACAAGAGGATGGTTTCTTGAGAATGAATCTCAAAATGATATAAAAGTCCTGAACAGGGAAGTCGGCAGACTTGAAATGTCAATACAATCAGCTATAAAAACAGGAAAGGAACCAATAGTGTTTTTACATTATCCCCCTGTTTACGGAACAACAAAATGTGACGAAATATTTAATATTCTTTTGAAATATGACATCAAAAAATGTTATTACGGACACCTTCACGGAAAAAAGAATATGAGGTTTGCAATTGAAGGTGAATACGAAGGTATTGATTTTAAGCTGATTTCTTGTGACAGGTTGTCATTCATGCCAATTTTAGTCAGATAAATTCTGTATTTTCTATTGGCAAAATTATTTTGTTGTGATATAATAAGATGATTTCTTGATTTTGAATTTAAACTTTGGAGGAATATTAAAATGGCATTAAAGGAATGTACAAAAAAAGAACAGGCTAATTCATATGAATTAGAGGTTAATGTTGACGGTGAAACTTTTGGTAACGCTGTTAACAGAGTTTATAAAAAGCAGGTTAAAAGCATAAATATCCCCGGTTTCAGAAAGGGCAAAGCTCCCCGTCATGTAATTGAGAAAATGTACGGTTCGGAAGTGTTCTATGAAGATGCTATGCAGGATTGTTATCCTGACGCTCTTTATGAGGCCGCTAAAGAAGCAGGTATCAAGATAGTTTCGGTTGAAACTCTTGAGGCTATTGAGGCAAGCAAAGAAGGTTTCTCATTCAAGGCTAATGTTGTTGTTGAGCCTGAAATGGAAATTAATAACTACCTCGGCATTGAAGTTACAAAGAAGTCAACAGAAGTTACAGACGAGCTCGTTGACGAAGAAATTGAGAAGGTTCGTGACCGCAACTCAAGAATGGTAACTGTTGACGACAGAGCTGCTCAGAATGATGATGTAGCTGTTATTGACTTTGAGGGTTTTGTTGACGGTGAAGCGTTTGAAGGCGGTAAGGCTGAAAACTACAACCTTAAGCTTGGATCAGGCAACTTCATCCCCGGCTTTGAGGAGCAGATTGTAGGTCACAAGACAGGTGAAGAGTTTACAATCACAGTTAAGTTCCCGGATGATTATCAGGCTGAAGAGCTTAAAGGTAAGGAAGCTGAATTCAAGATCAACCTTCACGAAATTAAGGCTAAGGAACTTCCAGAAGTCGATGATGAGTTTGTAAAGGATGTTTCCGATAAGGAAACACTTGATGAGTACAAGGCTGAGCTTAAAGAAACTGTTGCTAAACGCCTTCAGGATGAGGCTGACAAGGATATTGATAATCAGATTTCTGAAAAGCTTATGGAACTCCTTGAGGGCGAAATTCCTGAGGCAATGTATGATAATCAGGCTAACGAGATGGTAAGAGAATTTGATATGCGTCTCCGTTCACAGGGCCTTGATATGAAGACATATATGCAGTACATGGGTATGGATGCAAACGCACTCAAGGGTATGTATAAAGAAGAGGCTGAAAAGAGAGTTAAGTTAAGACTTGCTCTTGAAGCAGTTGCAAGAAAAGAAAATATTGAAGTTACAGAGGCTGACCTTGACGCTGAATACGGCAAGATGGCAGAGGCTTACAAGATGGATGTTGATAAGGTTAAGGAGGCTGTTCCTGCTGAATCACTCACAGAAGATGTTAAGGTTGAAAAGGCTCTTAATCTCGTAAAGGACAAAGCCGTTATTAAGTAATTTGAATATTTTTCTTATATCTGTTAATCACTATTTAAGAAAGGTTATGATTAAATGGCATTAGTACCATATGTTATCGAACAGTCAAGCAGGGGCGAACGCTCTTTTGATATCTATTCCCGTCTTCTTGAAGACAGAATTGTTATGCTTAACGAAGAGGTAAACAGTGCAAGTGCAAGCGTTGTAGTTGCTCAGTTGCTTTACCTTGAAAGTAAAGATCCGACAAAGGATATCAGCCTTTACATCAACAGCCCCGGCGGCAGCGTAACAGACGGCTTTGCTATTTTTGATACAATGAATTACATCAAGTGTGATGTTTCCACAATCTGTATGGGTATGGCTGCGAGTATGGGCGCATTTCTTCTTGCCGCAGGCGCTAAGGGTAAGCGTCTTGCACTTCCTAACAGTGACATTATGATTCACCAGCCTTCAGGCGGTGCTCAGGGTCAGGCTACTGACATGGAAATTCACACAAGACACATTCTTGATATGAAAAAACGACTCAATCAGATTCTTGCTGACAACACAGGTCAGCCGATTGATGTTATTGCAAAGGATACCAATCGTGATAACTTCATGACTGCACAGCAGGCACTTGAGTATGGTTTGATTGATAAGGTTATCGAAAAAAGATAAAGGTGAGGTAAACTGATGGCTAACAAAAATAACGAAGATATTTATTGCTCTTTCTGCGGAAAACCTCAAGAGATGGCAGGCAGACTTATTGCCGGCAACGGTGTCTATATTTGTGACCGGTGTGTTGAGCTCTGCATGAATATTCTTCGCGAATCAGGCGAGCTTGAACGTGAAAATGAAAATAAACTTTCAAAATCGGGAGAACCTCAGACCCCCGAACTGTCCGTTGATGAACTTTTAAAACCAAAGGAAATCAAGGCAATTCTTGATGAATATGTTATCGGACAGGATCATGCAAAAGTTACCCTGAGCGTTGCTGTTTACAATCACTATAAGCGTGCTTTTTCAAATGATGAGTGCGTAGATTTTGCTAAGAGTAATGTGTTGCTTCTCGGCCCGACAGGTGTCGGTAAGACATTACTTGCTCAGACGCTTGCAAAGGCTCTTGATGTTCCTTTTGCAATTGCTGATGCAACTACGCTGACCGAAGCAGGTTATGTCGGCGAGGATGTAGAGAACATTCTCTTAAAACTCATTCAGGCAGCCGATTTTGACATTGAAAAGGCAGAGCACGGCATAATTTACATTGATGAAATTGATAAAATTGCGAGAAAATCCGAAAACCCCTCTATTACACGAGATGTAAGCGGTGAGGGCGTTCAGCAGGCTTTGCTTAAAATTGTTGAGGGAACTGTATCCAATGTTCCGCCACAGGGTGGCAGAAAACATCCGCAACAGGAATATTTACAGATTGATACTAAGAATATTCTTTTTATCTGCGGCGGTGCATTTGACGGTCTTGAAAAGATAGTTGAAAAGCGCAAGGGCTCTTCTGTTATAGGTTTTGAGTCACTTGTTCAGTCAAAGCAGGAGCTTGATTCAACCGATTGGATGAAAGAGGTCACAGCACATGATCTTGTAAAGTACGGAATTATTCCTGAGCTCATCGGTCGTCTGCCTGTTATTACTGCTTTGAGCGGTCTTGACACGGATGCACTTGTCAAGATTCTTACTGTTCCGAAAAATTCTATTGTTCAGCAGTATAAGAAACTTTTTGAACTTGACGGTGTTGAACTTCTTTTTGAAGAAGAGGCACTCAGAGCTATTGCACAACAGGCACAGGATCAGCATACAGGTGCAAGAGGACTTCGAGGAATTATGGAAGATATTCTTACAGACCTTATGTTTGAGGCTCCGTCTGATCCTACTATTGATAAGATTATTATTACAGAGGGCGTTATCAAAAACGGTGCGGCTCCGCAAATTACTCGCAAAAAGGAATTGTTACAGACAAATTCCGTAAAATTGACTCAAAAAGATGCAAAGAAGCGTCAGAAGCGCAGCACAGCGTCTTGATATTGTGAATTAAAGCTGTATTGCAATTACAATACAGCTTTTTGCTTTTATGAAAGGAATTTAAATGGATTTTGATATGCAAAAAAATCTGACTCTCCCTGTTCTTCCGTTGCGAGGGTTGGTGGTTTTTCCAAAATCACTTATTCATTTTGATGTTGGACGGAAAAAGAGTATTACGGCTATAAATAAAGCTATGAAAGCCGATCAACTTGTTTTTCTTACTTCTCAGAAGGATGCCGCAATAAACGAACCGGATATATTTGATGTTTATGACACGGGCGTAATTACCAAGGTTGTTCAGGTTTTGAAACAGCCTGAAAATACTACACGAATTGTAATTGAGGGTCAATGCAGGGCTACAATTATAAATCCTGTTTTTGACGAAAAGTGTCTTGTTGCAGAAGTTAAACCGTATGAGGAAGAAAGCGAGTATCTTACAGCAAGAGATTCCGCTCTTATGCGAACCGTAAAAAATGAATTTGATAAGTATCTTGAGATTTCTCCAAAGATGCCGTCGGATATTATTTTTAAGGTTGCCCTTTGCAAAAGACCGGGTGAACTTGCCGACTTTATCACAGCTAATCTCATTCTTGACTACAGAGTTAAACAGTCGATTCTTGAAATTTTCCCTGAATCCGAAAGACTTGAATCTGTTCTTGATGTACTTGTAAATGAAAATTTTGTTCTTAAACTTGAGGACGAAATATCTCAAAAAGCTAAAATGAGAATTGATGAAAATCAGCGTGATTATTTTCTTCGTGAACAGAAAAGAGCAATCGAGGAAGAGCTCGGTGAAGATGATTCACCGATTGACGATGCTGAAAACTATGTCGATAAAATTGAGAAGCTTAATCTTGACGAAAAGTCTGCTTACATTCTTTATAAAGAATGTAAGAAACTCAGCAAAATGCCTTATGGCAGTCAGGAAGCGGCTGTGATTCGTACATATCTTGATACGGTTCTTGATTTGCCGTGGAATAAGTCATCTAAAGATAAAATCGTTATATCTAAAGTTCAGAAGGCTCTTGATAAGACTCACTATGGACTTGACAAAGTTAAAAAGAGAATCATTGAACAGCTTGCCGTTCGTGTGTTAAGTGAAAAGCAAAAAGGACAGATCATCTGTCTTGCAGGACCTCCGGGCGTCGGTAAAACCTCAATTGCTCAGTCGATTGCAAAGGCAATAGGCAGAAAAAGTGAAAGAATCGCTCTTGGCGGCGTTCGTGACGAGGCTGAAATCAGAGGTCACAGAAAGACTTATATCGGTTCGATGCCGGGTAGAATTATTAATGCATTGCAACATGCCGGCACTAATAATCCTGTACTTATTCTTGACGAAATAGACAAGCTTGCCGCTGATTATAAGGGCGATCCAACATCGGCATTGCTTGAGGTTCTTGATATCGAACAGAATAATAAGTTTGTTGATCACTACATTGAACTTCCGTTTGATTTGTCAAATGTGATGTTTATTACAACTGCAAATGACATTTCAGCTATTCCGGCACCGCTCCGTGACAGAATGGAAATTATAGAAATCAGCAGTTATACAAGAGAAGAGAAATTCCATATTGCAAAGAAGCACCTCATTTCTAAACAGCTTGAGGAGTGCGGTTTTACTTCAAAGGAACTCAAATTCACTCAGAAAGCCATATACGCTCTCATAGACTTCTATACGAGGGAAGCCGGCGTAAGAACTCTTGAAAGGCTTATTGCCTCAGTTATGAGAAAATGTGCCGTTGAAAAGCTTACAGAGGGGACAGAAGTATTCAAGATTGACGAAAAAGAGGTAGAAAGATTTTTAGGCCATAAAAAGTTTATTCCTGATTCACTTGCCAAAATGGATGAAATCGGAATAGTAAACGGACTTGCATGGACCTCTGTAGGCGGAGAAATCTTACCTATTGAAGTCGCCGTTATGGAGGGTACAGGAAAGATTGAACTTACAGGTTCTCTCGGTGATGTTATGCAGGAGTCTGCTAAAACAGCAATCACCTGTATTAGAAGTCATGCGGCGGTTCTTGGAATTGATTCCGATTTTTACAAAAACAAGGATATTCATATTCATGCTCCTGAGGGTGCTGTTCCAAAGGACGGACCGTCTGCAGGTATTACAATGGCAACCGCAATTTACTCAGCGCTGACTTTAAAGCCTGCAAGACACGATATAGCCATGACAGGTGAAATTACCCTCAGAGGGAATGTTCTGCCTATAGGCGGTCTTAAAGAGAAAAGCATGGCTGCTTTTAAAAACGGTATTACAACAGTAATCATTCCAAAGGATAACGAACCTGATCTTGAAGATGTAGATAAGGCGGTTCTTGAAAAGGTTAAGTTTATTCCTGTTAGAAATTTTTCGGAGGTAGTTACACTTGCGGTGAATAATACCGTTAGAATTACCGATAACCAATGGAACGGAATTGATATGACAGCAGTTCGTTCTGCAACGAAAACCGTAAACGCAGTAAAACAGTGAAGGAGAGGGATTTTATGAACTTTAATGAAGTCGCTTTTGAATTTGCGGCAGGTCGTGTTGATCAGTTGCCGGAATCGGATATGCCTGAAATTGTATTTTCAGGTCATTCAAATGTAGGAAAATCCTCTCTTATCAATAAACTTGTTCAGAGAAAAGCCCTTGCAAGAGTAAGCGCTCAGCCGGGCAAAACGACTACCATTAATTTTTATAAGCTCAAAGAGTTTCGTATGGTTGATTTGCCGGGCTACGGTTATGCAAAGGTTTCAAAAGCAGAAAAAGACAGATGGGCAAAGCTTGTGGAAGGCTATTTTGAACAGGACAGACAGCGTCCGCTCGTTATTCAGATTCTTGACTTGCGTCATCCTCCGACTGATGATGACTTGCATATGATAGATTTCCTTTACAGAGGCGGATTTAACTTTGCCGCAGTTCTTACAAAGAGTGATAAACTCAAAAAGACTGCATTTGAAAAGCAGATTGAGTATTATAAGGACATTTTCAGTACAATTGAACATGTTCCGCTGATACCGTTTTCTGCACAAACAGGCTTCGGAAATGATGAAATAAGGAAACTTATTGAAACTTCAATAGCAAATTTTAAAAATACGGAGGTATGAGTAAAATGTTCGTTAGCGAATGTCTTAATGTGAACAATAAGGGACATCTCACAATCGGCGGTTGTGATACACTCGAACTTGCCAAAGAATTTGGTACACCCTTATATGTTCTTGACGAAACAACAATCAGAAATGTGTGCAAGGCTTATGTAAAGTCCTTTGAAAAGTATTACCACGGTAACGGTATGCCGTTGTATGCGAGTAAGGCTCTTTCCTGTAAGGAACTTTGCAGAATTGCAAAGGAAGAGGGACTCGGTCTTGATGTAGTATCGGGCGGTGAGATTTATACAGCCGTACAGGCAGGTTTTCCGATGGAAAAAGTTCACTTTCACGGAAACAATAAAACTGCTGATGAAATCAGATTTGCACTTGAATCTAATGTAGGAAAGTTCGTTGTTGATAACCTTTACGAACTTGAGCTTCTCAATGAAATTTGCGGTGAAATGGGTAAGAAGGCTAATATTTCTTTTAGAATTAAGCCCGGTGTAGACGCACATACTCATAACTTTATCAGAACAGGTCAGATTGATTCAAAATTTGGTTTTGCTCTTGAAACAGGCGAAGCTTTTGAGGCAGTTAAAAAGGCACAGATGTACGATAATGTAAATCTTACGGAACTTCATTGTCACATCGGTTCACAGATTTTTGATATTGATCCGTTTGTCACTGCAGCTGAAATTATGCTTGACTTTATGGGCAAGATTCACGACGAACTTGGAATCGTTATTTCAGAGCTTAACCTCGGCGGTGGCTTTGGTATTATGTACACTAAGGATGATGAACCTGTTCCTTACGAAAACTATATGGAAAAGGTTTCAGAGGCTGTTAAGGCAAAGGCTAAAGAACACGGACTTCCTGTTCCGTATATCTTTATTGAGCCGGGTCGTTCCATTGTCGGCGAAGCAGGTATTACACTTTACAAAGTTGGTGGCAAAAAGGAAATTCCTAATGTAAGAACATATGTATCCGTTGACGGTGGTATGACTGATAATATTAGGTATGCACTTTATCAGTCTGCTTATACCGTAGTAAATGCGGGTAAGGCTGACAAAGAGCCTGATGAAATCGTAACGGTAGCAGGTAAGTGTTGCGAGAGCGGCGACCTCGTTCAGGAGCATACAAAGGTTGCTAAGGTTGAAGTAGGCGATACACTTGCTGTTCTTTCAACAGGTGCTTATAACTATTCTATGGCGTCAAATTACAACAGAATCCCTCGTCCTGCAATCGTAATGGTTAAAGATGGCAAGGCAAGAGTTGTTGTTAAGCGTGAAAGCTACGAGGATATAGTAAAGAACGATATCTGATAATCGAATTTTAATTATTGTGCAACACCGAGCCGCTGAATTGTGTTCGGTGTTGTGTTGTGTAGATTAGCGCATAGATTCGGAGTTGAGTATTGTGTTTAGGATAAGAAGTTTTTTTAAGGAACTTGAGCCGACACGACAGATGTCTGAGGCATTTAGGAATTGCATATTTCTTGCGTTATCAGGCGGATTTCAGGATGCATATACATATTTTACCCGTGACGGAGTATTTGTAAATGCACAGACGGGTAACGTTGTGCTTATGAGTACAAATTTTATGACAGGAAAGTGGGGAGAGGGGCTTAAATATCTTTTTCCTATTCTTGCATTTGCGTTAGGTGTCCTTGTAGCTGATTTGATACAGAAAAAATTCAAGTATTTCAAAAAGATACATTGGAGACAAGGAATACTCTTGTTTGAAATTATCATATTATTTGCGGTTGGATTCATGCCGAAGAGTATGGATACCGTTGCGGCGGTAGTTGTATCGTTTTCCTGTGCAATGCAGGTTCAGACTTTCAGAAAAGTCAGAGGATATTCCTATGCCAGCACAATGTGCATA
>OGLB01001455.1_pt1 | contig 10107 bp, 6 predicted proteins | sample 1572551 | NCBI WGS metagenome assembly OGLB01 (sample SAMEA2582003, study PRJEB24529) | metagenome | biome: Human gut stool | place: China | collected 2011
CAGGCTCTTATTATCAAGCCATCGACAGCTCGATACTGTTTTCTTCCGCCATACGACGCATATTCAAGATCGCATAACGCATACGTCCCAAAGCCGTATTGATGCTTACACCTGTAATATCGGCAATTTCTTTAAAACTGAGATCTTGATAGTAACGCATTTCCAATACTTCGCGTTGGCTGTCGGGAAGGTGCTTCACCAACTTTTTCACATCAGACAATACCTGACGGCGTACGATGTTATCTTCGATCGTGCCGTCGCAAAGTTTGATATTATTGAATAGATCCACTTCCACTTCATCATTTGAAACCGTATTTTCACTGCGTTCCTGACGGAAGTTATCGATAATCAGGTTATGAGCAATGCGGGTAATCCATGCTTTAAACTTACCGTTTTCGGTATAACGGCCTTGTTTAATGGTCATAATCACCTTGACAAAAGTCTCCTGAAAGATATCTTCTGTGAGATCTTTGTTATGGACTATAAAGTAAATGTAGGAGTGTATGCTACTTTTGTAACGATTCAACAATACATCGAAAGCAGCATTATTACCTTCTGCATAAAGAACGACCAGCTCTTCGTCAGTCATCATTCTTAAAGTCTTCATTACTTCTATATTTTTAGTTTTTTCTTGAGTAATGTTTATGCTATAGGCAACGATATTTAAAATTGTTAGACAATAATATTATTTATATCTACAAAGGCAAAAGAACAAAAAGTATTTTAAATAGGCAAACATTTCCTTTATTTTTACATAAAAAAGCCCCCTGACCGTACGTTTTATGTACGAACAGGGGACTTTTACGAACAAAGTCTCAATTCACAACAGGCTGGATTTAATAAATTCTTCTATCTCTTGAGCGGTAACAGAATAAACAGGTTGCAATCGATCGAATCCGGTATCTCGTGTGAAACAGAACTTCCATTTTCTCTGATTTACAGGTACGCCACTTCATAAAGTCCAAATCTTCACTTTGGCGAGTGCCTATCTGTAAAGACAAAGCTGTACCACCAACTAAAAGATAAGGCTCGATACACTCCAGATTAGAAATGCTCTTCCTTCAACTTCGCCAACAGTTCTTGTTTTACTGCATCTACAGACATTTCCTTCAGTTTTAGAATAAGACAAAATAATGATTCTTTTGACTTTATACAAATTATTAGACTATAAAACATTTATACAAAAAAGATCCTCTATCCGTACATTAAATGTCATGGATAGAGGACCTTCTAAAGTATTTATGATTTTTAAAACTTATAACCTAACGTGAGAGCCACCTTCGTTGTGTTTGTTTTTAATGTTGCGGGAACGGATTCAACCAGAACATTTCCATCGCCATCATAAATATTCGAGAAAGAATAAGCATCTTCTTTTTGCATCCGATAGACGCAAGCCAAATCCGCATAGAAATTAGGTGTAAAACGGTATCCTAAACCCACTGTAACATATCCCACATTACGGTCAACCGTATATGCAGTATTCGTTCCAGCAGTAGATATTTCATTTAATGCCATAACACCATCACCTTTCTCATCATACAACAATGTACTTTTTGCCGGACTATGTTGCCAAGCCCCACCAGCACGTATGGCAAATTGAGGCGTGATCTTCACTTCTGCACCCATCTTCAACATACCACTCAAACCAAAATCTTCTTTGATATAATCATTATCCACAGTGCCTTGCCATCCTTCAACTTCTCCTGCCCAACCAGATTATACTCATGTTGATAAAACGACCATCAGTTAGTTTTTTTAGGGGATATTTGTAACCGATAATAAGATGTAAAGTATTTATTATTATAATCTGGTTCAAAAAAACGATCACTCCTATTTCCAGTTGTCACAACATGAGCATTTTCTTCACTAAGCAAAATAGGATCTGCAAAATTAACTATAACCTCACCTAATTGATCACTAGATAAAGTTGTTGTGGCAGTATAAGATTGAAATACCTGCTGTTTATTGGTAGAACCAAACTTCATACCGACTTTAACATTTTCTTTAAAAACAGGATCGTAACTAAAATTACTTGCAAATTCCGATGTGACTGAAAATTGAGATTGTACCGTTTGCGATTCATCATATTCATCAATAGCAATTTTCACTACTGGACTATAATTTTCCAAATTCCATTCAAATAAAGGTATAGACAACTTCATTTTTTTTGTCGATATTTTCGATATTTTAAATTTATCATTATTTTTCTCCGCCTCAATTAAGAAAAGATTCTCAGGTTTTGCCCTAAAATTTGTTCTTAATTCAGAACCAATTGGACTTTTTACACCTAAATACACTCTTACAACAAATTCAAACTCACCATCTGTCCAACCTGTTCTTATAGTATATCCATATCCTCCATTACCACCAGGATAATAATGTTCATGCCACTTTCCATCAATTTTAGGATCACCAGTCTGATCCGAAATTTTATTTAATGCATTTTGAGGATCTCCTAAAAGTTCAAAAGAAGTCAAAAATTCCTTGTAATTATAATCAAAAGGTCCCTTAGGACTAGTAGATGTGATATTATAATAAACATAATCCCTTTGCCAACCCGAAGGACTAGTGCCATAAATATTATAAGCCTCATATACCTTTAAAACATCCTCATCTGGTCCAGTCTCAGATCGGGTTTGTATTCTATCCTTTTTTTCTGAAACATTGTCAAACACATTATCTACAAAGCGAAATCTCATATTATTAGTAGATATAAAAGATGTTGAAATGGAACCACTTCTAGTACACTCATCATCAGCAAAAACTCTCTCATTCTCTTTAATAACTACTATAGGATATGCCGGAATATACTGGGCTTCTATCAAGTACTCTTTACCTTCTGAATCAAAAGCAGGAATATCATTTGTTTCCTTTGTTCTAATGCCAACACAAGGAGCTTCATTATTTACATCCCATAATTCTGCAGAAAATGAATTTTCAGGTAACTTCGGTACAAATACGGTCAAATTAGGGATTTGAGTTTCTACTGAAGTTAACAACTCTGGATCAAGATACTTCAAAAGTGCTCTTCAAGAGTCGTATTATCACTTAATATTTCATCTTTTACAAGAAGATAAAGTACATCATAATCAAAATCAATCTGCTTCAATGCTTCATCTTTTATCAGCTTTCTAACAGCAGGGCTATCTTTTAACACTTTAGCTAGTGCGGCTCCAAACTCCTTTTTTATCTCCGTATTTGAGAGTTTTACTTTAGGGGTTTCTTTCTGTGAGTCTTTTTCCGGAATTATTTCATCACGACACGATAAGGAAAAGAGCATGCTACATACTAATAAGTATGCTAATAATTTACTTAATGCTTTCATAACATTCAGATTTAAATAAAAAACATAAAAACGACTTAGTTAAAAAACGAAATAGAAGCACTTCTTTATAAAAGGTTGGTTCCATCAGGCAAATTTTGATAAAACACAAAGGTTTAAGAAGAAATGTAAGGACCTAAGATCTACTCACTCTCTGTACAGAAAAAATTTAATAAGTTAACGATGCGATATTAATACAAAATATTCATATAAACAAATATTTCACAAATATTTCACCTCTTTTTTTATAAAAAAATCCTCTATCCGTAAAAAGTTACACGGATAGAGGATTCACCTAACACCTATATTTATTAAAACTTATAACCTAACGTAAGAGCAACCTGGGTTGTGTTTGTTTTCAGACCGATCGCTTCTGAATCGACAAGCGTGTGAAGACCATTATTATCTTCTATAATAACTTTAGAAAACGTATAAGCATCTTCCTTATATTGGCGATATACACAGGCCAAATCCATATAAAAGTTAGGAGTGAAACGATATCCTAACCCCACCGAATAGGAAATTGTTCCTTTATCCAAAGTGTAATGGGCCACTGTCCCTGCCGGAAATACCTCAAAAGCCCCTTCTCTAAACTCCTTTTTCATCGGACTTGTCCGCCAGTTAGCACCGGCACGAACAGCGAATTGAGGAGTGATTTTCACTTCCGCCCCCAGTTTCAACGTATGGGCCAAACCGAAATCCTTCTGGATCAAATCATGGTTCAAAGCTTCATAATGCTCATATCCATACGGATCGGAAAGCTTCATATATTTATAATTTCCTAATTCATAATCCAAACTGATCAATGCTGTCTGCCCGATAATACCAGCCACACTAAAAATCCACTTGTCTGCTGTACGAAGTTTATAATTCGTATAAGGATACGGGCTGGCAGGAGTCTCTCCACTTACATCCGGATCCTCCGGATAGTTTTCATTATGCGTATCGGCATATCCCCAATAAGAGTCTGTCATCTTATACCAGATGGGAGAATTATAGGCAACCCCTAAACGCAGATAATCGGCAGGACGCACGATAACACCCAAATTAAATGAATATCCCGTACCATCCACTCTCAAAGTATTGCCCCAATCCAAATAATCCATACTGTTATCCGTATAGAGATAATTTTCAAAATAACTGGAAGACATACGGTAATTCAAATCTGTCACCGCAATCGTCGCACCGATGAAAACCCGATTCGAAATATTGGTTGCAAACGAAAAGTCATACTGGTCAATAGCGCCACTTTCACTCACATCTAAACCGACATCATCCGGACGACTGTCTGAATACCAATTCTGATTGTTCTGATCCCATTCTGCAAAAGCAGAGTGATAATAGGTATCATTCACGTTTGCCTGATTTGCACCGATCATCCCCGATTGATAAGCCAATCCCGACAACCATCCACCATTATAAGCACCTAACTTATCATATACCAAATCTGATTCGTTGTTGACCACACCGAACGGAGGCATTTCATTTTCTGGAATACCAAACCATTCACCGCTATTCCGATCCGTTCCGGCATAAGACGCCTTAGCTGCTGCATAATCAGCCAATGAGTAATTTTGAGTGCCACGCAAACGATAATTACGATTGAAATTTTTCACCCGATTGTAGGAAAAACCGACATTCCACCCGATCAAACCTTCATCGTTTCCAGTAGGAAAATATCCGACATAAGCAATGTTATCAAAATTAAACTTCGTCTTATTCGCATCCACCTTCGAACCGCCCCAATCCGATTTTGCCTTGATCGAAGACAGACTCAATGTAGTAACAATTTCTGAACTACGATAGATTCCTAAACCTGCCGGATTAGACGACATGGACGAAATATCTCCGCCCAATGCGCCAAAAGCGCCTCCCATGCCCAAATAACGTGCAGTACCATTCAACTCCGTTTGAGAATACCTGTAGGCATCCAACTCTCCTTGTGCAAATACAACGCCACTGCTCAACAGGGATGCAGAAACTAATAAGCATGCTATTCTATTCATCACTTTTTCTTTATATAAATCATACTTTATAGAGAAAGGGGCAAAACTGCCCCCTACTATTTCTTACTTCGCCAAACATTCCTATCCTTATCGACGCCCGCCGCTTCTGCTGCTACCACCTCCCGAACGGCTGCTACCTCCACCGAAGGAGCCCGAACGGTTGCTGCCACCACTACTTCTCGAAGGAGCATAAGTACTCCGAGAAGGGCTATAACTATTCTGGCTTCGTGACTGATAAGAGCGGCTGTTGCCATTGTCGATGCTGCTCCGGTTGCTGCTTCTCGAAGGCGCGTACAATTGCTGACGACTTGACGAACCCGAAATACGGGATCGGGAAGAAGAGCCGATTGTGCCCGAATCATTCCGACGATTCACACGGGTTCTCGTCGTAGTGCCAACAGATGAAGGTCGTGTTGAAACAGAGTTGTTACGGAGGGACGTGCCTTCTGAAGAAGCCGGACGTCCGGAGCGGGTACTGTGGTTAGGCGCCGCAATGCTGCTGTTATCCCCCCTTAGCGAAGTAACGGATCCGTTATAGCGATTACGCGTACCGGAACGATAGGTCGAACTACTGCTTCGCCCACCACTTCCTCTATAATTGCTTGCATAGGAAGAACGTCTTCCTGTCTCATTCCGATAATAATTCGGTTGATAATGATGGTGATGATGTCCCCAATAGCCACCCCAGTAGCCGCCACCCCAATAACCGGGATAGTACCAGCTATTGTAGTACCACGGCGAACTCCATCCCCAACTGAATCCCCAGCTGGCGCCATATGGATAATTCCAACGCCAATCCCACCACAAGCGGTTCGTGTAAGTGGGAAAAACGTATGCATACAATCCGTCATCATATACATTCCAATCCCATGAAGGCAAACCGTAAACCACATCCCAATAGAGCGGACTGCTTACCGGAATGGCGTAACGGGGATTGCGGAAACGGACGATACGCATCGCGTATTCATAATCGTCTTGAGAGCCCTCAAAACCATTAACCCATTCCCCTCTCTCATTCAAAGGTTTCTCCTCAATATACAAGGTATCATTCTCCATCGAGAAGTTATTATCTCGTGAAGTATAACGACGATTATACTCATCCACATCGCGCACTTTTCCTTTCACATCCTTCACCACCACTGTAGAACCGGGGGCTGCGTAAACGGTAGTCGTGTTCTGCTTCTGCGGAACCACCACTTTCACCTCTTGCTTAACCTCCTCTTTCTTTTCAGCTTTTTTCTTAGGGATGAAATAAAGGTCGTCATCAACGCTTTGTGACATTGCCCAATAAGGCAAGCACACCATCATAAGCGAAGCTAATACAATCTTTTTCATACTCATACCTGTTTTATTTGTTATTCTATCTACTTTTTCTAGTGCAAAGATAGCCAGAGGTTTCAGTTCATAACAAAGAAAATCCCTATTAGTTGGTAGGGATTTCCCTATTTTATTTTTTTCAGTAGAACATGAAGTCGTTTCTTCAAAATTACCGGCCAGTACTGCTTCTTGAATAAAGTATTTTGTATCTTTGCATCTATACATGCCTATCATCAGCCGTAAAACCTGATTAAATAGTCTTTTATAAAGGAAAATGGAATTACCCAAACTGATAAATAACATAACTGAACGTGTGATAGATGACTTGAAAAGCAGGTTATCTTCCAAATCAAAGCTGTCCATAGCTGCTGCTTCATTCTCTATTTATGCCTTTGAAGCGTTAAAAAAGGAATTGGAGAATGTAGAAGAGTTACGTTTTATTTTTACGTCACCAACTTTTGTTAAAGATAAATCAGAAAAGGAGAAGCGTGAATTCTATATTCCTAAGCTAAATCGCGAGCGTAATCTTTATGGCTCTGATTTTGAAATAAAACTTCGTAATCAATTATCTCAAAAAGCCATAGCTAGAGAATGTGCAGATTGGATACGTAAGAAAGTCCGTTTTAAATCTAATTCTTCATCGGAAGTAATGGGTGGTTTCTTGCAAGTGTCTGATGTTGAATCACGTTCTTATGCACCTTTTAATGAGTTTACTACAACAGAACTTGGTTTGGATAGAGGGAACAGTGTCTATTCTATGGTACATAGCTCGCCGTCGCCTTTTGCAGAAGAATACCTAAAGATATTCAATGCACAATGGAGTAATAGCGAAAAGTTTGTAGATGTAACAGACCGGATTTTGGAATATATTGAAACGGTTTATAAGGAAAACTCACCCGATTACATATACTTTATCACACTCTATAATATCTTCAGTGAGTTTCTTGATGATATATCCGAAGATGTATTGCCCAATGAAGCTACAGGGTTCAAAAATAGTGTGATTTGGAACAAACTATATAATTTTCAGAAAGATGCAGCTCTTGCTATTATCAATAAATTAGAGAAATACAATGGCTGTATTTTGGCGGATAGCGTTGGTTTAGGTAAGACTTTCACGGCACTTTCTGTGATTAAGTATTATGAAAACCGAAATAAGTCCGTTTTGGTTCTGTGCCCTAAAAAACTGAATGATAACTGGATTACATTTCGCAGTAATTATAAGAATAATCCTATCGCAGCAGACAGGTTACGCTATGATATCTTATTTCATTCAGACTTATCTCGTGAATACGGGACGTCTAATGGATTAGACCTCTCTCATATCAATTGGGGAAACTATGACCTTATCGTCATAGACGAAAGTCACAATTTTCGTAATGGTGGCAAGATTACAACTGACGAGGAAGATGAGAATCCCAGAGAAAACCGTTATTTACGTTTGTTGAATCAGGTGATTCGTGCCGGAGTGAAAACAAAAGTCCTTATGCTCTCTGCTACTCCTGTCAACAATGGCTTCAAGGATTTAAAGAATCAATTGCAGTTGGCTTATGAGGGTGAAGCTAAAAAGATTGATTCTTTATTGGATACTAAAAGTAGCATTGATGATATATTCCGTCAGGCGCAAACTGCATATAATAGATGGGTGAAGTTTGAACCGACGGAACGTACTACGGCTAAGTTGTTGGGAATGTTAAGCTTTGATTTTTTTGAGGTGTTAGATTCGGTAACAATTGCCCGTAGTCGAAAACATATTGAGCGATATTATGATACTACAGATATCGGTAAATTTCCTACCCGTCTGAAACCAATATCCCGTCGTCCATGCTTAACGGATTTGAGTGCGGCTATCAATTATAATGAAATTTATACCCAGTTGCAAACATTGAATCTTGCTATATATACTCCTTCTGATTTTATATTGGCGAGCAGAATAAGTAAGTATGTAGACTTGGACGAGTCTGGTAGTGAAAGTGGGCTATCCATGCATGGGCGTGAAAAAGGTATTCGTCAATTGATGGCAATCAATATGCTAAAACGTTTGGAAAGTTCAGTTAATTCATTTCGCTTGACTATTCAACGTATACAGGAACTTATCCAAAATACGATAAACAGGATAGATAACTTCTCGCGTGACAGATATGGACATACCTCTTGGGAAGTGGACGATTATTATCCGTCAATGGCAGCTGAAGATGAAGAATATTATGGCTCTGCTTTTGTTGGTGGAAAAAAGACGAAGATAGATTTAGCTGTTAAGGAATATAAATCTTGGCGGCATTATCTGGAATGGGATAATGAGATTCTTAACCTTCTTTTAGTAATGCTTCAAGATATTACTCCTCGTCACGACAGTAAGTTGCAACAACTTATTGAAGATTTGGAATCTAAATTCAGCCATCCTATCAATGATGAAAATAAAAAGGTCTTGATCTTCACAGCTTTTTCTGATACAGCTGAATATTTATATTCGGAACTGGCTGACCGTATTCATGATGAATATGGTTTGAATGTTGCTATGGTAACAGGTTCGGTGGACGGAATGTGTACTATCAAAAAATTAAAGCCTGACTTTAATACAATTCTTACACTCTTTTCGCCTCGTTCAAAAGAACGTGATGTATTGTTTCCCGGTTCGAATACTGAAATAGATGTACTTATTGCTACAGATTGTATTTCAGAAGGTCAGAACCTGCAGGATTGCGATTATTTGATAAACTATGATATACACTGGAATCCCGTTCGTATTATTCAGCGATTTGGACGTATAGACCGTATTGGTTCCAAAAATGAGGTGATTCAACTGGTTAACTACTGGCCTGATGTAGAGTTGGATGATTATATCAAGTTGAAAGGTCGTGTAGAGGCTCGCATGAAGGTGACTGTTATGACTGCCACCGGTGATGATAATCTTCTCTCTGACGAAGAAAAAGGGGATTTGCAATACCGGAAGGAGCAGTTGAAGCGTCTACAAGAAGAAGTCGTTGATATTGAAGATATGGATACGGGTATCAATATCATGGATTTAGGACTTAATGAGTTCAGACTAGACCTTTTGGCTTACATGAAGGATAATCCGGATATTGCTCATACTCCTTTTGGGATGAGTGCTGTTGTTGAAAGTTCGGATTTTGTGCAGCCGGGAGTTATCTATGTGCTGAAGAACCGGAACAATGGAGTAAATATCAATAATCAGAATTTGCTTCATCCATTCTATATGGTTTATATAAGCCATGAGGGAGAAGTGCTTTGTGATCACTTGTCTCCTAAAACGATGCTTGACAATATGCGTGCAGCCTGTCGGGGAAAACATGAACCAGATAAAAAATTATGTTCTGTATTCAATAAAGAAACGAAAGACGGGCGTGAGATGAGTCACTATTCTGACTTGTTGCAGGAAGCTATTCATAGCATTATTGAAGTGAAAGAAGAATCGGATATTATGAGCCTTTTCTCGGCGGG
>OGLB01001456.1_pt1 | contig 10102 bp, 10 predicted proteins | sample 1572551 | NCBI WGS metagenome assembly OGLB01 (sample SAMEA2582003, study PRJEB24529) | metagenome | biome: Human gut stool | place: China | collected 2011
GCTATGTTTCTAATTATAAGTGAAATATATTTATTCTTATTTCGAACTCACGTTATTTAAGTAGTACTTGTGGTGTAATCCGGAGATTATTTATGTTTTTGATTATGTAACAAAATCAAAAAAAGTAAGACGATATTACATCATTATCATTTGGAACTTAATTTTTTTCTATGTTGTTTCCTGTTTAGGATACTTGGTCGTATGTTTACTATTTAAGGTGGACGTAGCAAGCGGTAGGATATTGAAAATAGATAAAGTACTAATATTTTAATGTGTGACTTTTCATTTTTATATATAAGAATTTATTGATTCTCAATAATATTCGTAACTTTGCAGCCTAATTTATATATAACTACGATGCAACAGAATAGAATGAACATACCTGCAAATATATTATATCGAAGCACAGAATGCTTTGAGCGTGTGTCGTATGTTCATGCATCAAGCATTGAATCATTGAATAAATACAAATACACTTTCCAACGATTTTTATGTATATTATTGAGGGTACAATGATGCTGATAACCCTCTGACAATGACAATAGAAAGTCGTCGGAAAGTCCTGATTAAAACTTTTCGACGGCTTTTTCTTTATGCCTTTTGGTGACATTCGCTCGATGCGTCCTTCTCCGTCAATTCCGTCTATGGGCAGAATACAATGTATTATTAACTGCGCAGTGATGCGCATAAATGAACAAAATTATGAATTATAAATTTGATGGAAGCAGGGTGTTCCACATGAATGAAACGATAATAGCCAACTGGAACAGCGTGGTTGGTCCTGATGATATAATATTTCATTTGGGAGACTTTTGTTTGGGAGATTCTGCCGAATGGATAAATGTATTAAACAGATTGAATGGGAAAATATATCTTATAGCTGGCAATCATGATATAAAGGATCTCAGGCAGAATTATACGAAGTACTTTGAACAGATAACGATGCAGATGCATATTGAAGTAGATAAACAGAAAATTTATCTGAGCCATTGTCCCTTCCTTTGTTATGGAGGAGTATATCGCGATACATGGCAACTTTTCGGACATGTACATACCAGCAGGTATAACACCGGAAAGGATGTTCAGCGGTTGAAAATGCTTTTCCCGACTCAGTATGATGTAGGTGTAGATAACAATAATTTCACATCGGTATCATTTGCACAGGTAAAGATGATAATAGAGAAACAGATAGAACAATCAAAGGAAGGAGAATAATAAAATGAGAATACAATATATGAGTGATTTGCATCTCGAATTTCAGGAGAATAACAGATATCTGAGATATAATGAATTGCCTGTAACAGGCGATGTACTGGTGCTGGCAGGAGATATTTTCTATCTCAAGGATAAGACTGCTCCAGTTATGAATTTTTGGAAGTGGGCATTTAAAAATTATTGTCAGGTATTGATTGTCCCCGGTAATCATGAATACTATAACTTTTCAGATGTGATGGAACGCGGTTTTCAATGGAAGTGGATGTTGCGAGAGAATGTGGGTTATTATCAGAATCAGGTTGTCCGCATCGATGATACGGACTTTGTACTGAAGTACGCTTTGGGCGCACATCAATCCGAATGATGAGTATTTTGTATGGAAAGGTATGAACGACTTCCGTCAGATTAAGTTTGGCGGGAAGCTGTTGCAGGTGGAGGAGTTCAACTGGATGCACGAGATCTGTATTGGCTTTATTCGGAAAAACATTGAAGAGAGCACAGCAAACCATATTGTGGTGGTCACACATCATTTGCCTACACTCCAAGTGGTAGCTGCGCACCATAGAGGATCTGTTCTGAACAATGCATTTGCAAGTGATTACGATAATTTAATTGCCAATAGTAGGATTGATGCATGGATATATGGACATTCGCATACCAATATTGACACGGAAATAGGAGGGACCAGGGTAATCTCTAATCAGATGGGATATATTTTTGCAAATGAGCATCTGATGAATGGATTTGAATCGGGCAAGTTTATTGAAATTAAATAAGTAGAGCGATGAATGAAAGAAAAATCATAGATAGAAAATGCTTTCGCGATTTGACTAAGGAAGTTGGGCTGACTACATTAGATCTGGAAGCATTAGGCGAAAATCATCATAGGGAAATTGTTGTTGAAGGAAATTTATTGGAAAGGATGATTGAGACTCAGTGTCAGTTTGAGTGTCTTGCCGTGATTGGTGATGAAGAGTGTCGTGGGTTTTATATAGAGGTGCCTCGGCCAACACCAGAAGATTGGACTAACGCTGAGGAACTGATTGCTTCGGGAGAGTACAGCAGCATGGATGCATACCTGTCAGATTGGTTTGCATTCAATCCGATGGAAACGTTGTGGTTCTATGTAACCTCAAGAAAGCATGGGAATAACCGGTCGATTTATGTTACCGACCGGAAATTTACCCACTTTGTTATTTCTAACCGCTCCTCGTATAATGAAAAGGAGTTCGATAATGCGTGTTGTAAGGAGAACCTTACACGTTTTTTCGACTTTTTGGATCTTATGATTGGTGTTATTGTAGCAGATTCCGACGGGTTTAATGAGTATGTAGCAAACAATCTGCCATACCAGCAACGTACAGGTCGGATTTCCAGAAAGAACCTGGTTCGCATAGTTCCGAGCCTCAAGATTGATGTAGAGGATCGGGAAATGACAGTTAAGGCTTTAGAGGACTCAATACAAGGGCGTTCTTTATCTCCTATGGAGACTATGACCATACGAAAGTATTGTAAATTTTATCGTATTGCTAACGAAGCTTATAAGGCTTGCCATAGGAAACGGGGTATTGGTGGGCATATCAATAAGGATTCAAAAAGGGATTTCCCAAAAATGTCGGATGTGACTTACTATAAGTATATGAAGTATGTGGATGTGGAGAACCTTTATAACGTCGACAGCCAGGAGGATTTCATACGTTTTGCAACGGATCATTACGGTGAACTTGGGCTTTCACGTCTGAATATCTTAACTTCAAATGTTCAATATCAGGGATGGAAGATTGTTATTTCCAACAGTTATTCATCCAATGTCGGATTGGCTATGGAGGTGGCTGTTTCCTAATATAAGGCTAATGCTCCATTACTCTGCGAATGCCGGTCTCGCCATTGAAGTTGCCACAGCTCTGTATAAGTCCGGTGTTCCATTAATAATCTACGATGCCGACAAGCTTCTGAAGATTCTTGAGGAAGAAGATTATGTCAGGTTGGTTCCTTATTCATACCATAACTATATGGGATATCAGGAAGAAGGTACCGTCTATGAGCTTCCTTGGGAATATGAATGTTCTGACGAGAAAAACTCTTTTTTTACTCTGGAGCAATATCATGATATTATTTCTCATACCGAATGGGAGTCTGAGAAACGTGTAGAGCCTATTTTTTAATGGAACGTCGTAATTAAAAGTTGGCTTATCTCCATGTTTATGCGTGGTTGATAAGCCATTTTTTTTTGCAATCAAAACTTTAAGATGGAAATAGCGAAATTGGATATAGAACAAATATAAAATATAGGATTTATAATCAGTTTTTATAATCTGACAATAAGTTTTCAAGTAAAAATTAGTTTTATTCTCAGAAATTACATAGCTTTGTGTTTATAATCTTCATAATATTGAAGATTAATGCTTAAAAATATATTTAACTGTCATTATAATGATATATAAATACGGTTTATATGGTAGATTTCTATGAATACTCCACGCCTGAGCTTGTAAGGCTATTAGGTAATAGATTTAAAGAATATAGAATTCGTTGCAATCTTACTCAGAAAGATGTTTCTGAGCAATCCGGTATTGGACTTACAACCATCCACAAATTCGAGAATGGTATAGCAGGTAATATTTCGTTGTCAACATTTATTGTGTTGTTGAAAGTGGTCGGACAGATTAATACTATAGACAATATTTTTCCGGAATTGCCTGAATCTCCTTACCTGATGCGTAGGGATGATAAAAAAGTACAGCGTGTCAGACACTCTAAATAGTATAAATTATGGTACAGTCGTTAAAAGTAATACTTTGGGGTGAGGAAATAGGTAGATTGGCATGGGATGTCAAACGTAGGTTATCCTATTTTATGTATAATCCGGCCTTCTTGAAGAAAGGTCTTAACATTTCTCCATTAGCGGCACCGGTTGATGGAGTGGGGCTTATGCCTGTATGGGGAGAAGAGGCCAAGATTTATCAAAAATTACCGGCATTTTTAGCAGATTCGTTGCCTGACGCATGGGGTAATCAACTTTTTGAATTATGGCGCCAACAGAATCACTTGTCAAATGCAGATATTACTCCCCTTGACAAACTGTCATTTATAGGAAAACGCGGAATGGGAGCTTTGGAATTTTTGCCTGAGGTTTCAAGAGAGCGTAAGGCCGAAAAAATAGATATCAAATCATTGGCAAATTTAGCAGAGCGTATATTCTCAGAAAGAGAAAATGCCAGAATCCTGCCTGAAGAGTCGGTAACAATGCAATCATTACTTACGGTTGGTACTTCAGCCGGTGGTCGTCAACCTAAGGTAATTGTTGCCATTAATCAAAAGAATGGTGAGGTTTGTAGCGGGCAGATTTCCGAATTAGAGGAATTTGATTACTATCTGATCAAATTTGGTAATTCGCAATACAGCTCGGCAGAATTGGAGATGTCTTACTATGAACTTGCTACAATGGCAGGGATAAATATGATGCCTTCAAAACTCTATCAGGTAGACGGGAATAATCATTTCATGACAAAACGTTTTGACCGTAATAATGGAAAAAAGATTCATACACAAACTTTGGCCGCAGTTAGCCCTGATGCGGACAGTTACGAACAATTAATTACAGTATGTCGGAAGCTCCATTTGCCAGAAACAGACTGCTATGAGGTATTCCGCAGAATGGTCTTTAATGTATTGGCAAACAATACGGATGATCACAATAAGAATTTTTCATTCGTTATGAGTGAGGACGGTACTTGGCGTCTGTCTCCTGCATACGATGTAACTTATATATTTGACAATGGAGGATTCTTACCCAATGAAGATCATTGTATGTATATTAGGGCAAAACTTAGGGATATAACACGGGATGATGTTATTCAATTTGCTAAAGATAATGGAATACGTAGGCCTGATGCAATAATACGTGATATAGTTAATGCCATAAAACAATTTCGTGTGGTTGCCACTAAATATGGTGTTGCGGAACAGTGGATAGGACGTGTTGAAAACACTATGGTTGACCATCTGAAATCATGGGGAGAGTTAGAGGAAATGGCTCCTGAAATATGCGAATTTGTCATAAACGGACATATTATAAAGAATATCCGTATGGAGCAGGCGTATAAGGAAAATTATCATTTGCTTATTGAAATAGATGGTCATGAACGTAAGTTTATTATTGGTAAGAATAGAGAAGAGTTTTCACTTATTGAATCAATGGGCATAGCAAATCTGTCATCGGAGCGGCTTAAAGATATGGTTGAAAAGTATTTTATTCTTTAAATTCGTAGCCATCATTTCAGTAATAATTCTTATAACACTTGAACAATGAATGACTTTAAATCTATTGATGAGCTTTTGCGTGTACTTGAAAGAGAGAAACTTCTGCTGAAACAGATGTTTCAGAAAAGACCTTCAACTTCCCTGAAATATGATTATACACTCGAACTCACGGAATATAAAGAGGAAAGAATTAAATATCTCATTGACTACGGAATAATAAGAGATAGCGGAAATTTCCTTGAAATGGAGGATGTATATCTTAAATTCTTCGAGGAGGTTTTACAAGTCAATGAGAACATAAATGTTTCGTTTGTGGATGATTATCTGGGGCGTCTGAATGAAAATATAGATTATTATCTTAAAGAAGATAATGAGCAGCGGAAATATAATTATCATAAAGAGGTAAGGCGGTGTCTGAAAAATATTGCAATGATGACAGTGCGTAATGTAATAGACTTGAAACGCAACATTGACAATACTTACAAGAACGAACCAAACTATCGTGTAAAGCTCTCAAAACTGAAGAATCTTGATGAAAAACGCAAGAACATAGCGCTTCTCATCAATAGGAGTGAAGATATAATAGACAACACTCAGCCTGTGTTTTTCAGAGTTGCCATGGACACTCAAATGCGTATAGTGGTGAATGACGTGAAGCTTCAGCTTAATGATTCTTATCATAATCTCATTGAGATAGAGAAGCAGATTATTCATTACCTGAATCTTATAGCTTATCAGAACAGGATATTCGAGAAAGTTCGACGTTTGAAATACCTTCGTGACCAGTTTCTTTTAGAAGAAAAAACTGATATACGTCATGTTGTCAGTATGAGAAATCCTGTATGGATGGAGCCTCAGACCAATTACAGGATAAAACTCTCGGTAGATAATCTGCGTACTTCTGCAGTGGCGTTGGAGATAATAAGAAAAATCATATCAAAAAGGAAGAACCGGGCTAAAGGTCCTAAGAATATGGCCGATGCTATACCGCAGGAATATATGAAAACAGAAGGTGAAGTTCTTGACCAGATAAATTTACAGGAAATTTATAATGCTTTCTCGGCATCAAGCAGTCATCTGTTTAAGTTTGTAATGAGCTACAATTATCATAAGCAACTGAGCACAGACGACAGAATCTTGTTTTTCTGCCAGATAGCATCGCAGTATGCCGAAGGACTGAATTTCACTGACAAGTATGAAACAAGTTATGACGTGGAATATCCTTTGATATATTCCAAATAACTCTAGATAATTTCCGATAATTACATAATCAGAATAAGCATGAAATATACAGAAGAAATATTCAATATATTGAGTAAGGGCGGATTTATTTCTGCAAATAGCGTTTCTCCTGCAATAAAACGATACTATGATGCCATAGAAGAGGATTTGACCGACTATTACGAATATTATAAAGGTATTGGTTTTTATCTCGAAGGTGGTGACGGATATTATATGTTCACCCGTCAGGAGGCGAAAGTCGACCTCGAACGCAAACTTGAAGCAGTTATGAAGTGGATAGACTACCTTAGTTTCCTTAAAACGTATGATGCTACATTCGGTCCCGGATTTAAGTTCCGTCCGGCAGACATTGAAGTTCAGATAAGTTGCCAGATGGAACTGAAGGATAAGGCTTCCAAACTGTTTCAGGATAAGAAGAAATATAATGAGGTTGTGGAGAAACTTGTTTTTGAACTTGAAAAGGCAGGAATGATAGAACTTGAGAATGAACATGATAACACTTATAAAGTATTAACGGCATTTCACTATATGGAGGATTTGGTGGACTGCATAACAATATCGGAGGAAATGAACGATGAGATATCTCAATAAGATAATATTTCTGAACAGCGCACATGTACCGTATGCTGAAGTGAAGCTGGATGGCAATGTACATTTTATTGGTACTCAGGGAGTAGGTAAAAGTACCCTTCTGCGGGCTGTCTTGTTTTTCTATAATGCAGACAAACTCAGATTGGGTATACCGAAAGAAAAGAAAAATTTTGATTCTTTCTATCTTCCGTTTGCTAACTCATATATAGTTTATGAAGTAATGCGCGAAAACGGTGCTTATACCATAGTTGTAACAAAGTCGATGGGCAGGGCTGCTTTCCGCTTTATTGATGCTCCATATAGTAAGGAGTGGTTTGTTGACGGCAAAAACGAGGTCTCGGCCGATTGGAGTGTGATTCGTACAAGAGTGTCGGAATCGGGTGCAAATGTGTCGTCGCTGGTTACAGGCTATGATATGTTTCGTGATATAATATTCGGCAACAACAGAAAGCCGGATTTGCTTCAGTTCCGTAAGTATGCAATTGTAGAGAGTTCGCGATATCAGAATATACCGCGTACAATTCAGAATGTATTCCTTAACTCAAAGCTTGATGCCGATTTTATCAAGGATACCATCATACAGTCAATGGATGATAATGAGTTTGTTGTCGACCTGAGTTATTATCGGAATCAGATAGAAACTTTCGAACAGGAATATTCCGATGTAATGTTGTGGATAAAGCAGGATAAGAATGGTGTGGTACCTGTCAGAAAACAGGCCGATATAGTAATAAAAGGTTATAGAATGCTTTTGTTTGCTGAAAAGCAGATTAAAAACGGAAGACAGCAGCTTAATTACTCTGAAAGGGTGGCACGTCTGAAATTTCCCGAATTGGAGGAATTGCTTCTGCAACTTAAAGAGGAAGCCGAACGATTTACACGTTTACTTGGGGAAGAAAAATACAAGTTTGACAGTGAGCGCGACAAACTTGTAAAGTTAAGCGGCATTGTAGAATCTGACCTTAAGAAGATAAGGGAAAAGCGTAAATATTATGAACAGGAGCACATTGATGAGGTTATATCAAGAGTAAATAGGGAACCGGCACTGAAATACGAACTGGAGTCTCTGAATAAGGTATATAATGAACTCACGAGTACATACCGGGATGTAATAAGCAAATACTCTTTGATGGAACAGGGCATTGATGCCGATCTTGCAAGATTTGAGAATGAAATCAACAAAAGGGTATTATGCCTTAAAGATGAACTTGGTAAAAGGATTTCAGAATTGACAAAGAAAAGCAACAGTCAGACTGAAGAAATACGCTCTGTTTATGAAGAGAAACTTAAAACACTAGCCGACAGCAAGGAGCAGTTACTGGAAGAAATATCCAATCTGAAACAACAGAAAACAAGGGTTGAGTGTACTGTTCATTTCAAGGAGGAGATAGGTGACTGTGAGGAACGGTTGAGAAACATATCTTCCGAAGAAAAGGATACCGCTGTGAAAGTCGACCGTTTGAAGTTGGAGTGCGACCGCCTTAGACAGAAGTCGGATGCGGAAACTATGGTAGTTGAAAAAGAGTATGATGCGAAAATTGATGAGATTTTACGCTGCAGGAAACAGGTGGACACAGAAATAGAATCGTTGAATGTCCTGATAAACAACAGCAAAGGCTCTTTTTGCGAGTGGCTCGACAAGAACAGGTCAGGATGGCAGGAAAGTATAGGTAAGATTGCCGATGAAAAACTTATACTCTATAATCAGAATCTTTCTCCTGAACTCTCAACCGATGGGGAAAGCTCTTTCTATGGCGTAAAAATTAATTTAGCTGAAGTGCAGCGTGAGTTACGCTCACCGGAACAGCTTAAAGCTGAATTTAAGGCCAAATCTTCCGAAAGAGATGAATATACGAGAAAAATAAGCCTTCTGAATGAAGAAAAAACAAAGCGTACTGAAGAGATAAAGAATAAGTACAGAAAACAGATTTCAGCCATATCGGGCGAAAGGCATCTTCTTGAAATCCAGTTACAGCAATATCCTCTTCAGATAAAGAATATTAAGGCAGAACAGGCTTCATGGGAACGCAAAGAATCGGAGTGGAAAAGAAACAGGATTGAGGAGATAGAAACATTTATTGGAGGCAAGGAAAAGGAAAGACAAAAATGTTGTAACAATGAAGAACTTCTGAAACAGGAAAGGGAAAAGCGGATTCTTCAGATTTCTGACGAGCAGAGAAAGGCGGAAAAGAAAGAACGCAGTGCTGTTGATGTTGAGATACAGGCAGTACACAAGGAACTGTCCGACCGGCGTATGGATATGGATAACAGAAAAAAAGAACTTCACAAGTTGCAGAATGAGGAGTTAAACGGTAAGGGAGCTGATACATCGGTTATAAATTCCTATAAATCAAAAATTGATGCTATAAAGTCTGAGTTGGATTATATATCGCAAAAACAGTCGTTTGTGTGGAATTATGAAAAAGATAAGAGAGAACTGTTTGATCGTGAGCCGGAGTTGCGCGACAACAAGAAGAACAATGAGATGCATTTAGATGAGCTTGAAGAAAAATACGCATTGCGGAAAAACAAGCTCACCGGTCAGTATGAAACTGTAAAAAACAGTATAAAGGAAAAGACAGCCGAACGTGATGCCATAAAGAACGATTTTTCCGTTCTTGAGAATTTCCGCAAAGATGAAGGCTTCTGTCCGCCGGAGTCGTACACTCCCGAAGAACTTCCTACCAATAAACCTTGCGGTAAGATAGTGGAAGAGCTGAAAAGTCTGATTGTTTCTCTTGGCAAGGATACTGAGAATTTCAAGAAATCGATCAATCTGTTTAACAGTAAT
>OGLB01001457.1_pt1 | contig 10098 bp, 5 predicted proteins | sample 1572551 | NCBI WGS metagenome assembly OGLB01 (sample SAMEA2582003, study PRJEB24529) | metagenome | biome: Human gut stool | place: China | collected 2011
GCGATACGATCATTGATCAATCGGCGGTCAATCTCTAATTTCGTCTCTCCCGGTCCTCTCGTTCCGATTCCACCGCCAAGTCTCGACAATGAATCCCTCATACCAACGAGTCTGGTGGCTCTGAACTTAAGCTGTGCAAGTTCCACCTGCAGCTTGCCCTCGTAGCTTCCAGCATGTGCTGCAAATATATCGAGAATGACCATTGTCCTGTCCATAACCTTTATGTCCAGTGCGTCCTGAAGGTTCATCAACTGTGCCGGTGACAGCTCATCATCACAGCACACTCCTGTGGCGCCCAGCTCATATATCATCTCCCTGAGCTCCTCAACCTTTCCTCTTCCCAGATACAAGTCATTTGCAATGCGGTCCCTGTTCTGCACCAGCCGTCCCACGACCTCGGCTCCGGCTGTGTCTATGAGCTCCGTGAGCTCGTCCAGGGATGCCTGGATCTCCAAGGAGACCTCTTTCTGTGTATATCCGCCTGTATCGGCGGCAAATATGATTATCTTTTCTTTTATCTTCTCTGCTTCGAGATCATAAATTGTACTTTTCCTGTCTGCCATGATCCACCTCTACTTTTCAACGGTGACTGTGACTGTGTGATAGGATGATCTGTTGCCGCTGCTGTCCTGCGCACAGCACACAACTGTATAGCTGCCCGCCTTGGACTCCATTTTGTTAACAGCCACACATATAACGTCCTGTCCAAGACTTGTGAGTGCCTGTCCATCCAGAGTCTTGCCATTGCCATCTGTGGCCACTCCTGTCCTTATCAGTGTATCACCATCCTGTGCGTTCACATAAGATGCAACAAGATCTGCAAGCTCATCAGCCTGTCCATTGTAACTCTCCAGCTTTATCTCCACAGGAACCCTTGTTATAACAGGAGCTTCATCATCCTCCACTGTTATCTCGATACTCTTACATATCTCACTGCCCTGATCTGTAAAGCTGTACTTTACTGTATATTTTCCCAGCTTCATATTGTCCACGGTTCCCTCAACCTTCAACTGATCCGTTACATCCTCACGCTGTGAATTGAAGGCCCATATTCCCGCCATTGTGTCATAGTTCTCGCCCTGGTTTATGCTGTGGCTCTCCGCACCGTATATCACGGCTGTTCCTGCGGTCGGATTCTCCTCAACCATGTCTGTCGGATCCCATCCGGTCTCATCAGTGTTATCCAGTCTGGTCACCGGCACAGGTCTTCCCAGCGGGCCATAATAGTCACTGTCAAATATATCAACATATGTTCCAGACTCGCAGTTCTCATATATCCATTTGGTATCTGCAACGCACAGTCTGACGCATCCCAGTGATGCCCCGGTTCCAAGCTTGTTGAATTCCCATGTCTCAAGCGAATCCTTTGTGGTGTCCAGATAAGGCACGGAATGGAACAGGGTGTCGCCATCTATCTGTGACACATACTGGCCATAACAGTTGTCAAACAGTGCAAGCCAGTCCCACTTGAGCTGTATGTTGAACAGTCCGACAGGAGTCTCTCCCACCGGTGATACCGAACAGCGCATTGCCTTTACCGGAACAGTGTAATATCCAGCAGCGTCCAGCTTGTATATAGTAACTATATTTTCCTGTCTGTTTATCTTGATGGCGTATGGACAGCCATTGTCCGCCAGATCCTCGCCATTATAATTCTCTTCCTGCTCAGTCACCGGAACCGCTATGTCCGTACATTCCACAGTTCCCTGAACCTTGAGTTCCGCAACCTTTTCTGTTGTTGCTGCTGAGGCATCGCCATTCGTATTATCACTGTCCGCCGATGTTCCTGTGGCAACCGAGTCCTTTTCATTATGATTATCCAGTTTGCTCTTAAGTCTGTAGTTTTTCACAGCAAGGCCTATGACCAGTCCAAGCAGAATGACGCCCACTGCGTATAACGCAATTCTCTCGAGCTCCGCATGTCTCTTCCTGTTACGCTTATTTTTTTGTCTGTTATTCTTTTCCATATTTTCCATTTCTTTCTATAATATATGTCAAATGTTAGTATGCACAATCAAGCCATTTTTAATCGTTACACTTTAACATAACATTTTATATAACAAAATAAAACATTTTTCTTTAAAATTAAGCAAAAACCACATTGACTTTATCGCGAACTGTTGTACAATCGAATATCAGGCGAAAAAAATTAAGGAGGTTTATTATATATGAAAGATCTGACAGTCGGAAAGCCAATGAAAGTCATATGGTTATTTGCTGTTCCTATGATACTGGGACAGATCGCACAGCAGTTATACAGTTTTACAGACTCAGCCATCGTGGGCAACTACGTAAGCTCACAGGCACTCGCCGCGGTTGGCGCAACCTCAGTCATTTCGAATATGATAATAGGCTTCCTCAACAGCGGAACCATGGGACTTGCCATTCCTATAGCCAAATACTATGGTGCAAAGGACTATCACAATATGAGAAGATGTATCGGTGCATCGGCCATCATGACACTGCTGGCATCCATTGTCCTGACCGTTCTGAGTCTCATATTTATAAGGCCTATCCTGGTACTTCTCAAAACACCAGACGACATACTGGATATGGCAGCAAGCTACGTTATAATCATAATCGTTGGAATTATATTCTGTTCATTATATAATCTGTGCGCCAACATACTGCGTGCAGTCGGAGACAGCAAGACGCCTCTTATATTCCTCGGTATATCAGTTGTCCTCAATATCGTTCTGGATCTTATGTTTATAAGGGCATTTGACATGGGAGTACGGGGTGCAGCCATCGCCACCGATATATCACAGGCGCTGGCGGGCATACTTGCCCTGATCTATATACTTGTGAAGGCCAAGCATCTGATTCCGGAGAAGGATGAATACTCCGTAGAGAAGAGTGACCGGGCAGACCTCATACAGTCCGCACTTGCCATGGGATTTATGAGCTGTATAGTGAACATCGGAACGGTCATACTCCAGAGAGCCATCAATGGACTCGGAACTGATATAGTAACCGCCCACACAGCGGCAAGAAAGATATTTGATATCCTCATGTTCATGTTATATATAGTAGGAAATGCCGTGACGACATATGTAAGCCAGAATATGGGCGCAGGCAGATACGACCGGGTACATCAGGGTGTGAGGGCTGCGATCATCATAAACACGATCATCACCACTGTCATGATAATATTCGGCTGGCTGCTCAGCCCGGCACTTATAAAGCTGGTTGCAGGTACATCTGCCAGTGCCATCATAGATCCGGCCGTGAGATATGTAAGGATCGGCGTGACGTGCTTCTATGTACTTGGTCCTCTGTTCGTCCTGAGATGTGCAATGCAGGGAATGGGCAGGAAGATCGTTCCGGTCATGTCATCCACTATAGAGCTGATCGGCAAGGTACTTGCGGTTATGATCCTCACTCCAAGACTTGGATATCTCGGAGTTACCATCACAGAGCCTATCATCTGGTTCTGCTGTACGCTGATGCTCTCCATAATGTATCTCACAACCCCTGTGGAGAAGCTTGTTGAGAAGAGACGTGCTGCAAACTGATATTGCATACAAATATAAACCAACAAATAAAGCCCCACTGCCGGTGGTCTTCATCACCGCCGACAGTGGGGCTCTTTGTATGGCTAAAATGAGTATTACTTCTTATCCTTTTTGATAACGATATAGCCTGCACCAGCCATGATAAGTGATGCTATCATTATCGCAAACATTACGTCTACAGGTGACTTATCTCCTGTATTTACCACGTTCTGTCCATTTCCACCTGTGCTTCCATCCGTTGTTGCTGCTGTGGTAGCCTCAGTTGTCTTGTCGTCATTGCTAGGCTTCTCAGTTGTTGGAGCCTCGGTAGTCTGATCCTCTGTGGTTGGGTTCTCAGTTGTGGCATCGTTCTTGCCTGGATCCTCTGTATTTGAATCATCCTTGCCAGAATCTGCCGCATCCTTCTTAACCAGTGACTTGTCTGTTATGATAAGTCCATTCTTGTCCACTGGATTCTTCTTGAGCATATCATCTGTGAGCTTCACTGCCTGGATTCCATCAAAGTAGATAGTTGAGTCAACTGTCCACTTGCCAGTGTGATCCTCCGGCACGATCGAGTTGCACCATACAGCAAATTTGACTATATCCGATGCATCGAGTGTACCACCCTTCTTACCCTTGAATGAGCTGAATGGAATAGTAACATACTGTGCCTTTGTTCCCTTTACGAAATCTGTGAGGTATACCTCAAATTCCTCGCCGCTTCCATCTGTGATCTGGATCACAAGTTTCTGTCCCATACCGTCCGGCTGTACCCACATCTCAAGCGCATTATACTTTGAGAAATCATTGTTTGTAAGCTCTGACTTAATCCTTCCTGTCCACACCTCTGATCCATTTGTCTCAAGCTTATACTTGAACGCACCGCCGTATGTGCCACCGTTCTTATGTGTCTTGTTAAGAACAAAGCTTGAGCTGCATCCTGCGGCTGAGTTAGATGTGTATGTGGAATCCAGAAGTCCGTCGCTTCCTGAATAGTACTCGAAGTCCTCGATGACATTTGCAGGAGCCTTATCCTTGGCCTTTCCAAGGCTTATGTGTGACAGCTGTGCGAGCTGCTCGCCATCTGCCAAGAGTGTGATGGTTGCTGTATCTGTCTTTCCAAGCTTGCTGAGATTCTTCTCTGTAAGATCAGCCGTGTAAAGTGTTGGCTCTGATCCTGCAGCGGCAATCTCGGCTCCAGCCTCAGCGTTGAGTGTAAGCTTAACACCTGTATCAGGATTGTTGATAATGAACTGAACCTTTGATGCATTCTTAACACCAGCCTTGAGTGTTGTCGCCTTGAGGATGGTATCTCTGTCAAATGGATATACCATGTAACCCATCTGGCCCGTGTATGTATTTGCAGATACTCCTGCAAGGGTTCCCATGTTGTTGTAGAATCCTGTGTCTCCACCAAATATTGATGAGTCGTCGTTATAATACTTTATGAAGTCATTGATAAGCTCCTGTCCATGTGTAGCATCATACTTGTATGGTACATAGAAGTTGCTGTCTCCGAAGTTTGCCCATACAAGGTAGTATGGCATGTTGTTCTTCTTCGCAATGTCGTTGACTTCCTGATACCAGTTCTTTCCTGAAGCCTCTGTTCCAACCGGATTACCCTTTACGAGAAGTCCCTCGTTGTCTGAACCGTCCTTCTTCATGACTCTGACACCGCACTCAGCGATGGCTGGTATCTTGCCTCTCTTTGCAGCTATTGATGACACGATATTACATGTTGTATCAAGACTGTCAAAGAAAGAGTTGTCTGCTGCTGCAGGGTACGAATTGTAATCGTTGTAATAGTCAAATGCAAGGATATCTACATACTCATCGCCTGGATAGTATGACACGTAAGCTGCCTCTGATGTTACAGGTCCGTTTGGCGAGTATACCCAGAGAAGGTTGTGTACACCGCTCTGCTCCATGTAATCCTTGGTATATCTGTAGAGAGACTTGTATGTCTCAGCTGTGTTCATTGATCCCCACCAGAACCAGCTTCCTGTATTCTCGTGGAATGGTCTGATCATGATAGGTATTCCGGCAGCCTGAAGCTGTGATGCGTAGTCTGCGATCACATCGAGGTAAGCTGTAAATACCTCATTGTACTCTCCACCTGGGAGAATCTGCTTTACTATGTCATTTGACAGATCCTTGGACTCTGAGAAATCACATCCGTAGAAACTGTATGTTCCATCCGAGTTCTTCACTATCTTGGAGCTGGAGAAGTTTGGCATATGCATTGACAATGACACGATCGCACCATTTGCCGCTGCAGTCTTGCTGTATGCCACTGAGTTTGCCAGTGCCGAAGCCGCGTCTGAACCGCCTGCCTCCGAGCCTGTAACTGCCAGTGAGTCGATTCCGAACACACCGCTGACCTGTCCAGTCACATCATATACATCACCGAGTGACGCCTGTGGATTTACGCTTCTGCTCACATCATTCTGATGTCCGAACAGAACCTGATCACTATTCATGAGCGTATTCAGGTATGCCGCAAGTGCCTTTGCACTGTCTGCTGCATTCGCATCGCTCACTCTAACTGATGATGGCATCTGTGAAAGATCCGCTGGTGAACCAGCACCAGGAGTCTCTGTTATCTCGACAAAATCCTTTGTTGTATCTGCCTGTGACAGAACAAGATTATCAAGATATACATTTCCCTTAAAGCTTGTGCTGCTTCCTATGATTCCTATTGTCACATCTTTGAGTGGTTTATCTGTCGGAGTAAATCCCATAGTAACTGTAACTTTCTTTAATCCATCGCCGATATCCTCTGCATCATCATCGATGGTCGTATCTTTATTTATTATTCCATCTGCAAAAAACTTGATCTTGCTTCCCTTGAGCTTTGCCGGGTAGATTATATCCACACTGAGCTGGTTGTACTGGCTCACATCCATAGCCTCTGTAGGAACACACTTAACCTTTGCCTCACTCCAGGAGGAAGTTGAATCTGCTGAGTAGTCAACAGAAACCTTAAGTCTCTCATTTGCACTGTCATATGATATGTCAGGTGTGGCATTACCGGCCTTGTTGGCTGCATCGCCGTGCTTGTATGCATATCCGGCCTCTGTGCTCCACTTGTCATAATCCTCAGCCGATGAGAGATCTGAGATCACAGCAGGATCTCTCTGCTCAAGTCCGCCGCTGCTCTCCTTAACATCAAATACCTTAACGTTGCTTATTGTGATCTTGCCAGCATATGCTGAGTTGGAATTGTACTGGAATACGATCTCCTGTACATTTCCCACCTCTGATACATCAAATGCAAATGATATATCGCACTTGCCATCGACAAAGTTCTCAGCCTTGATGAACGGATAGTCGCCTGACTTGACGTAATCCCAGCTGTCGCCTGTCTTCATGGCACATGCAAGCTGGATCGCATTGTATGATCCGTCTGATGCCTCAGCGCCGTCAAGGCCTGATATATCGCCATCAAGTGAAACTGTAGCTGTAAGCTTTGCCTTTGCTCCAACTTTGACATTGTCTACTGTAGGAAGATCTGTATAGCTTTCTGTATCATTGCTGGCAAATGCCTTGTCTGTCCACTTTGCATCGCTCGCTGTGTCAAATACAAGGCTTGCATCTGCGAAGTTTCCAGCCTCATGTGCCGGACAGATCTAAGTTGAGCGCCAAGCAGCGTTTGGCGCTCTATATGAGCCGCGATTTTCAAGCTGCCACAGCGATCGCCGGTTTGGACCTGAAGATGCGCGCAGAACGAAAGCTGTATGTAGATGAGCAGAATTTTGATCCGGTGTTGGCGGCAGACCGCATTTCGACGCCACCAAAGTCCGTCCGGTTTGCCCGCATCGAGGGCTCGGACGATTTGGGCGCGACGCTGCTGACAGAACTGCTGGAGATGGTCGAGCAAGGAATTGAATTGAAAAAGTGTGAATATTGTCATCGTTACTTTATCCCGTTCTCTTCCAAAGCTCTTTATTGTGATCGGTCAGTCGGTGATACCGGAAAAAGCTGCAAAGAACTCGCAGTCAAAGAGAAGCATGAAAAGAAAATCGCTGCCGATGATGGCTTAAAGCTCATCCGGCAGCGGATCAAAACCTATGATATGCGTGTTCGCCGTACTCCGGCTATTTACACAGATGCCGCATTTCAAATCTGGAAAGCACAAGCGGAGAATGCACGAAACCGCTATGTGAACGGTGAATTGACCTATGAAGAATTAGATGCGCTTACACAGCTCCCAAAGAAGAAAGGCGAATAATAGACGAAGAAAATACGAAATATATGCGTAGTTTTCTTGTGTTTTGCGTATACTGTGATATAATAAAGGCGAGGTGATGAGTGTGACCTTAAAAGAATTGCGTATTTCAAAAGGGTTGAATCAGGCCCAATGTGCGGAATACCTCGGTATGTCCACGCGCAACTATCAGAATTACGAAAACGATGCCGCAAAAGCAAATACAGCCAGATACCATGCGATTTATCAAAAGCTGGAAAGCTATGGTCAGCCTGTTGTCTCGGTTTCCTTACCCTCGCAAACAACAGAGTTTCATACGAATGTTGTCACGGGTACAGGCTTGCAGGCGTTGGCAAACAGCGCGGCAAAGTACGGCAAGCGTGACTGCTTCAGCACCTTACAGAAGTTTGTGAACGGCTCCTATGATGGGAAGATCTGTATTTTATACGGTCTCCGTCGAACCGGAAAGACAACACTTCTGTTCCAAATGCTTTCCGAACTGCCCATAGAAAAAACGGCCTACATCAAGGTGCAGACCACCGATGATATGTCACGGCTGACAAAGGACTTGAAAGCTCTGTTTGAACTGGGCTATCGGTATGTGTTTATTGATGAAATTACGCTCCTGAGCGACTTCATCGACACCGCTGCCGTGCTTTCCGATGTGTTCAGCATGATGGGCATGAAAATCGTTGTTTCCGGTACGGACTCTCTTGGCTTCGCTATGGCAAACCGCGATGAACTGTACGACAGAAGCGTGACGATCCACACCTCTTTTATTCCCTTTCGGGAGTATGCGCGGCTCCTGAACATCCGTTCTGTCGATTCTTATATTGAATACGGCGGAACACTGAAAATGGAAAATATGAGCTTTGACGATCCGGATGCCGCCTTTGACGAGGTCGCGTTTCGGGACGATGAAAGTACCCGGAAGTATATTGATACCGCCATCAGCCGCAACATTCAGCATACACTGAAAAATGACCATTACGGCGAATACTTCAATCAACTGCGGGAACTTTACGAAAAAGGTGAGCTGACCAATGTTATCAACCGCATTGTGCAGCACATGAACCACCGCTTTGTGCTGCGCGTGGTAGAGGACGAATTTAAGTCCCATGATTTTGGCTCCGCAAAGGAACTGCTTTTACATGATCTCCCTGCGAAACGGGCGACCGTTCTCTATGATGTCAATGAAAAGCAAATATTGGAGCGATTAAAGGCCATCATTGAGGTCAAGGAAAAGAGTGAAACAACCGTCCCGATCACGCAGGAGCATATCGACAAAGTGAAGAAGTATCTGCTTATGCTGGATCTGATCGTCAACTGTCCGGAACGGTACGAAAGCGGTAAGCAGGCGGAGCATATCGTCTTTTCCCAGCCCGGTATGCGCTATGCCATCGCAAAGGCTCTGGTCTACTCCTTGATGCAGGTTGCCTATTTTGCATTTATTTCCGAAGCAGATAAGGCATATATCACAGGAAAGATTCTGGACGATGTAAAGGGCCGGATGCTGGAGGACATTGTTCTGCTGGAAGTCTGTAAGGCGGCACCCAGTACGATGGAAGCGTTCAAATTCAAGTTCGATGCCGGCGGCGAGTTTGACATGGTGATTTACGATAAAGCAAGTAAAAATTGCCGCATCTATGAAATCAAGCACAGCACCGAGGCCAACGAAAAGCAGACACTTCATCTGCGTGATGCAGAGAAATGCCAAATCGTTGAAAAACGCTTTGGCCCGATCAGCGGTAAATTCGTTCTTTATCGCGGAAAAGATACGTTTGCTGAGGGTGTTCAGTATTTGAATGTAGAAAATTTCCTGTGTGGTCTGAAGTAACTTTTGAGGAGGATTTATCATGAACTATATTTTAAAGCAGTTCGATGAACCGCTCGTTAAATTCTCCGCAACGACCGATACCAGTGAGCCGGAGATCCAAATCCTTTGGACAAACGAAGAAAAAGCGGCATTTCTACCGCTTGGTCTGACGCTTACGCCGGATGGATTGAGCCGCTGGCTGCGCCGCCGCACGATCCCGAAGAATCGTGCCTATGTCCATAGCCTTTTGGCAAAATGCGGCTTAAACCTCAACCGTCCACTCAGTATTATCAGCATTTGTAAAGGACTATCCCTTAACGATTGCTATTGGGTCGTCGAGGACGGTGACACCGCTTCTTTCGACAAGGTAAATCTCTACGACAACCCATTCAGCAATGTTCTGGCCGAGCTTGCCTTTACCGGCTATGGCAGCAGCGTCCGCACTTCCCTGCTCTCCAGCCCGGAGTTTACCACCAACGGAATGCTCCGCAAATGCTGGCGGCGCATCGGCGGTAAGGTGTATCTCTATAAGGGCGGCACGGAGGGCGCTGCGAACCCCGGAAACGAGCCGTACAGCG